>Ga0335081_10002463_pt1 | contig 29146 bp, 23 predicted proteins | sample Lox_Sample_35_FD_206713 | JGI IMG/M metagenome (GOLD analysis project Ga0335081, IMG submission 206713) | Soil microbial communities from Loxahatchee National Wildlife Refuge, Florida, United States - Lox_Sample_3.5 | ecosystem: Environmental > Terrestrial > Soil > Wetlands | place: USA...
AGGTCGTAGCTGAGAACGACGTCGAAGCGTGAGAGCAAACCACCGAGCAAGAAATCCGGCAACGCGCCAAGACGTGGCGTCGCGCCAGGAAGAACCATGCGGTCGTTGATGTTGCCGTAGATCACGAATTGGCTGGCGGCGTTGCTTTCGTAAAGATCGGCAACGGTGCGCGCCCAAGCGGGCAAAGCGACCGGGGCTTGTGGCGCCGCGGTTCCTGCGGAAGGGGAGGCCGGGAGAGGTGCACTCATTTCAGTGCTGCTCCTGCGCAGCCGCCTTGGTCATGCTGCGAGCCTTGGGATAGTCGCGGTCGAGATCGGCGACGGCGGATTCCGCTTCGCCAAACATGCCGCCGCTGACGAGGTCGCTGGCAAGTTCGATGTCGGTGGAGATGGTCTGTGGTTTACCTTGCATCGCGGCGTTGTCCAGGATCAGATCCACCTGGGATTCAACGCGCAGCAGATCGCTCTCGACTTCCTGAAGCGATTCTTCGCGCCGATGGATGTTTGTCAGGCGGCGCTTCAAGATGTCCAGTGTCGAAGCTTTGGACTGGCGGAGAGCCGAGGATTCCTTGTTGTTCTGTAATTCGCTTTCCAAAGAGGTGACCTTCTTTTCGAGGCTTTCCGGAGTGTCTTCCGTGCCTGCGGTGAGCAGGTGATAGCGCGCAATCAACAGTTTGAGGTAAACCCACTTCAGGTTTTCGAGCGCGTCGCGATTGGTATCGATGATGAAGTCTTCAGCCTGCGCGTTGCGATAGACCTCAAGAACTTTGTCGCAGCGACGTTCCAGATTGGCGAGGCGGGATTGATAATCCTGCGGCAAAAGGCGGACGAGCGAGGCGCGCTTACTCTGGGCGTCACCCGTCACAACTTCTTTATCTTCGGCGTCGACCGTTTTCTGAAAACGCTTGTTGAAGGCAAGCGAAGGAATGATGGCCGCTTCCGCCGCCAAGCCCAGAAACCAGAAACCGGGATGGCCAAAGCCTAAGATGAAAAAGCCGGCCGCCGCCAAAGCATTGACTGGCAACCGGCCGAGTCCCGTCACCGGCACTCCCACGAAGAAAGCAGCCTTCAGATAACGCCACACGATTCTTTTATTCTACCGTAGCGTCAGTTCTTTTCCGTCTGGGGTCCCATACTCTTAACCGGCGCTTCCGGCGCGGGAGTGCTCGTGCCGCTGGCGGCGGTGGGTTCGAGGGCAATGCCCTCCTTGGCGGCGAAATCGGCCAGGGCCTGATCGGCGAGCGCGTTCTGTTCGGCTTCCTTCAACTGCACACCGGACAGGTCCATCGAATCGCGAGCGACGCGGGCACGACCGGCGGCTTTGGTGCGCTCTTCTTCGACCATATTTTGCAGACGATCGAGCGTGTCGCCGGAGCCGCCAATATTCGTGATCATGCCGGAGGCCATCTCGGTAAGTTCGGCCATGGCTTTCTTCATCTTGAGATCGCTGATGCTGGATCTGAGAGCCTCGATCTTGGCACGAGCGCTGCTGACGGCTACGTCGCGGGCGCGGAGCAAATCTTTGTAGGTAGTTTCCGCTTGCTGAAGCTGGGTGCGATTCTCTTCGAGTTCCCGCGAAACGGTTTGCAAGCGCAGCGCATACTGGCCGGCAGCGGTGCGATTCCCTGCCCGGAGGTTTGCCGCAGTTTTGGCTTTCAGATCGCGTTCTTCCGCTTCGAGCTTCTTGACCTGGCTCATCAGGCGTTCGCACAGGCCGGCATGCGAAGCGAGGCCCTGATTGTACTGGGCAATTTGCTTGCGCAAATTTTCGGTTTCGACTTCCAGCAACGCTTCCGGATTTCGCTTCTCGATGCCGGAGATGAACAGGCTGAAGAATCCTCGAATGAGATTGCCTAGCCTTTCAAACATGCGCTAACCGCTCCTTTCGCCGTCTCTTTCGCCGTCCAAGCCGTCTATTCACTGCGAGAGCTCCGAAACTGGATCAGTAGGCACAGGCAGGAGTGTCTGTGCTCCTACCGATTCGCCTGCGTGCGCTGCCAACTCTGCAGCAAGTTATTCACGACCTCCGCGCGCGGCGGCTCGCAAATCTTGGCGAGGTCCACCTTGATACCGTAGTCAGCATACTTCACGAAGGGGCTGTCTGGAAATTTAACCGCAACGTTGGGATTGGCGGGGCGGAAGCCGTGGCTCAGCGACTCCTTCTGAATGGCATCGCTCAAGAGAAAATCCAGGAAAGTCTGGGCAGCTTTGCGCTGATCGGACGAGCTCCAGCTGGCATCAATAATGTAGTAGGGATTTTCGTTCCAGGCGTTGTATTCGGGATAGACCACGCGAAGGTGTCCCCAACGGCCTTCGGCATTTTTTAGGTAGTCGATGACGACGCTTTCGTAGACGAAAAGTGCGTCGTAGGACGACGGCCCCTTCAGCACCATTTCTTTCATCATGTTGCCGGTGCTATTCGAGAGGCCGCTGACGCCGCGTTCGAAAGACTGCAGCCAGTTCTGAAAGCCCACATCCAGCACATCCTTGAGATCCAAGTCGCGCGTCTTCTTCTGGTAGGAGTACGCGGCGAGAACGATGGTCATTAGGCCCGAATTCGATTCGTTGGGATGCGTGTGGCCAAACTTGAAGAGGCCCCACTCGGGTTTCTGGGCGATGGCATCCCAGCCGCCTTTTTCCTGCAGAGCCTGACCGACGGTGGCGAAAGAGACCGTTTTGTATTTCTGAACGAAGGCCTGATAACGCTCGTCCCACATGACAAAGACCATTGGCGAGAGCGCGATGGGCTCTTCCTTAAGGATGGGGTTCTGTCCGTTGTAGCGAACCTGCCATTCCTGAACAAAGATATCTTTATAAAGCGCGCTGGCGGGAGACCACACCTGAATGCGTTGATCACCATTCAGAAGAGCGTGCGCGCCTTCGAGCGAACCCATCGGGATGAGGTTAACGTGGATGCGCTTGCCATCGCGCGTTTGACCAAATTGCTGGACGGCCCACTCGAGCCAACGTTGCTTTTCGGTGCCGTAGGCGATGCCCAGCTCTACCTGGCTGCCGCCACTGAACGTGTCGAGGATCCCCGGCGAACTGGAGCCCTTGCCAGGCGAACTCCACGGCGTTTTATGCGAAAAGAAAAAGTAAGCCCCGGCGACACAAGCGAGAATGAAGAGAATAATGAAGGTCTTGCCGAGGCATGTCAGTTTGGGTTCGTCAGCCATTGCACCTGCCGCTAAACGCGATCGAGAACACGGTCCGCAAACTAGAAGAAAGTCGAAATGTCGCGAAAAACGTCGACGATGTTTTGTGGCGTGCCCGCGTAGAATTTCGCCTGGGTAGCATCGGCGATTTGCTGGAGGATGTCCTTGCGGGCTGCGCGGCCATAGGCAATGGTGAAGACATGGATGGCGCGGTTTTCTCCGTTGTATTTAATACGTTGCATCAGGTCTTCTAATTTCATCTTACTCTCGGTGTCCTCGCCATCGGTGAGGACCACGACAGCCTGAATCTTGGCATCGGGGTTTGGTGCACTGGCCAGGTGCTGGTAGCCGGAATCCACGGCATCATATAGCGCTGTTCCGCCGCCGGCGAAAAGCGAATCGATCTGCGTGAGCAGTTGCGCACGCTCGTTGCCGACGCTGGCGTCCTGCTGCGCCCAGCGCAAATCGCTGCTGAAAGGAAGGAACGAGAAGGAATCGCGATCGTCGAGCAGTTGGACCAGCTGTTTGGCGCCGTCCTTGGCATTGGACATCTTGCCTTCTTCGCGCATGCTTCCGGAAGTATCCAGGGTAAGGACTACGTTGGAGTGCTTCTTCTGCACTTTCCAGACTTGGAGAATGGCATTGATGACTTCGGCAGAAGGAACTTGCAGTGTGGTTTTCGGTTCTTTCGGGTCGATGCCGTGAGCGTCATCGAGAGGCGCGGCGAGCGGAACGTCTACCGCGGCGGGACGAAAGCCGTACTGCAACGCCTTTTCCTGCTGCGGACGTGCTAGCAGGTATTGCATGTAGATTTTTGCGGCTTCGCGATGCTCCGGCGTGACCCAATCGCGCTCCACGATGCCGACGGGATGATCACTCCAGAAAGTACCTTCCTTGGGATAAATCGCCACCACCGGAAATGCCAGATTCTGCTCGGCGTAGGATTCCACAACCATGCTCTCGTAGAGCACGGCTGCGGAAAGATACTCCGGGCCGGTGGCGAACATCTTGCGGCCGAAGAAGCCAGTCGAACTGCCGTAATGCACGACGCTTTCTTCTACACCGCCAATGAACTGCTGCGTTTGCGGCTTTTGCAGGTCGGCCACTTGCAAGCCGGATGTCTTTCCGGAGGCCGCATAGGCTTCGGCGATGAGCGAGATGAGACCGCTGTTGCTGTACTCCGGATGGGTGTGGCCGAATTTGAATTTGCCCCATTGCGGCGAACCGTGCGCGGCCCAGCCCTTGGGATCGCGCGCCAACGCCAGGATGTCCGACCAGCCGATCGGCCTTTTGCCCCAACCGAGCGCCTCGGCCATGGGTTTCCACATGGCGATCACGACAGGCGATAACACAAGGTTGTCTGTCGAAGCGATCAAGTCCTTGCCGCTTTTGGCCTGCGACTGTGCATTGCCTAGCTTGATGAAGGCGGCCGAAGCGGGACTGGCGAGATGCGCCTGCAGGCGGCCGGAAAGGATATTGTCAATCAGTTCGCCCGAACCCAAAGGCATAGCGCGAACAAAAATGGCTTTTCCGCTTTGGGTTTTCGCGCCACTGCGATTAAAAGCGCTGGTGGCGTCGGCAATCCATTTCTCCTTTTCGGAGCCGTAAGGAAAGACCAGTTCGACCGCGTTGCGCGGGGCCGCGGTGGGCGTTTCTTGGGAGGAGGGAGACTGGCTCTTGCAGCCGAGAAAAGAAACGACGAGCAGGAACAGTAAAGCCACACCGACGCCTGGCGCAACTCTGCGGCTCCGGAGCTGACGCAGGCGGGCAGTCCCAAAATAAAATTTTGCGCTGCGGGGGAAGATAAGGCCTCTCGGCCCAGGGCAATTTCAGGGCTACCGTGATTGTACCGATTTCCGGCTAAATGCAATACAGAGGTGCGCGCGAAGGCAAGAACGATTGTGAATGCTGTGTGACAACGCGAGGTTCGGGTTTTCGGACTAGACGGGAAGATCGCCTCTATATGGTTAGCGGTCAGCTCGTCGTTTTGACGGTTAGCAAACGAGCGGAACGATTTTGGAAGTACAGATGCGCCAACGTAATCGCGGGAATCAGAATCACCGCAGCTTTCCAGGAAGCGTTGTAACCAGAAGTGGCCAGAGCCGCAAAGATGATCCCGCACATGAAATAGGGAGAGACCAAGCTTTCGCTGCGAACCACAATTTGCCGAAAAGACTGGCCGGAGATGAGGCCAAGTACGACGGCCACGAGCGCCGCGTTCAGCGGGAAGTAGATCGAGCCGGCGAGAAGCAACGTGCCGATAGAGGAATCCCAGGAGTTCTGAGCCAGCAGAAGATGCGAAAGCTGATAGGCGGCCGCGACGCTCAGAACGAGAGTTGCGGCGCTAAAGGCTACTTGCACCAGGCGCGGCCGCTTGGCGCTTCGCCACACACATTGAATGATCGCGGAAACCGCAGCCATTGCGACGACTTCTGAGAACCTGCAGACGTTCACCGCGAGTAGAAGGAAAACGAAATTGGGTGTAACGGTGGACTCGATGCCCGGTATGCGGATCTTAAGGGTGGAAGCCAATGCTGCGAGTCCGAGGAAAATCGCGAATTGCTTGGCGTTCACCGTGGACCAGGAACTGGCGGCAAACAGGAGCACCGCCAAGCCGGAGGCGATGACGAGAGCGACGTAGAGTCTGGCGTTGCGAGGTAGCATCTGTGTCGTATCCTCTGTGACGTTCCGACGCTTCCGTTAATTGCCCCAGACTACGGAATTGCCCCAAACGACAGAGTTGCCCCAAACCACGGAGTTACCCCAAACCACAGAGTTACCCCAGACGACCGAATTGCCCCAAACGACAGAGTTCCCGAGGACGACGGAGTTGCCCCAGACGACGGAGTTACCCCAAACCACAGAGTTACCCCAGACGGTTCCGGGAGCAGCAGAAATCGTGATGGCGTTCGAATTGGGATCGAGCGTGACCGTCGGCGACATGGCCGAGCCGAAGGTGGGCGGAGCCAGATCGGTAGAAGCCAAAGCCGCGGACGCGTCCACGGAGCCGGCGCCCACGGAGAAAATGTCCTGCTCGATCGTATAGGTCACGCCAGAGCCCAGGTCGGTCGCCGTGGTGGAAGAGGCGAAGCCTTTCCAAGCCGTCTTCATCAGGCGAGCTTTAACCTGGTCGGGAGTCATCGAGGGATTTTGCTGGACCAACAGAGCGGCGACGCCGCTAACCACGCCGGCGGCCATGCTTGTTCCGCTCAGTTGCTGGTACTGCGACGCACCGTGCATGGGTCCGCAGTGCGTTGCAGTGAAATCGCACGGAAAGACCGCGATACCGGGATGTGCAGTCACGAGCGTGTTAGTCGGAGAGGACTGCAGTGAGATCACCACATTGCCCGGTGCGACGACGTCAGGCTTAACGATGTGGTCCAGGGCGCTCGGACCCTTCGAGCTGTAGCTCGTCATGGTCTGCGCGGTTTGCAAGCCAGAGCCATGCAAGTTGGTCGCGCCGACGGTGATGACATAGGGATCATTGCCGGGCGCGCCGATGGTGGCGTAGCCCTGAGTTCCCGCGTCGTAGTATTCGCCTTCGTTACCCGCCGAGACCACTACCACGATTCCGGCCTGCCACGCGGATTCGACGGCCTGGCAGAGCGGATCGAGCGTGTAGCTCTCCTGAATGCCGCGCGCAAGAGACAGATTCATTACGCGAATGTTGTAGGTATCCTTCAGGGCGATCGCTTGCTGGATGGCCGCGATGACCGAGCTGTCCGTGCCGGCGCCGTTGGGATCGAGAACGCGCAGATCGATAATGTTGGCTTCGGGCGCGATGCCAGGATAAACGTTCTGGTAGGTCTGCAGATTTTCGGAATCGTACCCGTTGCCGGCGATGGTGCCAGCAATGTGCGTTCCGTGGCCGTAGTCGTCATTGGCGTTCGAATAGCCCGGCACAAAGCTCTGGCTATAAACCACGCGCGACGGGCTGGTGTTGCCGTCAGAATTCAGGTCCGGCAAGCTGTTGACGCCGCTGTCCAACACGGCCACTCCGACGCCCTGGCCGTTCCAACCGTTGTTCGCCGCCAAATCAGCATTCACGGCGGTCACCACCGTGTTCATGGTCGAGGCGCTCTTGACCTTGCGATCGGGGGTGATGTAGGCGACGCCGCTGTGAGAGGCAAGCGTGTTCAAGAGCCCGCCCGTGGTGGTGACGACTTGCGCGTGGATCAATGGGAGTTCGGACTTGACGGCAGCTCCATCGGCGGTCAGGTCGGTCGAACCTCCCGTGTTTCTAAATTGAACGATCACATCGATGGGCTTCTGTGGGTCGACGCTGCGTAGGTCAGGAGCGATCTTGGCAGCAGCTACGGCAGCCGGACTTGCATTTGAAGCCTGGGCGGAGCCCTGTCCGGGTTGGTTGTCTTCCTGGGCCGGGTTGGCTGCATTCGACTTCGCGTAGGCCGGAGAATTCGCTTGTGCGGCGAGGGCCGGTTGGGCTGTCCGCGCCGATTGAGTTTGGTGAGAAACCGTCGACGCGGTAAATGGATTCAGGCGCGAAACGAGGGTTTGAGCGCCGGAGAACCAGGAATCTTTGCGCGGAGCGGGCGCAGCGGCACGGTGGGTAGCCGTTGAGAGGACGTGCGGCAGTTGGCCGACGTTGGCGGCCGGGGCGCTTTGGCGGTCCCAAAGCGAGACGCCCGAATATCCAGTAATCGCGACGACAACACCGAGCGCGATCCAGCGTCCCCAAGTGCTGCTCTTGAGGTAACCGGTAGGAGCATTCCGCGAATCGTTCTGCTGGGCGGCGTTCATAGTTATCAGTCTCTCCAGAATGAGCAAACGTCCAAACAGGAACCAGTGACGTACGAGGGTGTCTAAAACTCCATCAGTCTGACGGGCGGGTCTGTGTGCGTCGATGGTACAGGGGCCTAGGGCGGCTAGTACGAAAGCACTGGGCGGTTTTGGGGGAAGGAAGTACCGATTCGGAAGCGCTGTTTTGGCTAGACTTTTGAAAATACAGTGCTTATGAGAGGCGCGGTCAGATGCGCACCTAGGAACAGGTTCCAAGGTGGCCTAGTACGAAAAAGCGTGTCCGGCCTCAGGGTTCCAAATCGGGCCATTTCGATCCCTTCCTTCTTAGCACATCCCTAGGCCCCGCGGGGGAGGCGATTGGTGATGCCCTGGCAGGAATTGCATCTGCGTTCGTGCGGAATCACCGGCTCTTTGAGGGTTAGTCTTGGGGCAAAGACCCCTTCCGTACTATAGGCATCCACTAGGGCATTTCCTACGCTGTCTTTAACTACGCAGAGGTGTGCGAGTGTGCGTGCCGAAACACGCCCACGCTAGGAAGACTTTTGTGAATTCGTCGCTCGACAAATTATCCGGAAGCGCGGAGGCTGGTTCCCAAGCCTCTGCTGCCCGAATCCAGGATAGATTCCGAGAGATCGTCCGGAAGACAAACTGGTACGCTGCCCTCTTCATTTCCCTGCAGTTGGCTGTAGGCCTTCCGCTGTTTCCCTACGCATTGCTCCACTGGCATTCAGAAAGCGCCCTGCGGTTCGGCTGCTTCCTTTTGGTCGCTCTGGCATGCTCCTTATTTAAGGTGCGACTGCCCGGTATCGAAGCAACGATGTCTGCCAACTTTCTGTTTATTTTGGTAGGCATTCTGGACCTGTCTTACGCAGAGACGCTGGTGATGGGTTGCTGCGGCGGACTGGTACAGTCGCTCTGGCAGTCCAAACCACGTCCGCGCTTCATTCAAATCCTGTTCAGTTTCGCTAACCTGGCTATTTCCATTACTGCAGCCCACGCGGTGTTTCATAGCGGCTGGGCGCGCCAGATCGGTTTCCGCTGGCCGCTCCTGCTGGCTGTTGCGTCGACGACTTATTTCGCGACGAATACGATGTCGGTCTCGGGCATCATCGCCATCACGCAGCGGCGGAATCCAATCCAGGTCTGGAAGCAATGCTATCTGTGGTCCTTTCCGTATTATCTGCTGGGTGCGCTGATTGCCGGCGGAGTCAGCGTGATGAACCACGCGCTGGGATGGGAAGTGGCCATTCTGGTCCTGCCCATCGTGTTCTGGATCTACCGATCGTATCGCGCCTACCTAACCCGCCTGGAAGCTGAAAAAAAACACACCGAAGAAATTGCCGATTTGCACCTGCGCACCATTGAAGCGCTTTCTCTGGCTATTGAAGCCAAAGACCACAACACGCACGCGCATTTGCGCCGCGTCCAAACGTACGCGATCGAGTTGGGCAAGGACCTCGGGCTGCGCGAAGACGAACTGAATGCGCTGCGCGCCGCGGCTATGCTGCACGATATCGGCAAGTTGGCGGTGCCCGAGCAGATTCTTTCCAAACCCGGCCGCCTCACTCCCGAAGAATTCGAAAAGATGAAGATTCACCCGGTAGTAGGGGCGGAGATTCTAGACCGTGTGCAGTTCCCTTACCCGGTGGTGCCGATCGTAATGTCACACCACGAAAAGTGGAACGGCACAGGTTATCCCCAAGGGTTGCGGGGCAACGGCATCCCAATCGGTGCGCGCATCCTTTCCGTGGTGGATTGTTTTGACGCGCTTACCTCTGAGCGGCCCTACCGGCGCGCCATGTCCGCCCAGGATGCAATCGCGCACCTAAACAATGAGAGCGGCGCCAGCTACGATCCGCGAGTGGTTCAAGCGATTGAAAAACGGTACATCGAATTGGAACAGGTGGTCAGCAACGCCGGTACAAGCAAGAGCATCTTCGAGAGTGTTTCGCCAATCAATCGTCCGGTGATGCCGTCGGCGGGCTTCGCTGACATGCCAAAGGCCTCGGAAGTGCGCGCGGCAACATTCCTGGCTTCGATCGTTTCGGCTCGCCAGGAAGCGCAACTACTTTTCGAACTGGCGCAAACGCTGGGCAACTCTCTCAGCCTGCGTGAGACACTGTCGGTGGTTGCCGTGCGACTGAAAGAGATGATTCCGCACGATCTGATCGTGTTTTATGTGTGCGAACAAGATCGCCTGATCCCGCGTTATGTTCACGGCGTGGATTATGAGATGTTCCACGCTTTGCAGATCCCCCTGGGCCAGGGTATCGCCGGCTGGGTAGCCCAGCATGAGAAACCCATTATCAACGGGGATCCCGCCGCGGAATTTAAGCACCTCGGAGATCCATCGGTCGCTACTTCGTTGCACTCCACGCTGTCGGTTCCGTTGCAGGGACGTGACGGAGCAACCGGCGTCCTGTCGTTGTATTTGAAGGGCAAGCAAGCCTTTACAAAGGACCACCTGCGCATGCTGTTGGCGGCCAGTTCGAAACTGGGTCTTTCGGTGGAAAACGCGCTGCAATTTGAGAGTGCCAAAGATTCCGCCAGCACCGACTTTCTCACTGGCTTAGCCAACGCTCGCTCGATTTGCGACCATCTGGAAGCCGAACTGGTCCGCGCCGAACGCGCCAAGTCGCCGCTGGCGGTTCTGATGTGTGACCTGAACGGCTTCAAGAGCGTGAACGACAAGTTCGGCCACCTCGTGGGCAACAAACTGCTGCAGGAAATCGCCAAGGCGCTGCAAGGCATTTGCCGCGAATACGATCTCATCGGTCGCCTCGGTGGCGACGAATTTGTGCTGGTTTTGCCGGGGTTTGACTCCGATTCCATTCAATATTTTCTCGACAGGATGCTGACAGCGGTGCAGGAAGCCAGCAGAACGGTGTGCGGTGAAGTTTCTGTTTCGGCCAGCATCGGCGCGGCGTACTTCCCGCAAGACGGGACGACTTCCGAAGCGTTGCTCAGCGAGGCGGACCGCACGATGTACGAAGCAAAAGAGCGCCACTATCGAAGGCGCTACGATGCGCCGGCGCTGCAGGCGGTCGGCCGCAGCATCGACTGAAACCTTACAGATCTCCTGGTGACTATTGCGAACGATGTGGCACTGGACTGTAAAACTCGCACAGAAAGCTCTGCTACTCGCGGTTCTCACCGCGACGGGCGGATTGCTATGCGCAACTATGGTTCGCTTTGCGCCGGGCTTTGGCGTGGATGAACGGGAACTCGACGCCCGTCTTTCGCAAGCCTCCCGCGAGGCTATTCGAAACCAGCACCAACTCGGTGCAGGGCTGCTGTCTTACTATCGGGGTTATCTTTCCGGATTGCTCCACGGAGATTTTGGCAACTCGGCGTTTCTGGAACGACCCGTGAGTGAGTTGCTCAGGGAGCGCGCGCCATTTACGTTGCGATCTGTGGGTTGTGGCCTGCTCGTCGCGTGGCTCCTTGCATCCGGTCTGGCGCTGTTCAGCGTTCGGTTCCCTCACTGGCTTGTCGATTCTAGCGCGACGGCTTTTACCGGCTTGTTAATTGCGCTGCCGACCGCGGTCGTGGCTTTACTCTGCGTCTTTTTGCGCTTGCCCGTTTTTGTCGGCATCGCCCTGATCACGCTGCCTAAATTGTTCCGCTATCAACACAACATTCTGGCGCAAGCGAGCGCGCAGCCGTTTGTCCTAGCCGCGAGTGCGCGCGGCGTGAGTCGGACCCGCATTCTGTTTCGACATATCGTGCCGGTTTCCTGGCATCCGCTGGCGGCACTTCTGGGAGTCTCCGCCAGCATGGCGTTTGGCGCCGCCATCCCGCTCGAAGCGTTCTCCGATTCTCCCGGCGTTGGACAGTTGGCGTGGCAAGCGGCGTTGAATCGTGATCTGCCGCTGCTCACGAGTATCACGCTGCTCGTGACACTCGTCACCGTAGCACTGAATTTCTTCGCCGGCGCAGCCCAGGAGCAGCAAACATGAGCCTGCAGCGGACGGCACGCCTTTTTTGCTTTGGTGCATTGGGAGTTGTTTTTGTTGCGGGACTCTTTGCCGGAACGTTTACCCGCTACTCGTACGCCACGCAATTCCGCGAAGCGCCGAATGCGGCGCCATCTGCTGCGCATTTACTGGGTACGGACGGTCTTGGCCGCGACCTCCTTACGCGCATCGTGTACGGCACGCGAGTTTCGCTAATACTTGCCCCAGCGGCCGCGTTGTTGGCGACAGTAATCGCTGGAATTCTCGGAGGGCTGGCCGGGCTGCGTGGCGGATGGGTTGAGAAAACCATTCTCGCGGCAGCCGATCTTTCGCTGGCGCTGCCATTATTCTTTGTGCTGATCGCGTTACGAGCTCTGCTGCCACTGGATGTCTCACCGACCGTTTCGGTGGTCGCCACCTTCGTGATGCTCGGTCTGCTCGGTTGGCCTGCTTCCCTACGAATGGTGTGGGCAGCGGCGCGACGTCTGCGCGAGTCGGACCACTTCTTGTTCGCGACAGCACTGGGCTACGGGAAGAGCCGTTTGCTGTTCCGCCAGGTCGTTCCCAATTTGCGACCGATCCTGTTTGCCTTGTTCTGGATCTCGATTCCTTTGTTCATTTTAACTGAGGCAACACTCAGCATGTTGGGCCTCGGTGTGATGGAGCCATTGCCTTCCTGGGGCAACCTGCTGCGCGGTTCGGAGGACTTCTCGCTGATGGTCGCGAATCCGTGGCGACTCGTGCCGCTGGCAGTGCTGGTTCTGACGGTCATCTGCTTTCAATACATTCTGCCCAAGATGGGAGAAATCGCTTGAGACGACGCTCCTTCTGTTTGCTGCTGCTTTCCACGCTGTGCTGGTCTTGGCCGGCCAGCATCCATGCGCAGTCTGAGGGAGAGTTGCATTTCTGCCTGCGTGGCGAACCAAAAACCTTCAATCCTCTGCTGGTGGACGACGACGCCTCAGAAAACGTCCGCTATCTCACTGGAGGCGTCCTGATCCGCGTGAATCGTCAGACGCAGGCATTCGAACCGGCCCTGGCTGAGTCCTGGAAGGTCTCTCCGAACGGCCGCTCCATCACGTTTCATCTGCGCAAAGGCCTGGCATTTTCAGATGGGACTCCATTCGGTTCCGAAGACGTGGCTTACACGATGCGCCTGCTGATGGACCCGCAAATCCACTCCGCAACCGCCGACGCATTTCGCTCAGGCGAGGGTACCCTCAGCGTGCAGACTCCTTCGGGCGACACTGTCGTTATCACCTTTCCGGCTCCGATTGGCGGACTAGAGCGGCTGTTCGATCAAGTGGCGATCCTCTCGGCGAAATCTCCGAAGAAGGAAATGGCCACACTCGGACCGTACTTCGTCGCCGAATACAAGGCTGGGTCGTACGTGCTGCTGCGGCGAAATCCCAACTACTGGAAGCGTGACGCACAGGGTAATCATCTGCCCTACATTGAAACGGTGCGGCTGGATATTCAGCGCAATCGGGATATCGAGTTGATGCGGTTTCGCAGAGGCGAACTGCAACTCATAAATCGGTTGGATGCTGAGCAGTTCGACCGTCTGCAAAAGGAAAATGCCGCAGCGGCACGCAATGCGGGAGTTGGGCTGGATTCAGAATTTCTGTGGTTCAATCAGGTACCGACTTCTCCGCTGCCTGACTATAAAAAGAAATGGTTCCAGACGACCGAGTTCCGCCGTGCGCTTTCGCTGGCGATCAATCGCGCCGATCTCGCACGCGTAGTGTTTTTTGGCTACGCGACACCAGCGTACGGGCCGGTGTCGCCTTCGAATCACTTCTGGTTCAACGCTTCCCTGCCCGCGCCCAAGCACGATCCACAAGGCGCTCTGGGCCAACTGACCAAGGCGGGCTTCCGTTTCGAAAACGGCGTGCTGAGCGATTCCAGCGGCCATCACGTGGAGTTTACGGTGATCACCAACTCAGGCAATGCCGTGCGCCAAAAAATGGTCACCATGATTCAGCAGGACCTCGCGCAGATCGGCGTCAACCTGAAGCTGGTTACGCTAGATTTTCCGTCACTGATCGAGCGGATGACGAAGACATTCGACTATGACGCCTGCCTGCTCGGATTGGTGAACACCGATCTAGATCCGAACGGACAAATGACGGTTTGGCTCAGCTCCGGCGAAGATCATCAGTGGAATCCGAACCAAAAAACCCCGGCTACGCCGTGGGAAGCTGAAATTGATCAACTGATGCGCGAACAGGCGTCGTTGACCAACGAAAATGCGCGCAAAGCTAAATTTGATCGCGTACAGCAAATCGTGGCAGAGCAGCAACCTTTCATCTACCTGGTGAACGAGAATGCGCTTTCGGCCGTAGCATCGGGCGTGACCGGAGCGGCTCCCGTAGCGCTGAATCCACAGGCGTTTTGGAACATCGATACGCTGCGCTTAGGCGCGCCGAGCCAACTCGGAGCGAATAAGTGAAGATTGGTGCGCTCACGTCAGATTCAGGAGAACCCTCGCGCACTGCGGAAGGCGCGCTTGCTTCGCCATTGTTGCGTGCCCGGATCTCGGTGGATTATCGCAACAAATCCGGTGTGCTTCAGGACGTCTGCGTATCCATCGATTCCGGCGAAATCGTGGGCCTGGTCGGGCAAAGCGGCTCAGGAAAGAGCACGCTAGCCTTGGCTTTGCTGAACTTGTTGCCGCGCAAAGGCGGCGCGGTGCGCGGCCAAATACTTTTTCAACAAGAGGACCTGCTGCGAAGTTCGGAGAAGCGTCTGCGCCAATTGCGCGGCAAGGAGATGAGCATTGTTCTGCAAAGTCCGCTGACGGCGCTGAATCCGGTGCTGTCGATCGGGGCACAGCTGAGAGAATGCTGGAACGTGCATACTTCCGGAACAGCTGCCGTGCGGGAAGAGGCCATCCGTTCAACTCTGGAAAACGTCAGCTTACCGAGTACGCCAGATTTTCTGAAGCGATGGCCCTCGCAGTTGAGCCTGGGCCAGGGTCAGCGCGTTTGCATTGCGATGGCCATCCTGCACAAACCCGGCCTGCTGATCGCAGACGAAGCCACTAGTGCGCTGGACGCCATCACGCAATCGGAAATTCTGGCGCTATTCGCCCGCCTGAACCGCACATTAGGCACCGCCATCTTGTATATTTCGCACGATCTACTGTCCGTGGCGGCGCTTTGCCATCGGGTCTGCATCTTGCATCAATCGCAAATTGTAGAGTCCGCGCCACCGCAACAGATTTTCCATGCTCCGCAACATCCGTATACGCGACAGCTTATCGCCGCGCTGCCCGCGATTCCCGCGCGCCCCGGTTCGAAAACTAAGACGTTGGATAAGCTTTTGCTAACTCCTTAAGCGCATCCCTGAACGAGAAGCCAACCAGTCGTGCCCGCCGCGCCCTACAAGCACGCAGAACTCAAGCGCGGCGGCGGGCCGGTTCCGCCGAGTATCCCATCCAGATCGCTTTTCCCCCGACAATCGTCGAAATCATCACAGCGAGCAGTGACCCACATCACGGAATACATCCGCTTCGCCGCCCCACACTTGCGCTAACGAGGTCGTGTTATGAACGGTCTACAAGCAGAAGCGCGAGTGATGCTGAAGAATATATTATTCTTAACTGACTTTTCCGAGCCTTCCGAGCTGGCCATCCCCTTCGCCGTAGCGCTGGCACGCGAATACGATGCGAAAGTACACGCATTGCACGTGCTCGTTCCGATCCCGCTCGCTTACGCGTCTCCGGAGACGGTCGGGTCTGCGATCGAAGGCATGGAAGAAGGCGCACAGGCGGAGATGCAAAGGCTGGACTCCCAACTTGCCGGTGTTACGCACGAGACCAGCGTGGTTCGCGACGCCTCCGTGTGGTCCTCGATTGAACGAGCGATCACGGACCGCGACATCAATCTCGTCGTTTTAGGCACGCACGGACGGACCGGCGCTGCAAAGTTATTGCTAGGATCGGTCGCAGAAGATATTTTTCGACGGGCGACAGTTCCTGTGTTGACGATTGGCCCATCCGTACGGACTGGCGCTCATCGCGGGGGACACTTCCACCGGGTGCTCTTTGCCACCGATTTTTCCCGGGAAGCCCAAGGAGCGGCACCCTACGCCATCTCCATCGCCGAAGAGAATCAAGCGAAGCTGCTTTTGCTCCACGTGATGCGCGATCCCGCCGACCGAAAATCGGCGCAATCCAAACCAGAATCGGTCGCCAACATCATGCATGAGTTGTACGAGATTGTTCCGCCGACCGCTGAAAATTGGTGCCGTCCAGAAGCGACGGTACGCTTCGGCGCTCCTGCAGACAAGATCCTCGAAGCAGCTCGAGAGTTGGACGCGGACTTGATCGTGTTGGGCGTCCGCGATCCGGGCAAACGCATTGGTGCAGCCACACACCTGGAACGCGCCACGGCACATAAGGTCGTAGCACGCGCAGCTTGTCCTGTGCTGACCATTCGCGGCTGAGAATCTCAGACAGTCCATTCTGCTCGTTGAGCATTGTGTCGCTCTGTACGTGGTGATGTTCGTCACGAAATATCGTGAGCGCTGTTACTTCGTGTACCCGCAATTCCAGCTACCAATGAGATGTGGAGCGAAACCAGGACTCCCGAAAGGGGGATGAGGATGGCCTACCGAATGACGGTGATTCCAAAGAAGCGTCGTTCCGCGCAACAACCGGGCGAGAGAGCAAGAGCTCCGTACGGTTTGCAGATCATCGAAAGTTGTTTGACCTGCCCCTTGGTGAAGGAGCGGCTGTTTTGTGACCTCCCAGCTCCTGCGCTGGCAGCTCTCGATGCCATTTCATCATCCGCGACATATCCGAAAGATGCCATTCTATTCGTGGAAGGCCAAGAACCCCGCGGGGTCTTCGTACTTTGCAATGGCCGCGTCAAACTGTCGACAACCTCAGCCGGCGGAAAATCGATCATTGTGCGCATCGCGGAGGCCGGTGAGGTCATTGGCCTCGCCGGCGCCTTATCTGGCACCGTGTACGAACTGACAGCGGAGGCGCTAGAACCGTTGCAGGCCAACTTCATTCCGCGAGAGGCGTTTCTGCAGTTCTTGCGACAACACGGTGAAGCAGCCGTACGCGTAGCGGAGATGCTGAGCAAGATTTATCACGCCACGCTGCTCGAGGTTCGCTACCTGGGCTTCTCGAGTTCCACGTCAGAAAAACTAGCGCGCTTCCTGCTGAGCCTGCCGATGGTCGACAACAATGGCCACTCGCGGGCCGTCTTGACGCTCACGCATAAAGACATCGGCGAAATGATCGGAGCGTCGCGAGAAACGGTCACTCGGCTGTTTGCCAATTTCAAGCGACAAGGCCTGATTGAAGTTCACGGATCGAGTCTGATTCTCACCAACAAAGCAGCCCTCGAAAAGATTCTGGCGAACTGACTTCACGACACCAGGACCCGGACATTTCAAACCCAGTGCCGCGTCATTCCTCCATTACTGCTCGATGGCTAGGACCGTTACCGATTTGGGTTCCAATTTCAGAGTTAGCACGCCATTTTTGGTCGTAGCCGTAATCGGCTTCGGAATCACCGAGCGAGGCGCGTCGAACGTATTGACGCTGTCCACCTTGGGTGCAGTCAGCGTTTCGCCAACCACAGAACTGGCTTTCACCCCGCTTACCGTGGCCTCAATTTCTGCAGGCTGATTCGGATCGAGGTTCGTCACCGCGAGCCACAGTTTGCCTGCGATGTCTCGAGCCGCGATCGCGTCGACTCGCGGCAAGCTAATATCCCCGCGCGCGAAGCTTCCCGCAGCGAAAGTCACCGGCAAAAACGTGGCGTCTTGGAACGGCACGTACATCTTGAATACGTAGTACGTCGGCGTCACCACCATCTTTTCTTTTTCCGTCAGGATCATCGCCTGCAGCACGTTGATCATCTGCGCGATGTTGGCCATGCGTACGCGATCGGCATGCCGCGCAAAGATATTCAGGTTCAGGGCGGCCAGAATCGCGTCCCGCAGACTGTTTTGCTGAACCAAGAAGCCAGGATTGCTCCCCGGCAGAGGCGCATACCATGCGCCCCATTCATCGACTGCCAAGGCCACCTTTTTCTCGGGATCGTACCTATCCATGATCGCCGAGTGTTTGGCGATCAGGCCATCCATTTCCAATGTCGATTTGAGAATCTGCGCGTACTCGGTTTCTCCGAACCCCATAGACGCATAGGCGGGGGGCCATTTCACTACGGTGTAGTTGTGCATCGAGAGCCCGTTGATATCCCAACTCCACGTGTGATGCTGGTAGGCCTTCATGACGGCTTCTGTCCAGTCCGTCCAGCGGGGCTCGCCGCCGCCGGGACCGACCGCAATTTTGAGCATCTGCTGTTTGTCCTGCTGGGCCGGATTGAAATTGCGCACGAACCGGCTATAAATCTTCATCCGGTCCAGGTAGTACTCCGGCGTCATGTTGCCGCCGCAGTCCCAACTCTCGTTGCCAAGGCCCAAATAGCCCACTTTATACGGCGCGGGATGGCCGTTTGCCGCGCGTTCCTTTGCCAGCGTTGTCGGCTGCGCCGCAGTCATATACTCCAGCCACTCGGCCCCTTCTTGCGGTGTGCCGGAGCCGATATTCACGGACACGTAAGCCTCTGCGCCGATTTGGTTTAGAAAGTCCATGAACTCGTCGGTTCCGAATGTGTTGGGCTCTATGACGCCACCCCAGTTCGGATTAAGCGTTACGGCGCGCTGCGGACCAATGCCCTTGCGCCAGTGATACTCGTCGGCGAAACAGCCGCCCGGCCAACGCACATTAGGTACTTTGATGGCTTTCAACGCAGCCACCACGTCATTACGGATTCCGCGGGTATTCGGAATTGGCGAATCCGGGCCGACCCAGATGCCGTCATAAATGCCGTGGCCGAGGTGCTCCGCGAACTGCCCAAAAATGTTGCGGTTGATCTTCACGCCGGCTTTGGAGGTGTCGATGACCAATTGAACCTTTTGCGCGGGGGCTATTGGCACAGCGAGGAAACACGCGAGCACGCATATGAGAAAACGTTTACGCCTCATGGGGCGAGGACTATAAACGAAACAAACGGGCGAAACAACGATGAACACTCTCTGTGCGCCCGGGTCCAGCACCAAGATCGTCTGCGGCCACAATGACGAATACAGTTGTTGGTAACTAACCTAGGTTCCGGGCACGCGTTCTGCGAATCATTTCCCGCGATTCTTGAAGAACTCGACTTGGCGGAGGCGCTTCTTGGCTTCTTCTAAGGTCTTGTATAGGCCGCCGAGATTCTTGCCTTTGCTGGAAAGAACTTGGTAGCCACCTTTGATTTGTTTAATCATAGAGTTTCCTTCTGCGCTTTCGCTGGGCAGCTTAAATCGCGATCAAGTCATAATCGTCATTGCCCATCTTGAGTTCCTTCATGTAGGAGAGCTGGCGAAGGCCCTGCCGGGATTCAATGCGTTCCTTAAGATCGTGCAGTTCGCTTTCGGGAAGCTGGTACACCAAATCGACAGAGGCTTGATCCACTGCCAGAATATCGGTCGAACCTAAAATACCGAGGTTCCGCGCCTTCACCGGCGCAGCATTAACGCCCATGCAATCGCAGTCGATAGACATGTTGCGCAGCACATTGATGTAGACAATTCGGCTGCCGAAGTGATCGATCGTGGCCTTTGCAGACTCCACCATGTTTTCCATGAAGGGTTCGCCTTTGATCCAGGCGGCGTAATTCTCATTGTCCGGCGCGGCGTGTACCATTTTCTTGCCGATGGCCCCATCGGCGCAGCCGATGGCGATATTTTTCAGCGAGCCGCCAAAGCCGCCCATGGTATGCCCTTTGAAGTGGGTCAACACCACCATCGAGTCGTAACCGAGCATGTGCTTCCCGACCGACATCTCTTTGAAGTGTTTTCCGCCTAGCACCGGGATCATCAGCGCGCCATCCTCATCCATGATGTCTACCGGACAGAAGTCCCAGCCGTTGATTTTGAGGGTTTCGCGATGATCGGCCGTCGTGTAGCGCTTGCCTTTATAAAGCGTATTCGTTTCCACCAAGTTGCTGTTCGGAATATGTTGCTGTAGAGCCTTAACCATATCTCGCGGCAATATATTCGGGCCGTGCGGCTCGCCCGTGTGCAGTTTAATGGCGACTTTGCCGACGATCTGTTGATTGATTTTCGAATAGACTCTCAGCAATCCATCGCCGCCGAGGTCGCGAGTAAAAAAGACCTGAGATTTCCTTTCTGGCGGGGCAGAAGCCGCCAGATCGGCCATGGCCACGGTGCCCAGCGCAAGGGCACTTCCCTTCAGGAACGTGCGGCGTTCCATTCTTTTTTCCATGTTCCCTCCCGTGGGCAACACCAAGAAGCCGAATCAACAGCTTGCACCTGCGTCGGCAGTCCTGATCTTCGAAGAGTATCGGTCGCAGTTTGAAAGGATATTCTTAAGGCTCGCCGTGACCCGGGGCACGGCATCGGGTGATCTGTGCCGAGTCTCCTTCCCCTAAGCTTCGCCCATGCGTAACGCGTCGTTCGCGTGTCGGCAATCACAGCCAGGCGTGGTCGCGCTCACTGAGTGCATTCGTCGAAGCGCTTACAAGAAAAACGGGAACCAAAACCTGCCGATTGGGAGGTGAAGCTATGCGAGTGCTGATCGCGCTGGACGCAACTCCAGAATGCGGCGACATCGTCAAGGCCGTAGCGCAGCGACCCTGGCCGGCAGAAACACAATTCTTATTGCTGCACGTCTTGGACCCTTTCCCGTTTGCGAAAGCGCCGGTCACGCTGGAGAGAGCGCTGCGAGCTGCCGAGGCGCAGCTACAGAATGTTTGTAATCCGCTGTGCTCGCGCGGGTGGGACGTGGATCGCGAGGTCGTTGTGGGACGACCGCGGCAGGCTATTGCCAGGATTGCGGGTTCCTGGAAGAGCGATTTGCTCGTAGTGGGCGCTAATGAAATGACTGCATTGACGCGCCTGCTCTTGGGGAGCACGGCTCGAGCCGTTTTGCGGCACTCACCGTGCTCAGTAGAGATTCTGCGGCTGACACCTAAGCCAGAGGCGGCCAACAACGGCGGCATGAGGATCCTCGTGGCAACCGATGGCTCGCACTGCTCGACCGCAGCACTGTGCGCGGTGGCAGCCATGCCCTGGCCAGCAGGCAGCGTGGCCAAAGTGATCTCCCTGCCCGAGCCGTTCCTGCCCCTCGGAGCTTTCGCCTATCTGGACTTGAAAGAAATCGAGCATCAGAACCAAGCAGCCGTGGCCGACGCGAAGCGTTACGTCATGGCCGGCGCGGAATTGCTGGAGAAGAGCGGCCTGAAAACCCTTACCGGAACGCCCGAGCCACTCGATAGCGACGCCCGCGAAATTGTTAACGAAGCGGGGCGTTGGCAGGCCGATATGATCGTGGTCGGCTCGCATGGGCGGCACGGATTTGATCGAATGACCATGGGAAGTGTCTCGGAGCACGTCGCGTTGCATGCGCCGTGCTCTGTAGAAGTAATCCGGGAACCCGAGGCTACAAAACACGAAGAGGAAAGAAAGGAGTAAGGCGATGAGAGTTGTAGACATCATGATGGGGACACCATACTTCTGTCCGCCCGAGGCCAATCTCGGGGTCGTGACCGAGTTGCTGTGGAAAGGCGACTGCGGCTTTCTACCCGTGGTGGACGCGCGTGGAAAAATCGTGGGCGTAGTAACAGACCGGGATGTTTGTATCGCGCTGGGGACTCGCGGCAGGCTGCCGCAAGATGTAACGGCTGCCGAGGTGATGACGCCTCAAGTGCACCTCTGCGCTCCAGAAGACGACGTACATGAAGCGCTACGTGAAATGCGCGAGGGCCACGTGCGCCGTCTGCCGGTGGTGACCAAAAAGGGAGCGCTAGTTGGGGTCATTTCCATCGATGACGTCATTCTGCACGCGGAATTTGAGACTTCAGGAAGAGTCGCGGAGCTCACGGCACAGGAAGTCGTGAAAACATTGCAGGCGCTTAATGTCCGGCAATTGCCACAAGCCAAAAGCGCCGCCGCGTAAGCGTTAATCCGCGAATACCTCTTCCATGAGAGCCGTGCGAAGAACACGGCGCAGAGGAGGGGCCGATGGAGCGCCGCCAAAGAATCAGAAAAGGGTCGAAAGTTGCCAAGCAACGAGCCGCCAAGAAGAAGGTAGCTGTCCATAGTCTCCATGGCTCGAAGCGAAGCTGGGCAGACCGAAAGGTCCAGCGAGAAATGCTGATCCCTTATACATTGGAAGAGCACCTGGAGTTATGACCGGTCTCGGCGCTTAATTCCAGTCCTGCTTGGGTCGAGGGAGATGCTTGTCCGGGGCCAAATACAGACTTTCGAAGCATCTTAAATAAACCAGAAATAACGCGCCCCCATGCGCCCTCTGATTCGAATGAATCAGTTCGCCACAGGCTTCAATTTCCGCTGATGACTTTTTTAATCTGCGGCCGATGCTCTTGCTGGGCGCAGCCACCCACCTAAGCCACCCGAACGCATCAGGAGTTCTGCAGCGGTTCCGCTAACAAAATCGATCTGCACATCGGCTGCCGCAATGGATTGGGCCAACAAAGCGCGCAAAGTAGTTTTTTCGCGTGGTCCCCGGCAAAGGCTGCACACTGGATCAGCCGAGCGACTGGCAGTCGCGCATACGGTGCATTGCTGCAGATCTGGATCAAACCCTTGCGCCACGGCGAGCCTGGAGATTCTTCCCTCTTGTAACTGCGCGAGAGTTTCGTCGAGTTCGGTGACGGTTCCTTGTCCGGCCTGGGCCTGAAGGGTCTCGACAGCGCGTAGCTCGCAATGCTGTTTGTAGGCCTCGAAGGAAGGCAGCAAGCGCTGCAACAGTTCTCGCGGCGATTCCCTCCTGAGATTTTCCGGAACCAGCACAACGGAGTCCCGGAAGGATGATGGAAGAGTCTGATGAATCTGCCGAATGAGCTTGTCCGGCCCGACCAAGAAGAGACCGGACAGAGAGTTGCGGAGACTCAGCTGTAGCGCTTGGTCTGCCGTTCGACGGCAGAGCCGGGCATATTGGGCTTCCACGCGTCGTTCGTACACGTCACGCTGAGATCCGCGGGTCTTCCGGGTGTTTTCGCTGGTGACATGCCCCTGATCTTTCCGTTTCCATTGTGACCGGTCAATTTCAAGGGGGGTCTCGGACAATTGCGCGAGTTCGCCAAATTTGTAAGTCAAAAAACGGACGGCCGAATGATCCAACACGATCACTCCATAGGAAGGATATTCGCACCGCAATTGAGTGAGCTGCCCAACTTCCGGCTTGCCCCAATGCACTTCGTTTCTGACTGGAATTTGCAGTGAGATCTCCTTCCAGATCTTCGGCCCAGCAAAGACCACCACGGCTCTTTCGTGCGCGAGACGCCCTACGAGGAAACGCCTGATGCGCTCCGCCTGCCGGTCGAATGCTTTTTGGTCTGGCGGCGCCAAGGCGGCCGCGACCGCAGCACATTTCTCGTCGAACCAGGAAACACTTGGTGGCACTAACGGGTGCCGTGACGCGTCTTCGGCGCTGATGTTGAGGAATAGCGTGAGAACGGGAGCCGGCAGATCTCTGAACCCTCTGAACTCGCGGTCAGGTTTCATGGCCATCTCCTTTGACATGTGTCTAGTTCGAATCACTCGCACCGAGCAGGGAGCGTGAATCGCGACACCCTCCGATACGCTTCCGAGCAGGAAGCGGTCTAGTCCGCGGCGTCCGTGTGAGCCAACAACGATCATGTCGGCGTTCCACTCCTTCGCCTCGTCGATGATGCAACTGCGAGGTTCTCCAATGGGCATCGCCGTCTCAGGGGCGATCGTTTTGCCGGCGCCGATCAACACGTCTTTAGCCGCGTCCGCCGCGGATACTGCGCGCTGATGGGCCTCCGTCGTCAACTCATCGAGCAGACTGGCCGGGTAAACCGCTGCCAGACTCGAAGCCTGCATCTCGTTGGCTGTAACCATCAGCTCTTCCACACTGATAACTTTGAAAATCGTTCCGTCGGGCCACGCCGCGGTGGCCGTGTGTTGCGCTGCGGCTAGCGAAAATTCGCTGCCATCCGCAGCCAGCAGTACTTTCATGCCGAGACCAACCCGGCCCGCGCCGTGCCGGACGATCTCCACTGAACACGGGGCATTGCGCAAAACGCTCTGCGCGACACTTCCTAGGAGAAACCGGCCGATCGCCGTGTGTCCGTGAGAACCTACCAAAATCAGATCCGCACCCCACTCTTTCGCAAAAGTCACAATTTCGCGCCGGGGATAACCTGGACACGCTTTGGGAAGTGCCACATAGCCTGCGCCGCAGATCTTCTTGGCGGCGTCTTTGACCAATTCCTCGCCCTCGCGCTTGGCGTCTTCAATCAGCACCGGGAGCTTCGCGAATCGGTCGATATCGACCACATTCAAAACGCAAAACGTCGAATTGGCGGGCCAAGGGCGCGTGACGACAGCTTCCAGCACATCTGCTACGCTGGGGGATGAATCAATCGCGACAAGAACTTTCATTGGAGTACTCCTCTCACAGCCAAAGGCGGGACATTCATGCCCTCGCTTCCAGTTTTGGGCGCAGTCAGCCTAGGCTGCTTTGAGGCCCCTTGCTTCATCTTGACGCACCTGGGTCGCCGTGATTTCCAAGGCAGTACCGCGAATCCTCGCTCTGGCCGTCGCCGCATCGATTTCATCGGTCAAAGGAATAATGCGGAAAATTGTCTCCAGCTCCGAGCTTCCTTTGCCTTCAGGCGACGCGAATCCATTTCTCGCTTGGGGCTTACCGAAGACAGTCAGTTGACGGGGCGAGACCCAAATTCCGATCGTGCCCTCGCAAAAGCGTGACGCGTCCGTGCCAATCCAGACCTTTTGCCCGAAGGTGGTCCGTCCAAAGCACAGCTTGCACAACAACTCCCGTTCGGCCGTCCGCCAATCTTCGACTTCGTTCCGAGCGCTGGAGCCGCGCGACTTATAGATTTCGTAAGCACGGCGGGCGATGGCTGCGTGAATCCTGCTGGTCTGTTCATCGGACGCCATCGCACTTATGCGAATGGACTCTGCGTCTCGTGGGTGCCGATTCTTCAGCATGTTCATACCCTCTTGCACTCAACTAATAGCAGGAGCATTCCCCGTGCATACGATTGCTGTCACTCCGACTGGTGCGCTGCATCACAGCCCGGCTTCAGGGGATAAGCAAAAAATGAAGCGCTACCGCCCGAAGCGCCTGCAGGGCTCCGGATTCGTTGGGAGGAGCGCGTTATGGCTTCTCAAGCTAGGGGGCTGTCGTCGGCGATTCGCATCGCTTACTTCTCGATGGAAATCGCCGTAAGTCCTGAGTTTCCGACTTACTCTGGAGGCTTGGGAGTTTTAGCTGGAGACACCTTACGGTCGGCCGCTGACTTGGGCATTCCCATTGCCGCCGTGACACTGGTTCATCGCCACGGCTACTTTCGGCAGCGTTTGAATGCTGAAGGCCAGCAGTTCGAAGAACCCGACCCGTGGCATCCCGAAACTGTTCTTGAGGCGGTAGATCCTACGATTGCGATAGAACTTGCCGGCCATCCGGTACAAATACGTGCCTGGCGCTATGACATTACGGGCGTTACCGGACACAAGGTTCCGGTCTACCTCCTCGACAGCGATGTTCCCGAGAATTCGGCGTGGGACCGATCGCTTACCGACTCTCTGTATGGTGACGGCCATATGTACCGGCTATATCAGGAGGCTATTCTCGGAATAGGAGGCCTGCGCCTCTTGGAAGCGTTAGGCCATCGCAAGATTGGGCGATTCCACATGAACGAGGGCCACTCTGCCCTTCTCGCTCTAGCTCTACTAGAAGAAGAGTTGCAACACGCCGAAGAAAAAACACCCGGCTCGGCTGCGCTTGACCGAGTGCGGGCGAAGTGTATTTTCACAACGCATACACCGGTTCCGGCCGCATTCGATAAATTTCCCGCTGAGCTCGTCTTTGAGGTGCTTGGATCGCATCATGCCCAATTTTTAGAGGAGCACTCTCTTTGCCAACCGCCAGGCACGCTCAACATGACGTACCTCGCGCTGCGCTGCTCCCGATACGTCAACGGGGTAGCCATGCGTCACGGCGAAATCTCGCAAACCATGTTCCCTGACTATCCTATCCACTCCATCACCAACGGAGTGCACGCGGCAACGTGGACTTCACTTTTCTTTCAGGAACTCTATGACCACCACATCCCCGAATGGCGACGAGACAATCTTTATCTGCGATACGCCATCGGCATCGATTTGCACGAGATTCAGAAGGCCCACGTGCAAGCAAAACGCGAACTGCTGAAGGCGATTCAGCAGGGCACCGGAATTCAACTCGCGGAGGATGTGGCCACGATCGGCTTTGCGCGCCGTTCGACCGAATATAAGCGCGCCGATCTGATCTTCTCCGATTTGCAACGCCTCCGCGCCATTCGGCAAAACGCCGGACCATTTCAGATCGTATTCGGTGGGAAAGCTCATCCTCAGGACGAAGGCGGAAAAACGGTCATTCGCCATATCTACGAGGCGGCAGCAGCGCTTCGGGATAGCATCCCCATTGTCTACATACCTAACTACGACTTCGCGTGGGCGCGTCTGTTCACGTCGGGCGCCGATCTGTGGCTTAACACTCCCCATCGTCCGCTGGAAGCATCGGGCACCAGCGGGATGAAGGCGGCTCTCAATGGTGTTCCGAGCTTGAGCATACTGGACGGCTGGTGGATCGAAGGGCATTTCGAGGGCGTGACCGGCTGGTCCATAGGTAACGACGGGAGCGACGAGGCACGACCCGCCGAGGTTATGTCGCTGTATGACAAGCTCGAAACGACAATTCTTCCTTTGTTCTATGCACAGCCCGATGTGTATGCGTTGATCAGACGCTCAAGCATTGCGGTGAATGGCTCGTTTTTCAATACGCAGCGGATGATCTCGCAGTATTTGCTGGACGCATATCTTTCCGAACGCGAAGTAACCCGCCTCAACGCGTCGATCGCCTTGCCGCAGGTGGCTTATGCTTCGTCGGCTCCCTGAGTTCGCGCGGCGTCCGCTTTTCGTAGAACTCGCCGCAGTTCTCGTCTTGTTTTCCGTATCGTTCGGTCGCCTCAGCCGGTCGTGGTTGAAACCCAATCCAACAAGCCAAACCACTCAGTCAGCAGGTCCACAATGGAGCAAAGAAGCCGTCGCTGAATTGCAAACGATCTTGGATCTAGCGTCGCTGACAGGTTCTCACACCGCGGGGCCTATAACTTACGCACATGAGGCGCAGGAGTTCTACGCTTCGCGCAACTATGCGCTGGCTTGGATCGTGCAGGGCAAGCCGACTCCGCAAGCGCGTGCGATGATCGACGCACTAGGATCCGCCGGGCAGAAAGGACTCCAGCCTGAAGATTATGATGGCCCACAATGGAACCTGAGACTCGCGGCTCTCGCCTTGCTAGGAAAGTTTTCTCAATCCGAATTGATTCATTTTGACGTCGATCTGACTCTCTCAACGATGGGTTTCCTATCCGACCTCCACAGTGGTCGCGTGAATCCTCAGGCCATGCGATTCGCACTTGATGTCCCTGCGAAAGCACTCGACTTGTCGCAATTTCTCGAACAAGCCTTACTCACTTCAGATGACCCGCAAAAAGTGATTGAATCTGTCGAACCGCAGTTTTTGACGTACCGGCGGACACTCGACGCCTTGAATCGTTACCTCAAATTGGCTGAGCAAGGGGATGGAGAGGCAGTTCCGGCCACGGCGAAAGTGGTGCGGCCCGGCGATTTTTTCCGGGGAATTCCGCAGCTTGCAAAGCGGCTGGCACTTCTCCGCGATCTTGATTCACCTCCCGATCAAGTTCCCTCCGACACGTATGCCGGCAGCCTCGTGGATGCGGTAAAGCGGTTTCAGCTGCGTCACGGTCTCGAGCCCAGCGGCTTGATCGACGCGCGCACCTTGAACGAGATAAATACTCCCATCAGCCGCCGCATCGTTCAGCTCCAGTTGACCCTCGAACGCTTCCGCTGGCTGCCACAGAATTTCGAACGCCCACCCATCATTGTGAATATCCCAGAGTATCGCCTGCATCTCGTGGATGAGGCGCATCACATCGTTTCTTCGATGAATGTAGTTGTCGGTAAGGCTTACCATCACCAAACACCGATCTTCGAGAGCGAAATCAGAGGGGTTACATTTCGTCCGTATTGGTACGTCCCTCTTGAGATTCAACGCGATGAACTGGTGCCTGAGTTGGAAAGGAATGCGGCCTATCTCGACAAGAACTCATACGAGATTCTCGATCATCATGGGCAAGTCCTTGTAAGCACCGAACTGCAGGCCGCTACGCTCGATGAACTGAGGACGGGGGAGTTGCTCCTCAGGCAACGACCGGGGCCCGACAACAGTCTCGGATTGGTGAAGCTGGAAATGCCCAATCCCTTCGATATCTACCTGCACGATACGCCGGCGCAAGAACTGTTCTCCAAATCCCGACGAGATTTCAGTCATGGCTGTATTCGTGTAGAGGAACCTTCAACGCTGGCCCTGTGGGTTCTGCGCGGTCAACCCGGATGGACCGCAGACCGCATTCGCTCGGCGATGACTGGCGACGAGACGATTCGAGTGAACCTCGATACGCCGATTCCCATTTGGATACTCTACGGGACGGCAGAAGTTCTAGAAGACGGGCAAGTTCGGTTTTTTGATGATGTGTACGGCCACGACGCCGAGCTGGAGCGCGCCCTCGCGCAACGTCGCAACGCTCTCGCCAACTAAAGCACAGCATCGCGCAGACTTCAGGCAACATCCGAGATCTTTCACGTCCAAACTCGCCGCTACAGAAACCGAAGGAACGTCGCTACTCTCATTCTGGTGAACCGCATCACCGTGACCCGTGATTTGGTCCACTGCATGCGCCAACTACTCGCCTTACTTTTCCGGCAAGCAGAGGCCGCTGGCATGGAATCGGAGATAAACCGTCTGGAGCGGCAATGTAGAAATCCAGAGGAGGTGTAGCCATGATTTTTGCAAACAGGAGTGAAGCAGGACGGAGCTTGGCTTGGCGCCTCACGGAGTATGCGAATCGGGAGGATGTGACGATTCTGGCTGTTCCTCGTGGAGGAGTGCCGGTGGCATTCGAAATTGCGGAGATGCTCCATGCGCCGCTGGAGGTCTTTCTACTGAGAAAGCTCGGGGTTCCCGGGCACAAAGAACTAGCGTTTGGGGCGATTGCCTCGGGCGGAGTGCGGGTACTTGACCGCGAGATTATTCGGGACTTGCACCTTTCCGCGGAGACTATTGAAGCGGTCACGGTGCACGAAGGCGCCGAACTGAAGCGCAGAGAAA
>Ga0335081_10002464_pt1 | contig 29143 bp, 27 predicted proteins | sample Lox_Sample_35_FD_206713 | JGI IMG/M metagenome (GOLD analysis project Ga0335081, IMG submission 206713) | Soil microbial communities from Loxahatchee National Wildlife Refuge, Florida, United States - Lox_Sample_3.5 | ecosystem: Environmental > Terrestrial > Soil > Wetlands | place: USA...
GTGGTGGCATCGGACCAACTCGGCAACGCCACTTACACGCTCGATGCCGCCGCGACGATCATGGAGGTGGTCGAGTCCGGCCGCTACGGGCTTTATCACCTCTCGAACGCCGGCGTCTGTACGCGCCTCGAACTGGCGCGGCACGCCGCTTCCTTGGCGGGATTCGATCCGGGCAAGGTGGTGGGCAGACCGCTTGCTCAGATGGGCCGGCCGGGAAAGCGGCTCCAGTACGCCGTAATGGCGATGGATGCTCTTGAGCAGGCGGGGTTCGCCGTGCCACGTCCCTGGCAAGATGCGCTTGCCGAATATGTGAAGAATACGATGAGTGATGAGCGATGAAATGAATGATCAGCGGTCGACCGAGAATCGAGTCGGGCCCTGCTGTTCATCGTTCATCTTTTTCAGGACGCCAGGCGCCGGATGCCGATCAGGCCCCGGAATGTCGTCCACACTTCATGGAGAAGGGTGGTGTCCAGTCGCGGTTGAGGCGTGCAGCTATTCTCCATCCATTCCATGCCTTTCCCGTCGGCGAGATCAACGGTGAGCCAGAGAATGCGACCCAGCGCTTGGGGACAGAGCGCGAGGATGGCCGGGAACCGCAGTGTGGGAACGCCGGAGCAGCGGGCGTCCACCATCACCACATCGAAACTGGCGCGCGGCATCATCGCCAGCGCCTGCCGGCCCGCGTCGGCTTCCGGCTCGCAATCCGCCTGGACGAATAGCGCATAAAGAAGGTGCGAGATCGTTCGCTTGTCTTCAACTATCATTACCCTTCGCTGGGAAGGCTCGTCGCTCATCGGTTGTACCCCCCTCGTGGTTGAGGCGAGTCGCTGGCACGCCGCCACAACCAACCACCGAGGCCGTGGCCCCTCTTCACCTAACGGCCTCAGTACAGCATCTGATTAGCACAGCGTTAGGTGTTTGTAAAGGAAATTATTAATAAATAATTAGATGATGCGGATGGTAAGTATCGGATTCTTGATGTTACTCTGACGAAGGGCCGCTCTCCGTGTCGCGACGAGCCGAGATTTCCGGTGGCGGGGGAGTGACGGTGAACCCGCAATCATGACCCGGCACAATGAGCTCGCCCAGAGCGAGAAGGCGGTCTCGGTCCTTCTGGAATTGGACGCGGTTGTGCGGAATCATGGTCGCGACCTGCTCCTCGTGTTCGCGGGAGAGTACCACATCGCCGGCGACCAAAGTCGCTCGTTGTGGGCCACGCACGACCAGGGAAAGGTGTCCGGGTACGTGACCGGAAGTCACAATACCCTCCAGACCAGGGGGGAGCGGTTGCTTTTCGATCCAGCGAAACTGCGCCAGATCGCCCAGCCGTTGCGGGTCCCACCAGCGGAGGGCAAACTTCCGCAGCCCTGTCATGTGCTCGCGTGCCTTCTCGTACTCCCACGTTTCGGGATAGTACTTGAGCAGCAGTTTGTCCCAATGGAGCTGATCGGCAAGGTCGGAATAAAGGGCGCAGCACCAATCATACGATTGTTGCGCGGCGTAGATAGGAACGCCGGAGAAGAGCAGGTTGTTGAGCACGTGGTCGACGTGGAAGTGAGTGTTGATAACAGCCGTCACGTCGCGCGGCTTGAGATTTCTTGCTTCGAGAGCCCGCACAAGCTGGTGCGCCTCATGGGGCAGGCCCGTATCCACCACGATACGCTGGCCGTCGCTCGAGAGCAGCGACGAGGTTGCGCCCCGCCAACTGCCTGCCAGCAGCACCTCCACCGTCCATTCGGGTTGTCTCATCCGCTCGTGCGCCCTCGTTTCCTCCCGCATTCTAACAGAAGAGCACTGAATAAAGTGGACGCAGCGCATTCGGACGTCCGGCCCCGATGCTTCTGGTAATTACCAGACCCGACCGCTTAGAATCGATAGAGGAGGAGAAACGGTGCATACAAGCGGGCCTAATGCGGCGTCCGCCGGGATTGATGACGCGGCAGACGCCGGGGAGCAAATCCTCTTCCGCGCACCGGTTTCCGCTTTCGTCTTCCAATCCCAGTGCTTCCGTTGAGGTTCGAAAGCCTATGCGGACCCGCTTGGCTATTTTCGTAGTTGTCATTCAAACCATCCTCTGCCTGGTGCACTTTTTCATTTACGATACCTGGGCGAGTTTCCATCCTGCGGCTGACCCGGCTGGCGTTTCCAGGCTGCAATTGCTCGTAGGCCTGCTCTCCATCACGTTCGTGGGCGCGTCTCTTCTGGCCTTTCGCTACCGGAATTTCGCGGTGAGGATCTTCTACACGCTCGCAGCCGTGTGGCTTGGCGCGGTGAACTACCTTCTCATGGCCGCCGCTCTCTGCTGGATCCTCTACGGCTCAGCGCGGCTGTTGGGGTATTCGGTGAACCGTCCGTTGCTGGCGGGCTCTGCGTTTGGCGTGGCGATCGCCGTGACTTTTTACGGCCTCGTCAACGCCGCGCTTCCCCAGGTGAAACGCCTCAGCATCCGGCTGCCCAATTTGCCGGACTCCTGGCGCGGCCGGACCGCGGCGCTCGTGAGTGATCTGCATCTCGGCGACGTGCGCAACATTGGATTCGTCCGGCGCATCGTCGCACGCCTCCAGGCATTGCGGCCGCACGCGGTGTTCATCGCCGGTGATCTTTACGACGGGGTGGTTACCGACTACGACGGGTTGGCCATGCCGTTCGCCCGACTTGAGGCCCCGTTGGGAGTCTATTATGTAACCGGCAACCATGAGGAGTTTTCTGACCACGCCAAGTATCTGCGGGCGGTAAGCGGCGCCGGGGTTCGCGTCCTCAATAATGAGAAGGTGCTGGTCGATGGCTTGCAAGTTGTGGGCGTACACTACCGCGACGCTGCCCAAGGCGAGCGCCTTCGCTCGCTCCTTGAAACCGCGAGGATCGACCCCAGCGTCGCCAGCCTCCTCCTGACCCACGCGCCGGACCATGTTCGCGTCGCCCAGGAGGCGGGCATCTCACTGCAACTCTCTGGACACACTCACAACGGCCAACTCTTTCCCTTCACTTGGGTTGTCGAGCGCGTGTACGGTCGCTATCGCTATGGCCTCAATTCGTGGCGAAACCTCCTGGTCTATACCTCGAGTGGTGCCGGTACGTGGGGACCGCCGCTTCGCGTAGGCTCCAGACCGGAGGTGGTCCTGATTGAGTTTCAGTAGTGGCCCGAAAACTCCAGGTGTGGTTCGCGCTCATTGCTTCGCGGCACTGAAGACGACTCGTCCGTTCTTCATGTTATTATTTTCAAGTCCGGGAGTGCCAAGCCATGACTTTTCTGAATACGCGTTACAAGCTTCTGCGGGAATTGACGCCGACCGAGTTGCGGCGGCTCAGCAACGTGGCCACCGTCTACGGTATTCGTGGCCTCTCGTTCCACGACAGTGAGTTGCTGGTAGAGTATGACGCCTCGCGCATCCACGAAGTCGAGGTGCTGGATGCGATCCGCTCCGCCGGGATTCCCGTGGCGGCGGAGAAGTCCATTCCCCTCGGCGGCTTTGATTACAAGGGTGAGTTCAAAGATTTCGCGTGGCCCACCAAGGGACTCAGTCCGGCGAACCAGAAGCAGTGACGAGTGATAAATACAAGTGGCCAGGAACAGGCTAGTGTCCCGTCACACCTAAGACTCGACAACGGCCAGCGGCTCTGCCGCCCTGATGTGCGTAGCTACGTGAGTCACTTCCCGCCACTTGTCACTGGCCACTTCCCTCTTCCGCTGGCCACTCGCCGCCCGCCCCTGGTCACTGCTTATGGTCGTTGCCAACCCTCCACCCTCGCCTCTGCTGATCTTCGACGGCGATTGCAGCTTTTGCCGCTATTGGGCGGATGCTTGGAAAGACCGGACCGGCGACGCGGTGGAGTACGCTGCCGCGCAGCACGTCGCGGGCCAGTTCCCCGAGATTCCGACCGAGAGCCTTCGCCAATCGGTTCAGCTCGTGGTGCCCGACGGACACGTCTATGGCGGCGCCGAGGCGGTATTCCGCACTCTCGCCTTCGCATCGCGCGGCCGTTGGCGCCACCGTTTTGCCTTGTGGTCTTACCAGAGCCTCGCCGGCGTTCGCCCGGCTACCGAGGCCTCGTATCATTTCATCGCCTCGCACCGCGGTCTTTTCTACTGGGTCACCCGGATCCTCTGGGGCAAGCGCTACGAGCGGCAATCCTACGCGCTGGCGCGCTGGGTGTTTCTGCGCCTGCTGGGCTGCGTCTATTTTGTCTCCTTTCTCTCGCTTGCCACGCAGATTACCGGCCTCATTGGACAGAGGGGTTTGCTGCCCGCGTCTCGTGTGCTGGAAATCCTGCATCAGCAAGTCGGCCCGGCGCGCTACTGGTACTTTCCCACGCTCGCCTGGCTCAGCTCGAGCGACGGTTTTTTGAAGTTCTTGGCAGGCGGAGGCGCAGCCATTTCCCTTCTGGTGATAGCAGGGACTCTCACCGGACCGGCGCTCGCCCTGCTTTGGCTGTTCTACCTCTCGCTGGTGACCATTGGCGGCGACTTCATGAGCTTCCAGTGGGACGTTCTGCTGCTGGAGGCCGGATTCCTGGCGATTTTCCTGGCTGGGACGGAAATCGTGTCGCCGCCTTGGAGGCGCTCGCGTTCGCGCCGCGCAGCAGAGATCCTGAAGTCTCCCGACCGGAGGTCAGGAACGGCAGAGGCGCGAGACGCCCAGTCAGCCCTGGCATCGTCAATCGGCAATCGTCAACTGGCGGGGTCTGTAAGCTGTTCCCCGTCGCCTGTCCCCTCAGCCCTGTTGTGGCTGCTTCGCTGGCTGCTTTTCCGCCTGATGCTTTCGTCGGGACTCGCAAAACTCCTGAGCGGGGACCCCACCTGGCGCGACCTCACAGCCCTCGATTACCACTACTTCACCCAGCCGCTCCCAACGCCGCTGGCATGGTACGCGGAGCAGCTTCCCCAATGGTTTCAGAAGTTTTCTTGCGCCGCGATGTTCGCGATTGAGCTCGGTATCCCGTTTCTCATCTTCACCCCGCGCCGGCTTCGGCATTGGGGTGCGGCCCTGACGATACTTCTTCAAGTCCTCATCGCGCTGACCGGGAACTACACTTTCTTCAACCTGCTCACCATCGCTCTGTGCGTTACTCTGCTGGACGACGCACTTCTGCGGCGTTTCCTCCCGCGCCAGCTGGTGCATTCGCTGGTTTCGGAAGCGGCTGAAAGCGCGCAGACTGGTGGAAGGCCGGCGCGACGCCCGCCGGCAGCGCAAATCCTGACGGCGACTCTGGCGGTTTTTCTGATCGTAGGAGGAGTCGTTCATATTCCGGGAATGGGAGGACTACAGCGCTGGCTGCCACGGCAGGCGCTCGAAATCGTAGACGGCACGGACCCGCTGCACCTGGTGAATGGCTACGGCCTCTTCGCGGTAATGACCACCTCGCGGCTGGAGATCATCGTCCAGGGCTCTAACGACGGCCAGAAGTGGCGCGATTATGAATTCAAGTTCAAGCCGGGCGATCCCCGGCGGAGGCCTCCCTGGGTGGAGCCCTTCCAGCCGCGCCTCGACTGGCAAATGTGGTTTGCGGCGCTCGGCAGCTACTCCAACAATCGGTGGTTTGTAAATCTCATGGCACGGCTGCTGGAGGGATCGCCGGACGTTCTCAGTCTTCTGGCAAAGAACCCTTTCCCGCACGGACCTCCCCGCTACGTGAGGGCCGTTACCTACGAATACCATTTCACCAATTTCGCCGAGCGGCGCGCTACCGGCGACTGGTGGCGGCGTGAGCCGACGGGGACCTATTTCCCGATGGCATCGTTGCGGCGATAGTGGGTGAGCTCAGCTCCATCAGAAGAATTGACGATTGCTGATGGATGGTTGCCGATCGCAAGAGTCATCAGCTATCAGAACCGGGCTTTCGTGCTGAGAGATGAGCGCTGACACCCGAAGGCAGTTGCCAAGCAGTTCCCGCAAAGCATAAACTGGCTAGCAGTGGGGAGAGGCTCTGAGTGTTTCCGGCGCTGCCGCGCGGGTTACGGCGGGACACCTTGAATGAATGACGAACGACGACGGTCGGATCGGTTGATGTTGCGGGTACCCCTCCGGGTGTCCTGGCTGGAAGGGACAGTGCGCGTCGAATGTGACGGCCATACCACGTCAGTCAACCGGCACGGGGCGAGGGTTCAAGTCCCACGCCTGCTTCCTGACGGCGCCATGGTGCGGATGGTCAACACCGCGAGCAAGCGCGAGGCAGATTTCCGAGTACTGGGACCGGTAGCCCCACTGATGGGAGAGGGTGGCGTCTACGGTTTGGCCGGCCCCATAACGACTAGGTGGTCGCGACCGGATCCAGAGGCTGTGGAGATCACTTGGGCGGGCGAAGAATTCTGGGGCATCCACTTCCCGCCACCGGAGCCCGCGGAAACCGCGGAAGCCGTTGTAACGATCGAATGTCGCAGTTGCCACAATCTGGCGGAGGTCAGCCTCTCGGTGGTCGAAGCCGACGTGCTTGAGACCGCGGGGACGCTTTCGCTTCCCTGTGAGATTTGCCGTCGCCCCACCTCCTGGGTTTACGCGAAGAAGACAGCGGTGGCGCCAGTAACGGCTGATGTTGCGCCCGAACTGAGCGTCGAGCAAATCATAAAGTCCCGTCGTCACAATCGCGTCTCTTTAAGGCTTCCGGTTCTAATCCGTCGATACTCCGGCGGGGTCGAGGTCACTCATACGGACGACGTTTCCAAAGGCGGCCTTGCATTCACAAGCCGGAACGACTACTACGTCGGCGAAGGACTCATGGTAGCGTGCCCCTACAACGAATCCGATAGGAACATTGAGGTACAGGCGCAGATTGTCCGTCGCCAACAAATCGCGGGGACAGAGAACAAGCAATACGGCGTGAAGTACGCCGGCTCAGAGCCGTCAAGCGGCGGGGCCGTGCCGCACTAAATCCGCGTCGTTAGCGGCTGCCTCCGCTGTCCCTCCCGACCCCTCGCTTGCATCTGCTCGTTGCAGGATCATGAGGATCTCGGCGATCTTGGCGCGCAGAGCCACTGCCGTCTCCTTCACGAGACGCTGCCGGTTGTGCGTCATGAGATCGACAAACTCCTTCCCTTTCTCCTCTGCCATGGCCTGAAGGTGGACTTCTGCGGATTCGGTCAGCCCTTGAATCACGGCCTTGATTCTGGACTCCGCCGCCTCGACACTCTTTTGCTCCGCGAGTTCATTAGCCTTCAGCACCCGGTCACACGCGGCATCGGCAGCCATTCCAGACTCCTTCTGGATCTTCTCCAAGACCCCGGCGCCGAGTTCCCACGCCTGCTTTTCGAGAGCAGCGCTTGCCGCTTCCGAGTGTGACGTAGCCTGAGCCAGCGAATCCTTCACCCGCTGCTCAACTTGCTCAATTCTCTCGTTCAGGCTTTTTGCCGCTTCCTCTGCGTGTTTGTTGAGCACCTCGGCGGTCTGGCCGATTACCTCTTCCCTTCTCTGCTCGGCGAGTTCATTAGCCTTCAGCACCCGGTCGCACGCGGCGTCGGCCACCACTGCAGACTCCTTCTGAATCTTCTCCAAAACGCTGTTGCTGAGTTCCCAAGCCTGCTTCTGCAGGGTAGCGCTTGCCGCTTCCGAGTGTGACGTGGCCTCAGCCAGTAAATCCCTTACCCGCTGCTCAACTTGCTCAACCCTTTCGTGCAGGCCTTTTGCTGCTTCGTCTGCATGTTTGTTCAGCGCCTCGGCGGTCTGGCCGATAACCTCTTCCCTCTTCTGCTCGGCGAGTTCATCAGCCTTCAGCACCCGGTCGCACGCGGCGTCGGCCAACACTCCAGACTCCTTCTGGATCTTCTCCAAAACGCTGTTGCTGAGTTCCCAAGCCTGCTTCTCCAGGGCCGCGCTTGCCAATTCCGAGCGTGACGTGGTCTCAGCCAGCAAACCCCTCACCCGCTGCTCAACTTGCTCAACTCTCTCGTTCAGGCCTTTCGCCACTTCCTCTGCATGTTTGTTCAGCGCCTCGGCGGTCTGGCCGATAATCTCTTCCTTCTTCTGCTCGGCGAGTTCATTGGCCTTCAGCACCCGGTCGCACGCGGCGTCGGCCAACACTCCAGACTCCTTCTCAAACTTCTCCAAAACGCTGTTGCCGAGTTCCCAAGCCTGCTTCTGCAGGGCGGTGCTTGCAGACTCCGAGAGTGACACAACCTCAGCTTGCAAACCCCTCAGCCGTAACTCTACTTCCCCGACTTTTTCGTTCAGGCCTCTTGCTACTTCGTCCGCGCGTTTATTCAGCGCCTCGGTGGTCTGGCCGATAACCTCTTCCCGTTTCTGCTCAGCGAGTTCATTAGCCTTCAGCACCCGGTCGCATGCGGCCTCCGCCAACACGCCAGACTCCCGCTCAATCCTCTCGACTACTCGATTCCCGAGCTCGTCCGCCTGCTGCTGGAGGGCCGTGCTTGCCGCTTCCGAGCGTGACGTAGCCTCAGCTAGCAAACCCCTCACCCGCTGCTCAGCTTGCTCAACTCTTTCGTTCAGGCCTTTTGCTGCTTCCTCTGCGTGTTTGTTCAACGCCTCGGCGGTCTGGCCAACAACCTCTTCCCGCTTTTGCTCGGCGATTTCATTAGCTTTCAGCACCCGGTCGCATACGGCGTCCGCCAACACTCCAGACTCCCGCTCAATCCTCTCGACTACCCGATTCCCGACTTCGTCCGCCTGCTTCTGGAGGGCCGCGCTTGCCGATTCCGAGTGCGACACAACCTCAGCCAGCAAACCCCTCAGCCGTAGCTCGACTTCCTCAACCTTTTCGTTCAGGGCTCGTGCCACCTCGTCCGCGCGTTTGTTCATCGCCTCCAGGGTCTGGCACACAACGCCTTCACACTTCTGCCGCGCTTGTTCCGCGCCCTGCATGATCAGGTTTTCGAGCTGAGTGTGCACCTTCTCGGTCGCTCTCTGGGTGTAAGCGTCGAACACCTCTTGAAGCCTGGCTTCCATGGCCGACACGTGGGCTTGCAGCCCCTCAGTGAACCACTGGTCCAACCGGGCCGCGCCCTTGCCGTGCAGTAACGCTTCCAGCGACTCGGCACCTTCCCGCTCGACGCGCTGGCGCGTCTCAGCAACCAGGTCCAACGCGACGGGCCGGAGCTGGTCAGCGATCAGCTCATTCACTTCTTCGAGGGCAAACTCCACCGCGCCGCTGGTCAGCCCGATGAGGCTTTGACGGGCTTTTTGAATCTCCGACTCGTAGCGGCTCGCATCATGCAGCTTGGGAAGCACTGCCTCAGCCTGCGATACGCTCTCCTGCAGGCGTGTCTCGATGGTCTCCACTTGTTCGGCGAGCTCGCTCTTGGCCCTGTCCTCCAGACTGGACGCCACGCCGTGGAGACTGGCTTCGGTGCGAGCAAGAACATCGTCAGCGACCTGGGCCAACTGCTCTTCGCAGACTTTGGAGCGCGTCTCGATCCTGACTAACCTTTCCGTGAATTCCGCCCTGGCTTTCTTCTCCAAGCCCGCCGCCAAGCTGTGGAGATCAGCTTCTGTGCGGGCGACAACATCGTCCGCGGCCTTCGCCAGTTTCTGTTCAAAGAGCGCGGAATGGGTCTCGACCGCGTCCTGAACCTTGGTGGCGAAGTCCATTAGCGTAGCCTGCAGCGCGGGCGGAACGTCATCTGGTTTCGGGCCTTCATCGCCCGAGGCCTCAGTGGACTCAGGCTGAGGATCTGCATCGGTCGGTGGGAGCCCCGATTCCTCCTCGGCAACCAGAGTCGGCGTGCTCTCCCCTGGTGGGGTAGTCTGCGGGGTGAGTTCGGTTGCCGCAGAGTCGTCCTGAGGCTCGGGTTGCATCTCCGCATCGTTCGCGATCCCGGATTCAGTTTCGACCTCCGGGGGTTGGGGGGCAGCCTCGCCGCGCAGGTCATTCTTGCCGATTCCGGACTCGAGGATTGCCCCCTGCGCTTCCGCCGAGCGTCCTACACCCCAGAAATCCTCCGCTTCCGTCAGGCATATGCCAACTTGGTAGGGGCCCCTGCCTTGACCCAGCGCCCCGGCCCAGATTACGTTGCCTTTCGAAGCACGTCCGAGTTCCTGGTTTTCGATGGTGATCTCGGCTCCGACCGGCAGGTCGTGCATCGTCTCAACTTTAGCCCCGCCCCTGCTCACCGCAACCGTGAAACAGTGCTCGCGGAACGTTCGCCCCGCCGCGTCCGTACCGCTGAGAGTGATTGCGATCCGCTTCGTCAGGCGCGTCCTGCCGCGGTGATCCGCCGTCGGTTTAAGTTCCGGCCTTTCGTGTTTGAAAAGCGTAATAATGGCCACTCTGCGCCTCCCGGGCCGACTGTATTCACTGGTATTTATCGGTTGGAAACCCAAGGGGAATGAGTCTTTTGCCGGGCAGAATGGTGGAAGATGGCCGCGGACCTTCGGACGCGCCGATCCACTTACCCCACGACCTTGGCAGCGGCCTGGACGTTGGATACGGAGAGGATCACCATCGCCTTCTCGGAGCCTGGGACGATACTGCCATAGGCGTACCTCACGTCAATGTTGTGGCTCGAGAGCTTGCGAGTGATCTTGCCCAGCGCGCCTGGCCGATCCGATAGGCGGGCGGCAATCACTTCCTCCTGGTTGAACTTCAACCCCAACCTATCGAGAATCTTGACCGCAGCGGCAAGGTCGCTCACCACTAGGCGGATCGGCGCAATACGGCCTTCCTCTGGCACCATGATAGCCCGGATATTCACCGCCGCCTTCGCCAACTCGGAGCACAACTCAGCCAGGGCGCCCCGCTTGTTCTCCATCAGAACTGAGAGTTGCTTCACTACGGCCATCGCCTGCGCCTTTCGCGAAACAGCATTTTGCCGCCTAAGCGGCGGTTACAGCTCAACGACAACATCTTGGCACGCTTGGGTGACCTGTCGCAATGCTGTCGTTGGTCTTGGTCCCTTATGGGCCTCTAGCCACTCGCCACGAGCCACTGCGCCCGGCGTGGCGTCCGCGATACCAGCAAGGCCTACGACCGCTGCTCGCCATCGACTGCCTTCTCCAGCTTTGTCAATCGACGTTGGGCGGCGCGGAGTTGGAGCGCCACCTGGTTGGGCGCGGTGCCGCCGATCGTCTTCCGGCGGCCGACCGATTGCTCGGGTGAGGAAGCAACGCGGGTAAGTGCGTCGTCCCATGCCGGGATGAATTCACGGGCTTCCGCTTCCCGGACTTGGTCGAGCGCCTTGCCCGCATCGGCGGCGTAACTAACCAACTTACCCACTTGCTCGTGGGCCTGCGCAAAAGGCACGCCCCGCCGCACCAGTTCGTCGGCCACATCGGTCGCGGTGAGAAAGCCTTCAGCCATCGCCGCCTGCATTCGTTCGGGACGGGGGCGCAGTGTAGCGACCGCGCGGCCCGCCACCTCCAGCGAGTCCCGCGTGGTGTCAACGGCGTCGAAGAGGGCAGGTTTATCTTCCTGCAGGTCGCGATCGTAGGCTAGAGGAAGGCCCTTCTGGAGCGCCAGCATGCCGCCCAGCCTTCCCAGCACGCGCGCCGTCTTGCCGCGAATGAGTTCCAGCGAGTCGGGGTTCTTCTTCTGCGGCATGATGCTGCTGCCGGTGGCGTACGCGTCGGCAAGCTCGATATAGCCGAAGCCGGGACTGGAAAAGATGATCAAGTCCTCGGCGAGGCGGCTCAAGTCGATCATGGTCGCCGAACAGGCAAAGAGCGTTTCACTGACAAAGTCGCGAGAGCACGTGGCGTCGATACTATTGAGGGCTACGCGGGAAAAGCCCAAGCGCTGCGCCAGGCGCCGGCGATCGATGGCGAACGCGGTCCCGGCCAGCGCCCCGGCGCCCATGGGCATTTCGTCGGCGGCCTCACGCGCCCTGCCGAAGCGCGCGAAATCGCGCTGGAGCATTTCGAAGAACGCCAGCAGGTAGTGGGAGTAGAGAATCGGCTGTGCCGGTTGCAGGTGGGTGTAGCCGGGCATGATCAGGTCACGATGCGCTGCCGCCTGGCGAAGAAGCGCCTTCAGCACGCCAAGCGTGGTGGACTGGAGCTCGAGGGTCTCCGCTTTCACGTACAAGCGAGTCTCGGTGGCCACCAGATCGTTGCGGCTGCGTCCGGTACGCAGTTTGCGGGCCACGGCGCCCACCTGTTGCTCCAGACGCGCTTCCACCCAGGTGTGGACGTCCTCGGCGGATTCGTCGCGCGCCCAGTCAGGATGGGCGTCGACGTATCGGCCGATCGCCGCCAGTCCTTGGGTCAGACGTCGCACCTCTCCTTTGGTCAGCACCTGCGCTTCGCCCAGTTCTTCGAGGTAGGCCTGGTTGACGTGCAGATCGTAGAGAATCAGGCGATGGTCAAAGGAAAAGGACTCGGAGAACTTCTCGAATTGCGGGTCTGACGCCGGGGCCTGACGCTTGCCCGCAAAGCGCCCACCCCAGAGCTTCATCGTTTCCTCCGCGACGGTTTGGCGCGGTCACCCGACGTCGGAGACGAATCGGGCCACGGTTTCACATCCCCGGCCGCCGGCTCGGCGTACGAGCCCTGAGCCGCCACTACCTCGTCCTCCGAGGCGCGGGCGCGCCCGCCTCCGCCGCCGCTCTTCACCGAGGCGATCACCAGCGGGAGACCAAGAATGTTGATGAAGCCCGCGGCGTCCTTCTGGTCGTACTGCTCGCCCATGGTGAAACTGCCGATGGCGGTGTCATAGAGCGAATAGGGAGAACGGCGGTCGAGGACGCGCAGCGAGCCTTTATAAAGCCCCAGAGTCACCTCGCCCGTGACGTGCCTTTGCGTGGATTCGATGAAGGCGTCCAAGGACTCGCGCAAAGGTGTGAACCACTGCCCGAAGTAGACCATCTCTGCATACTTCAGGGCGACATGCTGCTTGTAATGCAGCGTTTCCCGATCCAGGCAGAGCGCCTCCAGTTCGTGGTGCGCAGCATAGAGCAGCGTACCGGCCGGCGTTTCATAAGCGCCGTGGGATTTCATACCGACGAGGCGGTTCTCCACCAGGTCGGTGCGGCCCACTCCGTTCTCGCCCGCGACGGTGTTCAGCGCTTGGAGCAGGCCGAGCGAGCCCAACTTCTCGCCGTTGACCGAAACCGGCACCCCGGCTTCGAAGCCAATCGCGACTTCCGTTTCACGGTCCGGGGCCTCGAAAGGTGAGCGAGTCAGTTTCCACGCCCCTTGCGGCGGTTCGCCCAGCTTGGTTTCCAGTGGCCCGCCCTCATGACTCAAGTGCCAGATGTTCTGGTCGCGGCTATACGGTTCCTTCTTGGTGACCGGCACCGGGACCTTGTGGCGACGCGCGTAGTCGATGGCGTCTTCGCGCGATTTGATCTGCCACTCCCGCCAGGGCGCGATAACGCGGAGACGGGGGGCGAGCGCCTTATAGGTAAGCTCGAACCGCACCTGGTCGTTGCCTTTTCCCGTGCAACCGTGAGCCAGGGCGTCGGCCCCGCATTGGCGCGCGACTTCCACCTGTGCCTTCGCCAGTACCGGCCGCGCCAGAGACGTCCCCAGGAGATACTTGCCCTCATACACCGCGCCCGCTTTGATGGCCTTCCAGAGATAGCCGGTGATGAACTCCTCGCGCAAGTCCTCGACGAAGACCTGCGCGGCGCCGGTGGCGAGGGCCTTTTTGCGGACGGCGTCGAAATTGTCGCCCTGGCCGACGTCACCGACCATGGCGATGACTTCGCAGCCGTAGTTCTCCCTCAGCCAGGGAATGATGATCGAAGTATCCAGGCCGCCTGAGTAAGCGAGAACAGCGCGATTGATCTTGGGGACGTCAGCAGGGGATGATGGCATGTTTTTCTCTCATTCTGTAGGCCAGCTAGCTGGCTACCAGGACCTGGGAACTCGGGACACGCTAAGACGAGGGGTGAAGAGGAAAGGATGAAGGACAAAAGGTGAAGAGACAGCCTAAGAGTGAAAGTTTGTGTCCAACGCGCTTCTATCTCGATTCTGCCTACGCTTCACCCTTTACCCTTTACCTTCTACCCTTCACCCTTCACCCCCAACTGTTCCATGATCTTGTGGCGGACCCGGCCAGCGTCGCGCGGTCCCGCCGTAGCCAGAAAAATGGTGTCGTCGCCGGCGACGGTGCCCACCACCTCCGGCCAGCGCGAGGCATCGAGGGTGTATGCCACCGTCTGCGCGTTTCCGGGATGGGTGCGAATCACCACCAGGCTTGCGGCCTGGCGCACCTCACGAACGAATTCCTTCAGCACCACGTCCAGACTCGGTTTGGGCGGCTCCGAAAGGGCGCCCGCGCCGGGAAGACGATACCCCTCGCGGGTCTTCGCCAGGCCCAATTCCTCGATATCGCGCGAAAGCGTGGCCTGCGTCACGTGGATGCCGCGCCGGCCAAGCTTCGCACTCAGCTCCGCCTGGGTCGATATGCCACCGACCCCGATAATCTCCAGGATCTGCGTACGCCGGTAGACTTTGTCCATGCAAGATTATGCAGGCAACTTATAAATATACGCCAGGTGAGGCAGGCTCGGCAAGGAGGAGAAAACAATGAGGCCATGGTCAAGACCAAGTGTCAAAGCACGGCCCCTGGGAATTCGCAACCTGGCAGCAGAAAGAGAGGGACCCGAAAGTCCCTCCCCGGTTCAGTTCGGACCGCAGAGCCCAGGGTGTTTACGGTTACGGATTGTCCCAGGCCGCGATGTTATTGTTAGACTCGTTGATCGAAGCGGAGCCATACCCATAAAGGCCGAGCCGCGAGGTGTCGGTGAACCCGAACCATGCATGGCCATCGTGGGCGGAGGCGCCGATGTGATCTCCAAACAGCGGCAAGGAACCGTTGTTCGCTTCATCTTGCGGATAGGCATAACTTGACACTGGGTTGAAGGCGCTCACGGTTTCGCTTCCGCCAGTGGTTGGGGTAATTGTCCGGTAGCCGGCGCGGCACGCCGTCTTACCGCTGCTATCGCAGTCCTGGTAGGCGATGACGACTTTATCTGCCCCGCTGTCGTAAGTGACCCAGGGCTGGATCTGGTGCCCGTAGGCATTATCGACTACGAACGGTGCTGACCAGCCAGCGCCGGTGTTGACTGAGCCGACGATATCCGCGTCGGGGCAGACGGTGTTAGAGCCGGAGGGTAGGTCGGAGAAGCTCCCGCAATGCTCCCAAAAGACGTAGCTGCCGCTGGACGTCTCCACGTGGACCGGGTGCGTCCGGTTCCAAACGCCGATCAGGGATGCCAGCCCGTCGACGATCGGAGCGTAGTCGGTCGCTACCAGCACTGGACCGTTGCAGGTAGGTGCGTAAGGAGCCCCATTCGGCGTGCACACGACGTACTTGATATCCACCGCATAGATGGGGAGGGTGGCGGTGGTAATCGAGTAGAAGTTGCCGTAGGTGATGGTGATGGTGCCGTTTGCCGCGGTCTTGATGTCCGAGAACTGGGCGGCGTTGTCAGCGCCACTGATCGTCACCGGGGAGGAGCAGGACAAGAGGGTATTGGTGCAGACGACCAGGTCGATGGTCGACACAGCGTAGCTGAACACCGTGTCGGATATGTAGACATCCCCCGCGCCTGCTCCGGTGGCTCTTGTATCCACCCAGGAATCGGGTTCGTCGAGGTAGGACGACCCGTTGCGCTCGTCCACGATGACCGCCTTGGGCCAGCAGGAGGCGGCGGTGGTGAGGTTATGGGTGCCGCTCGGACAGTTGGCCGACTTGAGGTTGGCAGTGGTGTTACGGAAGACGCCGATGCCCCCCTCGAAAGGCGACAGATAGAGACTGGAGTAGAACCAAGCATCGTGGTTGGAATCGTAGTTGATGATGGGATCGCCGGCGCCGACGAGGTTCCTCCCACTGTGTAGCGGGTCGGGGACGGGAGGTGTTGCTCCCTCCACCCGCGGCGTGCAACCGGCCGTATCGATGTAGTCGTAGCCGCTGATGCCGGGGGACCACACGGCCGGGTTAAGAAACAGCCCCCGGAAATCGTCGGAGACTTCCACCGCCATATCCGCCAGCGTACTGCTTCCGCCCCCGAACTTGAAGGCAATCGACTCATCGTTCTGGGGCAGAGCGTTGGCGGCTGGCTCAAGATTAAAGCGCGTCGCAGCGCAGCGGGCGGTAGGAGAAGCAAGCCGGATACCGAGCCTGGGAACTGCGTTGGACTGAGGACGGAACGGGGCAGGGCTGGGACTTTCCCGGGGCAGGTACTTGTGAGGCGTCGTGTCCCACTGGGCGGCTACGTCTGCGCCCCAGTACCTCTCGAGAAACGTCTTGGCGATGGAATTGGGAGAGCTGAGAAGCGTCTGCTTACCTTTTTCGGAGGCCATAAATGCGAGCCTTGACGAAACAGGGGCAGCGTACTGCTGGAAGGCTGGCGGATTGCTGGGGTTAAGCGCCGTCGGACTCGATTGCCCGAAAAGTTGTCCGCCAACAAGCAACAACGCAATAAGCACACAACTAGTCGCGATTCTTGACCTCATCTTCAGCTTCCTCCTTAAGAAGCGTTTCCGCTCACCTCCTCCTGGTAGATGGAATTAGCCGGGCCGTAAACCTCGGACCTAGCCCGTGCTGCTGCTGTCGTCCCGTTGGGCTGGTCATCACCCGACACCGCTTGAGTAAAGCGGCTGCGGGACTGCTGACCGTTTCATCGGGACCTCTTCGCTCATTATACCTCCTAAGTTCAGCCCGCGGAATTAGGTGGGCCAGCTAGTTTCTAGCAGAGCTGAATCAAGGGGGCAATGAACCAAAGGTGCCGGGCGCGGCTAGCACAATGGTGCCCGTTATCTTTTGGGTATCTCAGCCACCTTCGGTTCCAAGGGTCGGCCCACGGCCGCTCACCTCGCGATCTGGTACAATACTGTCCAGCACGGCCGCGGTTGTGGGCACGAGCCGGGGATTCCAATGCGGCGGTGCCAACCTATGAGTCTACTAACCGGACCGAAAACGTTTCTGGCAATTATCGTGGCATTCATGGCAGCGGTGCTGCCTGCTCAATCCAGCGCGCCGCGACAAGCGTCCGATGTGCCGCCGCCCCTTATTCCCATCCTGCTCGATACGGACATCGGCACGGACATCGACGACGCGTTCGCACTGGCGCTGGTGTTGCGTTCCCCCGAGTTCGACTTGGTCGGCGTCACTACGGTGAGCGGCGATACCCAGGCGCGCGCGCGGCTCGCCGCCCGCATCCTCATCGACGCCGGGCGCGGTAGAGTTCCGGTAGCGGCGGGCGAACCGGGCAAGCCCTTGCCGATCGATCAGACGCGCCTCGGCGACGGGGTGGAGGGGCCTCCCCTCCTCACGCGGCCCGCGGTAGATTTCATGCACGACCAGATCGACCAGGCGCGCCAACCGCTGACGCTGGTGGCGATCGGTCCCCTCACCAACGTGGCCCAGCTCATCACGCGCTACCCGGCAACCGCGAGGAAGTTGAACGAGATCGTGATGATGGGCGGCTCCATCGCCTTGGGCTATGAAGATAGCCCAACACCGGCGGCTGAATACAACATCGCCCAGGATGCGAAGGCCGCCCAGGTGGTTTTCGACTCGGGTATTCCCATCGTGATGGCGCCGCTCGATGCTACGGCCATGCTCAGCCTCGACGCCGACGGCCGGAAACGTATCTTCGATCACCACACCGCGCTCACCGACGACCTGGCGCGCCTCTATCCGCTGTGGGGGCATACCACGCCGATTCTGTTCGATCCCATGGCGGTGGCGATGCTCATCGATTCCAGCCTGTGCCGTACCAAGCGGCTGGACATCGCCGTGGATGACAAGGGTTTCACCCGCGTCCGGCCCGGATCTCCCAACGCGGTCGTCGCCGTTTCGTCCGACAAGCAGAGGTTCCTCGAACTCGTGTTCAAACGGATCGCCCCTTAACTTCACAGTCTTCCGTTCTCAGAAGTTGTGAAGGATTAAGCACAGCGCGGCCCTGTGGCCGCAACCAAAAAAAAGCCCTCAACACAGCGCAGCCTCTGGCCGCAACCGAAGAAGACTTCAACACCGAGTTCACAGAGGACACAGAGGCAACAGAAAAGAAAGCGAGGATACTCTCCCTGTCCTTTGTCTTCTCCGTGTTCTCTGTGGGCTCTGTGTTGAAATCTTCTTCGCGCGCCGCGACGAAACTCGGCCTTTGTAGTACAGAGAGGCCGAGAGCTACCATTCGGCGATCCTCGCTGGCGCCCGGTTTTGCCATCGCGAATCGACAATCGACGCTCGTCGATTCCTCACACTTTCGTGCACCCGTGCACCACTTGGTGGACCGGGAAGTACCGCAAACACCACGATTCCAGCCGCCCGGCATTGCTCATTCGTCTTTGACCAAGGCTAACCCTCTGATTCTCCGCAGCTAGAGCTTCGCCTCAAGAAATCGGCAGAGTTTGGCATAAGCCGTGCTCTCTAGAAAGGCGAGCCCGAAAGGAGGGTTTATAAGCCATGAAGAGGATGATTACACTACTAGCTTCGATGGTTTTCGCGATGGCGCTGGCCGCTCCGTCGTTTGCCTGGGTGCCGGCTCCGGCCCCCCAGGTCGATTACTGCCCGCGGAGTTCCTACGTGGTGCCTCGCCCCCGCGTGGTTTATCGCTCATACGTGGTGCGACGCCACTTCCGCCGGGACGACGGGCGCGTCGTCATCGCCCGAAGGGCGAGGTTCGAGAGGTTCGGACGTCGCTAACTACAACCAGAATCGGCGCGGGAACGGAAAGGCGCGGACTACTGCGCCTGCCCCCTCCGCACGACACAACCAGATTCCTAAAGGAGGAAGACCGCAATGAAAAAGATGATCACCATGTTCGCAGCTTTCGTTTTCGCCACAGCACTGGCGGTTCCATCGTTCGCCCGTACCCAGGACGCCAGCCAGGGCGCGGCCCAGACCACGTCCACTGCTTCCCAGAGCTCAAAAGGTGCGAAAAAGGCCAAGCACGCCAAAGTGGCGAAGGTGAAGGCGTCGAAGAAGAACAAGAGCGGGAAACAAGCCGCTTCCACTCCATCGGCAGCCAAGTAAAATCGCCATCGGCACCGCCAAGAGCGGGCGCTCTTTCGGGCGTCCGCTCTGAGTTCCCGGCGTGAAGGCGCACGGCACATGGCCCTCAGGTTGTGGGGCCAGAGCCGGCGTGACCCGAGTGCTCCCAGGCCAAACGGGACATTTCACGTTCAGACATCCTTAATCGCCCGCCATGAAAATCCGTAATTCTCCCGGAGCTTCGCGGCTCCGGCTGGACGCTCAGGTTGAAAACCGCTTCACATGGGCTCCCGCGTGAACGCGTCTCTCGGGCCGTACCGAATGTGAAGCACTTTGACGGTCTTTCTGCGCTCGTCGAGCGGGTAAATAATCCGATAGACGTTCGGCTTGTTCCCGTAAAGCAAATGACGAAGCTTCCTGCTTTCCGGCGTAATGGCTCCCCGGGCGGGATGTACCTCCAGGCTACAGACCATCGCTTCCAACCCGTTGAACCACCGAAAGGCGTGCTCGGAATCGTCGGCATGAATGCGGAGGTAAATGTGTCTGAGGTCGCGGGTGGCGCGGGCCGTCAGTTCAACGCGGTATGCCATGCTCGGAGCGCATTTCCTCGAAGACCTCGCGAGCCGGGCGGCTCCGGCCCTTCTCCACGTCTTCAAGTCCTTGGCGGACCCCTTCCGCCGCATCGGCTTGCGCGGCGATGTCGAGCAGATGCTGATAAGCTTCCGCGTCCTGCACCACCGCTTCCGCTTTCCCGTTGACGGTGAGCACGAGCGGCCGCTTGGTCCTCTTAAGCCGGCGCATGAACTCTCGCGGATTGCGACGAAAAGTTGTCATTGCCTGTATGTCTTTTGTGATATCGAGCATACTCCCGCAGCCCTCCATACCTTGAGCACCTTTAAAGGTGCCACAAAGTGGCCGTCGTGTAAAGCCAAAAGCCTTATCCTTACCTAGCCCGTTCCTTTCGTTCCTTCAACTCCTCTTGCTCCTCGGTCGCGAGCAGCATAAAATTGGCCTCCGGACGAGCCTGAAAACGCAAGGAGTCCCAGTGGCGCAATCCCCGCGATACGAACCCAGGCCTATCGACACCTCGGGAGTGAACCTCACCGCCGACATTTTGGAGCTTACCGAGTTACTGGCCGGGAACGCTCACGACCTTTGGGCCCGCCAGCGCATGGCCGAAGGCTGGCGCTACGGTCCCCAGCGCGACGACGCCAGGAAGGAGCATCCGTCGCTGGTGCCCTATGAGGAGCTTTCGGAATCGGAGAAGGAGTACGATCGTCAAGCCGCGATGGAGACTCTGAAGGGCATCATCGCCCTGGGATACCGGATCGAGAAGGAATAGGCGTCGACGCCAAGAGAAAAGACTGCGCCGCCGACCTCCTGGCAGAATCGTAACCCAAGTAAGCACGTGGATGGCGGAGCTCATCGCCAACGAGGAGGGATATGCCGTGATTGTCCAACAGAATCCAAGCTCGCCCAATCACAGCTTGGCTGGAGGTTTCGAGCCCTGCCGCGAGACAGACGTGGATGACATGAATGACTTGCCCCAGGAAATGCCGACGAGCGAACCTCTTCGGACCATTCTCGATCACTGGCAGCAGAATCTGCGGTCCCAATTCGTGACCGCCGACCGAGCGGCGTTGAGGTCACAAAAGACCTACAAGGATCGCGCTCGCACGGCCGCCATCCTGGGTTCGATCGCCGTTGCGCTGGCCATACTTCAGCTCTCCAGCCTGGTGCAGGGTCGATGGGCGGAACTCTTGCCGTGGGTGGAGGGCGCCACCGCAGCATCCACCTTCCTGGTAGTGTTTCTGGGAATGAGAAGCTCCTTTAAGGAGCGATGGCTGCTCGAGCGTTACCAAGCGGAGAGTTTGCGCCTGTTGAAATTCAGGTCCCTGATTCAATCCGCTTGCTGGAGTGCGAACCCGGCCGAAATCGAGAAGTGGAAAGACCGGCTCTGCGACCAGGTGGAAGGGATCACCGCCACCACCTTTTCAGCGCTGCAGGGATGGATTAGCCGCGGCACCGTGCCGGCGGTGGTGGAGGCGCCCGCGGACGGCAGAGTCAACGAATCGTCGCTGAAAGAGCTGGTTCGTTACTACCATAAGAAGCGACTCCATTACCAGATGAGCTATTTTGGCAGCGCCGCGCGGCGAAATGAAGCCAACGATCACCACACCCGGCTGGTGGGGCCTGCCCTGTTTTTTGGCAGCGTTGCCTTCGTGCTCGCCCATCTTTCGGTGGAGATCGTAGGCGGGTCGGCACACTGGTTGAGCCGGTTGCTGATCCTCAGCGCCGCCGTTCTGCCCGCCATGGGAGCCGGATTTCGCACCCATCGGGCCGCCAACGAATTCGCGCGTAACGCCGCGCGCTTTGAGGCGGTTCGTCATACGTTGAGCGAACTCTCGGAAAGACTTCGCTACGCTACGGACGCGCCGGCCATTTTCCGGGAGTTGGGCTTTGGCGAGCAGGTGCTGGAAGCCGACCTTCGCGAGTGGATGCGGCTGATGATGGAGGCAGAGTGGTTTGGGTAGCAGAGGGTCGCAGGAGGGTCGCCCTCCCCATTCGAATTGAGGGGTCAGGCAATGAGCGACGTTTTCATCAGCCACGCAGAAGAGGATGCGGCCGTCGCGCTGGAGATCGCGCGCGGCCTGAACGCCGCGGGGTACTCGACGTGGTGTTACGAGGAAGACAACGACCCGGGGCTTTCTTATCTGACGCAGATCGGCGAGGCCATCGAGGCTTGCCAAGCGGTGGTCCTCGTCATATCGCCGGACTCGTTGGGATCCGACCAGGTCACCAGAGAAGTTGAGTTTAGCCACGAGGCACGAAAGCGATTTGTTCCAGTGCTGAGGGGAATATCGCATGTTGAGTTTCAAAACCGGCGCGCCAGTTGGCGGGTAGCACTTGGCACAGCTTCAACCATTCCCATTCCGCCTGAAGGAGTTTCCGCAATTCTTCCCCGGATCGTTCGCGGGCTACAGGGACTCGGCGTGAAGCCGGCGGAGGGCGAACGGACCGAGGCAGATCGCCGTGAGAGGGAGAAGGCTGAAGCGGAACCCAAGGCTGAGGAGAGAGCCGAGCAGGATCGCGTTGCGCGCGAGAGAGCCGAAGCGAAACGTAAGTCTGCGGAGCAAGCAGAGATTGATCGTCGAGCCCGGGAAAATGAAGAGCAGTTGCGGCGCGAGCGGGACAGGGCTGAGGCAGAACGCCGGGCAGGGGTGAAAGCGGAGGCCGAGCGCAAGGCTCAGGAAGAGAACAAACTCGGGCTCGCCTTGTGGCAGAAAGGCGACCTGCAGGGGGCCATCACTAAATACCGTCAAGCGTTGCAGTTGAAGCCGGACCTGGCCGAAGCGCACAACAACCTCGGGCTTGCGCTGTTGAAGAAGGGCGACTGCCAAGGGGCAATCGCTGAAGTCGGTCAAGCGCTGCAGCTGAAGCCCGACCTTCTGGTCGCACGCGTCAACCTCGCCGTCGCGCACAACAACTTTGGCCTGGCCCTGCTGAAGACGCGGAACCGCGACAGGGCAATCGCTGAATTCCGCCAAGCGCTGCAGTTAAAACCGGATTTGGCCGAGGCGCACAACAACCTCGGGTTTGCGCTGCTGAAGAAGCGCGACGTGAACGGAGCGATGGCTGAATGCCGTAAGGCGCTCGAACTGAAGCCGGATCTTGCGGTGGCGCGTAAGAACCTCGTGACAGCCAAGTTACACAAGCGAGGCTTGGCGCTTTTTTTGCTCACCGTGATTCTCTGTTGCTGCCTGGTGTGGTTTATTTACCCCTTCGAAGTCGGGGTAAGAGTTTATTGCGGGATCGGAGCGGGCATTTCCGGTATTGCGTTGTTCGCGGTGCTTCGAAGCGCCATACGCAGTGGCGGCTGATGTCCTTGTGGCGGAATGGCCGTGAGTCGCGCTGTGCAGGGCGACATAAGTTCAACTGCCGGGCTGGAGTCCGCCGGTTCAACTCCCTAGAAAGTAGTTGACAATGGAGTTAATCAACTGCTAGGATAACCATGGCGCAGAGAACTGAGTGGCAAAACTCCCGAGAAGGTCCGAAGAGCACCGCCGGGGGCCAGCTGCGGTCGATGGCCCCACGGAGCTCACCGATAGGCCGGGAAGGTTCCCTCAGCCGCTGCCGATATTTGGGCGCAGGGTACCACGAGTTAGAGAGTAGATACGCATGAGTAGATATTTCATAGGTGAATTTGGCTACAGCAAGACTCGATCGGATATGTCGAGAATCGGGCTGGACGCGTTTGGCGATCAGGACGTGAATGGAGAGGGACGTTTTTCGGTCTAAACCGCAATGTTATTTATAATCAATCGGCAACGAGCAGCTCTTCCGTCTACGACGCCCAACACAGATTGCACTCTCCGGTTGTCCTGGGAGGTGAAACCCAGCCTTCGCCAGGTGGCAGGCGCCCCTCTTCATGGTTCTCGCGTGCTCAGCGGCGGGCCGCTTGGCCGTTACGGAAGCATCAGATTTCGGCCTGTGGTACGCCTGTGGTACGATCTAAAGGCAAGCCTTAATTCAACCGCGAATCTACGATGAGTGGGTGAGATGAGCGAAGAAACGAAGCCGGGTCCCGCACGAGAACTGGACCCATTGAAAGCAAACGGGAAGCGCGGCCGGATCCTGAGCGGCATGCGGCCGACCGGACGCCTGCACCTGGGGAACCTGGTCGGCGCCCTGCAAAACTGGGTGGCTCTGCAGGACGAGTACGAAAGCTACCACTTCGTGGCCGATTGGCATATGCTGACCACCGATTATGCCAACACGTCGGACCTGCAGGTGAACATTCAAGAGATGGTGACCGACTGGCTGGCGGCCGGTCTCGACCCCCATAAGGCGACGTTCTTCGTCCAATCGCGCTTGCTGGAGCACGCCGAGCTGTTCCTCCTGTTCTCCATGGTGACGCCGCTGGGCTGGCTGGAGCGCGTGCCCAGCTACAAGGAGCAGCTTGAAAACATTAAGGATCGCGACTTGCATACCTACGGGTTTCTGGGCTACCCGGCGTTGCAGGCGGCCGACATCCTGATGTACAAGGCGAACTACGTGCCGGTGGGTGAAGATCAAGTGGCACACGTGGAACTTACTCGCGAGATTGCCCGGAGGTTCAACCTGGCATACGGCGAGGCGCGTCCGGAGAGCGTGAAACTCGACGGCAAAACCTACCGGGAAGCCTCACTCGATCGCAAAGCAGAGTTCGTCCACCGAGGGCTGGTGCAGGTCGAACCCCTGTTCCCCGAGCCCGAGGTTCTGCTGACTCCGGCGCCACGTCTGCCCGGGACCGACGGGCGCAAGATGTCGAAGAGCTACAACAACGCCATCTTCCTCTCTGACCCGCCGGAGGTTGTGAACAAGAAGCTCGCCCCCATGATCACGGACCCGGCTCGCAAGCGGCGAACTGACCCAGGCAATCCGGATGTGTGCCCGGTGTTCGATCTGCACAAGGTTTTCTCTTCGCAGGAAATCATCGACCGGGTGAACCGGGAGTGCCGCACGGCCGAAATCGGATGCCTCGACTGTAAGAAGCTGGTGGGCGGGTGCATTAACGCCCGCCTTGCCCCCATCCGCGAGCGGCGCAAGGTTTACGAGGAGAATCCCAAACTGGTGTGGGATGTGCTTGACGCCGGCACCGAAAAGGCAAGAGTGACGGCGGAGGCCACCATGGCGGAGGTTCGAACCGCCGTGCGGCTGACGCGACCCGTTGTAAAGGGGTCTCGCGAGGGAAGTGGGGTATAATTCGATCATGGCCACGGCGACAGAGCAACTGACTTACGAGGATCTGAGGCAGATTCCGCCTGACCGGAACCGGTACGAACTGATCGAAGGAGAACTGTTTGTGGCTCCGGCACCTAACACCCAACACCAGCGCAAGACCGGGCGTCTTTTTCGGCGACTTGCGGATCACGTCGAACGGCACGATTTGGGCGAAGTGTTTATCGCACCTTACGATGTTGTGCTCGATCCTTCCACGGTCCTTGAGCCGGACATCTTGTTCGTATCCCAGGCGCGCAAATCGATTATCAAAGAGGGCTGCATTGAGGGCGCTCCCGACCTGGTCGTGGAAGTGGTTTCGGAGTCATCGCGCGCCCTAGACCGCCGTATTAAGCGCGACCGCTACGCGAAGTTTGGCGTACCAGAATATTGGTTGCTGGAACCGTACGAACCGCGTATTGAGGTGCTGCGGTTGAAAGGAAAGAAATATCAAGTACTGGCTGACTTCGGACCTGGAGATACGCTGGAATCTCCCACGTTCCCCGGTTTCCAGCTTCCTATCGCGAGCCTTTGAAGAACCCATTACCCCCCCATGAACGAGCTCGAACCCAAGGGCGCGCCCCAATCCGATAACGCGGCGGATAACCCGCAGGAGAGCGCGGCACCTGGGGTTGCGCCCGTCCCCGCGCCCAAGAGAGTGTCGCACGCCGCCGCCGCCGCACCGGCTGTGAAGCTGGAGGCTTACCAAGGGCCCTTGGACCTGTTGCTGGACCTGATCCGAAAGCAGGAAATCAACATCTACGACATTCCCATTGCCAGCATCACGCAGCAATACCTCGACTACCTGCACCTGCTGGAGGAGCTCAATATTGATATCGCCGGCGAGTTCATCTTTATGGCGGCGACCCTGATCTACATCAAGTCCCGGATGCTGCTGCCGCGCGATCCCACTGCTCCGCCCGAGGAGCAGGAGGACCCGCGCACCGAGCTGGTGGAGCGGCTGCTGGAGCACGAGCAGTTCAAGAACGCGGCGGAGATGCTGCAATCGAAGCGGGTGGTGGAAGACGCGATGTGGTCGCAGCCGGGAATCGGGGAATTCGTAGAGGCGGAAGACGAGCCCGGTCTCGCTATCACCACCTTTGACCTCATTGCGGCCTTTCGCGACATTCTGGAGCGAGCCAAGAAGCGTCCGCAGATGGAAATCCACCGTGAAGAGGTGACGGTGGCGGAGATGATCGAGCACGTGCGGCAGGTGCTGGCGGCCAATCCTCATCCGGTACGGCTGGACGACCTCGCCGCCGGCTACGTGGCTCGCCAGGCGCTGATCGCCCTGCTGCTGGCGCTGCTGGAAATGGTGCGGCTGCAGGCCATCCAGCTTCGGCAGAAGGAATTGTTTGGGGCCGTGACGGTACACAAGAGCAAGCGTTTCGAGGAGATCATGGCCCGTATGAATGTGCAGATTCTCGAAGCGGATTTAGGTGAGACAGTGACGAGTGGCTAGTGGTCAGGGGCTAGAGTTACTTCTCAGTTTTCAGTTCTCAGTAGAAGAAACAACCGATCCTGAAGCGAATGAGAACCGGAGACTGACGACTGAGAACTGAGGCTCTAAACACTCACCACTGACCACTAACCAGTGCTTGAAAACTACCGATGCTGACTGACGACAACCTGAAAGCCCTGATCGAGGGCATCCTTTATATCGCGCCGGAGCCGGTGGACCTCGACTCGATCGCCAAGACCCTCGAAGGCGAAGATCGAGAGCGGCTGAAGCAGAAGCTCGACGAGCTGATCCAGGATTTCGAGCGCGCCGAGCACGGCATCCAGATTCGCCAGGTGGCGGGCGGCTTCAAGTTCTCGTCCAAGGCCGAGCACCACGAGGTGTTTCGCAAGTTCGTGAAGAGCCTGAAGCCCCCCGTTCGCCTTTCCAAGCCGGCGCTGGAAACGCTGGCGGTGATTGCTTACCGGCAGCCTGCCACCCTGCCGGAAATCGAGAGCATTCGCGGTGTTGATTGCGGCGGCGTCATCCATACCCTGCTGGAGAAGAAGCTGGTGACGACGGCGGGCCGCAAGAACGTGGTGGGACGTCCCATTCTGTACCGCACCTCGCGCGATTTTCTGGTTCACTTCGGGCTGAAGGACATTAGCGAGCTGCCTAGCCTCCGGGAGTTCGAAGAGATGGCGCGTCGGGCTTTGGGCGTGGACCTGGAGCCGGCGGCCGCGGAGCAGCCTGCGGAAGCGGTCCCGGTGGCGGCTGCCGAGCCGGAACCCGTGGGCGAATCGGACGGGGCGCCCCCGGTCGAGGTCCCCTTCGATGGGGTGGCCGCAACGGAAATGCAGGCCGACTTGGAACTTGAACTCGAATCGGTGATGGGCCGGGAAACTGCGCCCGAAGTCGCGCCACCACCGATGGAAATAGCCGGTGAGGCAATCCCGACTCCAGCCAGCGCACCGACTGAGCCAACCGCTTCCGGGGCGGAGGGTTCGTCGGAGAGTGGCGGGGTGCAGCCCGAGGCCGGGGCCAGCGAGCCCGAAAGCGAGCCGCAGGCGTAGCCGCGGGCGCCGGTCTGCGAAACCCGAATCCCGAGACCCGGACCCCGTCCTGTATGCAAGAACGGCTGCAAAAGATCATCGCCGCTCGCGGCATCACCTCGCGCCGCAAGGCCGAGGAATTGATTCTTCAGGGCCGGGTGAGCGTCAATGGGCAGATCGTCACCGAGCTGGGCTCGAAGGCGGACGCGGCGCGCGACCATATCAAGGTCGACGGCAAGCTGCTCGGTCGAGTCACCAGTCATGCCTACCTGCTGCTGAACAAGCCGGTAGGCTACGTCTCGACGCTGAAAGACCCCCAGGGCCGTCCCACCGTGATCTCACTGTTGCGCGGCGTCAAGGAACGCGTTTACCCGGTGGGCCGGCTCGATTACCATTCGTCCGGCTTGCTTCTGCTGACCAACGACGGCGACCTGGCCAACTTTCTGATGTCGCGGGCTTCGCAGGTGCCGCGGACTTATCACGTGAAGCTGCAGGGCGTGCCGGAGGCCGAAGCCATCGCCAGGCTGGAAGCGGGGATCGTGCTGGATGGCCGCCGCACCGCCCCGGCCCGCATTCGACCCCTTGCGGAACGCGACAAACCCTGGTATGAAATCACACTGGTCGAAGGCCGGTACCACCAGGTGCGGCGGATGTTTGAGCGGATCGGACAGCCGGTGGTAAAGTTGAAGCGGGTGCGCATCGCGTTCCTCACGGACGGCGGTCTCGATCTCGGCCACTTCCGTGCCTTGAGTCCGGCGGAAGTGGAACGACTTAAGAAATGGAAAGGAATTTCCTAGATTCTGCGCAGCCCCGAATTGGCGAGTTATCACCAATTCTGGGCTGGACAACGATCAACGGAAGTCTTTGATGCGTAGCTCCTCCATCGGCGAACTGGTTCCCCCTTGGGTGGGCCGCATTCGGCCTTACCCACCGGGCAAGCCCATTGAAGAGGTCGAGCGCGAACTCGGCCGGCCGGCGATCAAGCTGGCGTCCAACGAGAATCCGCTGGGACCATCGCCCAAGGCGGTCGAGGCCCTTCGCGGCTGCCTGGACAAGGTGGCCCTCTACCCCGACGGAAGCGGCTATTACCTGCGCGAGAAGCTGGCGCGGCGGCACGGAATCGGGATGGATCGCACCATCCTGGGCGCCGGCTCTACCGATCTGATCGAAACCGTAGGCTACACGTTTCTCACCGCGGGCGATGAAGGCATCACCTCGGAGTCGGCCTTTTACATTTACCGGCTGGCCATCGAGGAATCCGGCGCGGCGCTGGTGCAGGTGCCGCTGCGCGATATGACCTTCGACCTTGCCGGCATCGCGCGCGCCGTGAGCCAGCGTACCAAGGTCGTATTCCTGGGCAATCCCAACAATCCCACTGGCACCATGTTTACGGCCTCGGAGCTCGACCGCTTCCTCGACATCCTTCCGCCGCGCGTCCTGGTGGTGCTCGACGAGGCCTACGCCGACTACGTCGACCACCCGGACTACTCCCACTCGCTTGACTACGTTCGCCAGGGAAGGAACGTCCTGGTACTGCGCACCTTCTCCAAGGTGTACGGCTTGGCGGGATTGCGCATTGGTTACGGCATGAGCAACCCCGACGTGATCGGCGCTCTCAATCGCATCCGCTCGCCGTTCAATGCCTCCATCCCCGCGCAGGTGGCCGCGTTCGCCGCGCTCGACGATGCCGATCACGTGGCGCGGTCGGTGGCGCTGAATCGGAAGGAGATGAGGTTCCTCGCCCAGGAGCTCACCCTTCTAGGGGTGCACCATACGCCTTCGGTGGGGAATTTTCTTCTCCTCGATACCGGCCGAGATTGCGAAGAGGATTTCATCCGGCTGCTGCACGAGGGCGTGATCGTGCGGCCGATGAAGCTGTACGGGTTTCCGACGTCGCAGCGGGTGACGGTGGGGACGCACGCCGAAAACGAACAGTTCCTTGAAGCCTTGCAGCGCGTCACGGCGAGAGCGGTGGTGGGCAAGGCACTCGTCGGCGGTTAGTGGCGCTCGCCCGCCAATGGCCACTGGTCACTCTCCTAAAGGGGGATGCGCCATGCATCTA
>Ga0335081_10002465_pt1 | contig 29137 bp, 22 predicted proteins | sample Lox_Sample_35_FD_206713 | JGI IMG/M metagenome (GOLD analysis project Ga0335081, IMG submission 206713) | Soil microbial communities from Loxahatchee National Wildlife Refuge, Florida, United States - Lox_Sample_3.5 | ecosystem: Environmental > Terrestrial > Soil > Wetlands | place: USA...
TCTCGGCCGCCATGGATCGGATGAGATCGCGAAGCTCAGGGGTGATTTTCGGTCGGCCGCGACGGCGGCGCGAAAGGAAGCGCCAGTACCCGCGGAAACCAGCGCGATGCCAGCCCACGACGGTCTCGGGCTTCACGACCACCAGCACGCTCGCCCATTTCGACCAGCAACGCCGGAGGCCCAGCCAGAAGAGACGATCGCCAAGGCTCAACCGGGGTCTCGGATTCTTACGCTTGAGGACGCCGACCTGCTGCCGGAGGGCAACGAGTTCCAGTCCGAGGTCATGTCGCGAGCGGAAGAAGACACCGAACCAAGAGAGAAAAGCCAGAAGAAGCCGGATCATGGGCCCAGTTTACACGACGCAGCCGACCGGAAGGCGGGTTCCTGCAAGTTATTGATTGTCCGAATCAATCGGATTTTGAGGACACACAGCCGTTTCCCAAAGCCGCACGGAAGGCGCGTTTGGGTGTATACTCTCACGCGCTCGAAATTCCGAAACGGCCAAGCCATCCGGCGTTGCACGTCTTCCGGAGTTGGAGGCGTCAAATCGAACGATGAAAGGGGCCCATCTTGAACCTCGATCAAGTCCTCACCGAGCTTAAGAACGAGCGCGACCGGCGCAACCAGGCCATCGCAGCCCTCGAGGGAGGCGGCAGGAACAATAAACGCAGCAAGGCCGCAAGCGCCGGCAAGAAGCGCCGCACGATGAGCGCGGCCGCCAGAAAGCGGATCGGCGACGCCAAGCGGAAATGGTGGGCGGCGCGCAAGCGAAAGGCTGCCTGAGGCGAGGGGCAGGGCTCTGCTCAACCGGCGCGCCACGCTGAGGTTCGAAAGAGCGGGGCGGAGCGTCCCGCCTTCCGACTCTAGCCTAGGCGAGTAGCTTCTGAACCACGTTGCCGGAAACGTCCGTCAGGCGGAAGTCGCGGCCCTGGAAGCGGTAGGTGAGCCGGGCGTGGTCGATGCCCATGCGGTTGAGGATGGTGGCGTGCAAGTCGTGAACGTCCGCGGCGTCCTCCACCGGATTGTAGCCTAGCTCATCCGTCTGGCCTACACTGATGCCGGGCCTGATGCCGCCGCCCGCCAGCCACACGCTGAAGGCGCGCGGATGATGGTCGCGCCCCAGAAACTTCGAGCGGTTGCGGGCCTCGTTCATGGGGGTCCGGCCAAATTCCCCGCCCCACACCACCAGGGTGCTCTCCAGCAGCCCGCGCTGCTTCAGGTCCTTCACCAGCGCCGCGGCAGCCTGGTCCGTCTCGCGGCAGAGGCTGGGCAGACGGTTCACGATGTCGTCGTGCGCCGAGGTGCCGTGGTTGTCCCAGCCGCGGTGGTAGAGCTGCACAAACCGCACCCCGCGCTCCACCAGCCGCCGCGCCAACAGGCAATTATTGGCGAACGACTTTTTGCCGGGCTGGGTGCCGTAGAGCTCGTGAATCGACGGCGGCTCTTTTGAAATGTCCGTCAATTCGGGCACGCTCGTCTGCATGCGGTAGGCCATCTCGTAGGAAGCGATGCGGGTGACGATCTCCGGATCGCCCGCACTCTTCAGGTGCATTTCGTTCAAGCTCTTGATGGCGTCGAGCGACTCGCGCCGCGCCTGCTCGCTGACGCCCTCGGGATTGGTGAGGAACAGGACCGGGTCGCCCTGGGAGCGGAACTCCACCCCCTGATAAACGGTGGGCAGGAATCCCGAGCCCCAGCACGCCTTACCGCCGTCGGGCTGGTTCTCGCCCGAGATCAGCACCACAAATCCGGGCAGATCGTCGCACTCGCTGCCCAATCCGTACGTCATCCAGGAGCCCATGCTGGGCCGGCCGATGATCTGAAATCCGGTGTTCATGAAAATCTGGGCAGGGGCGTGGTTGAACTGCGTGGTGTGCACGGAGCGCACGATGGCGATGTCGTCCGCCACTTCGCCGAGGTGGGGCAGCAGCTCCGAAATCTCCGCCCCCGACCGTCCCCAGCGCTTGAATTCGTACGGCGAGCCCAGCAGCTTCGGGGTGCCGCGAATGAAGGCGAAGCGTTCGCCCTTGGTCATTTCGGCGGGAATGCCCTGCCCGTCAAGCTGCTGCAGCTTGGGCTTGTAGTCGAGCAGATCCACCTGGGAGGGCGCGCCCGCCATGAAGAGGTAGATGATGCTCTTCGCCTTGGGCGCGAACATCGGAGCCCTGGGCGCCAGCGGGTTCACCGCCGCCGCCGCCGCCGCAGAATCCGCCGCTCCGGCGCCAAAGCCCGCGGCCCCTTCCGCAAAGGTGTAACGATTGAGCAGCGCGGTGAGCGCGGCCGAGCCAATCCCGAAGCCGGCCTGCCTGAAAAAGTGGCGGCGCGTAACGGCCCGCAGCATGTCTTGCATCGGGCTTACTGGAGTTTCCTTCACGGCCTCACTCCTTGGTAATCGTCTCATCCAGATTCAGCATCACGTTCGCCACCATCGTCCAGGCGGCCTGCTCTGCCGGGTCGAGTGCCGGCTTCTCGTATCCCTTAATCACCTTCGCCGCGGCGGCCGGATCCTTCCGGAAGGCGGCGAGCTCGAGGTTGTAGAACTCCATCATCCGGGCAAGCTCCTCCGGCGCCGGTTCCCGCGAGGTGCAACGCCGAAAGCCGTAGACGGCGCGGGCGGAAGGATCGGCGCCCGCCGCCGAGTCACCCTGCACCAGCGGTCCGCCGCGCGCCGGGGCGCCGTTGCCGGCGGGGGGACCGACGTTCACGTCTTCCATCATTCTGCGAGCCAGCGCCTGCGCCGCTTCAAAGAACGCCGGATCGTTGAGGGTGGTCAGAGCCTCGAGCGGGGTGTTGGTGCGCACCCGCCGCACCACGCAGAATTCGCGGCTGGGCGCGTCAAATGTAATGAGGCTCGGATAGGGCGCCGAACGCCGCACAAAAGTGTAAATGCCGCGCCGGTAGCGGTCGGCGCCCTTGCTCATCACCCACTTGTCATCGTTGTAGACCAGGTTCCATACGCCCTCCGGCTGGTAGGGGAACACACTGGGCCCGCCGATTTTCGGGCTCAGTATGCCGCCCGCGGTGAGCGCGATGTCGCGCACGCTCTCAGCCTCCACGCGGAAGCGCGGCCCGCGCGCCAGCAGCTTGTTGTAAGGATCGCGCTCTTCGAGCTCCGGCGTCACCCGCGACGATTGGCGGTAGGTGGCCGAAGTCACCATCACTCGCAGGATTTTCTTCATGCTCCAGCCGTCGCTCATGAACTCGGTCGCCAGCCAGTCGAGCAACTCGGGGTGGGTAGGCAGTTCGCCCTGGCTGCCGAAGTCCTCGCTGGTCTCCACGATTCCGTGCCCGAAGAGCGTTTCCCAGTAACGGTTCACCGCCACCCGCGCCGTGAGGGGATTGCTGTCGTCCACCAGCCAATTGGCAAGACCGAGGCGATTCGGCATCTGGTCTGGGGGCAGATGCCCGACGGCGGAGGGAACATTCGCATAAACTTTTTCGGCCGGGCTCAGAAACGCGCCGCGAACGTGAACGAAGGTCGAAGGGCGCGCGTAAGACTGCTTCTCGCGCAGCACCATGGCGGTGACGATGCCGAGATCGTCCACTTGTTTTTGCAGCTTCGCAATCTGGTCGCGGGCAGGCTGCAAAAGCGGCGAAATAGACCTAAAGGCCGCGGCCAGCTTCTTCTTCTGGTCGTCGGTTCGCTGAGCCGGAGTCACATCCACGATGGGCCGCACGCGCGCCGGAATCTGCGCGATAAACTTGGGATCGGCGCCGGACGTCACCGAAATGCGGAATCGCCCCAGGTTGCGCGACGAGAACTTCATCTCGTGCTTCAGGCGGATGCTGAGCACCGTTCCGCCCGCGAAGCCAAAGGGCTTATCGGGGATCAAGACAGCCTGGCGCACCACGGGCGCGCTCGAAGGCGTGGCATCGATGGCCCAGCCCACCGGCCATTCCGCGTTTCCCTTATAGACGTTTTCCACCCCGTAGCCGGACTGCGCCTCGTCCGCGATGGCATCCTTGAACACGATTTTCTGGGTTGGAGCGGCGCCGCTGGCGGGCTTGGCCTCCACCTCGAAAGCGCTCAGGAAGAAGTTGCCGTCGGGATCGCGCCCCGGGCCGCCCTTGGGCAGGCTCGGGTCGGGCAGCACCTCAATGCGGATCCCGGTGATGGCAGCGCGATCGGTGGGCGCCGTCAACTGGTAGGTATCCGCCTGCGGATTCTTGCCCGAGGCGAGCATCGAGCCGTCTGCAAGCAGCGTGAGCGTGGCTCCGCCCACCGAGGCGTACTGGCTGGGGCGCAGCACGGTCCAATCGGCGCTCGCCGCCTTGAGCTTTGTCTCCCACTCGGCCTGCGCGGCCTCGAGCTGCGGCGTGGAGGAGTTCAGGGTGGTCTCGAGGCCGGCAATCTCGCCCCTCAACTTCGTGCTCTCGGCCGCCTGCGCCGCGGTGGGCAGCTCCAGTTTCGGCTCTTCCTCCTCGTCTTCTCCCTGGCCGAGGTGCAGGATCTTGTAATCGGAGTTGTCGAAGAAGGCCAGGAACCGGTAGTAGTCCTTCTGCGGGAACGGATCGAATTTGTGATTGTGGCACTGGGCGCAGCCGAGGGTGAGCCCCAGCCACACCGAGGCGGTGGTATTCACGCGGTCGATGAGCGAGTACCAGCGATACTCTTCGGGATCGATGCCGCCCTCGCGGTTCAGCAGCGTGTTGCGATTGAACCCGGTGGCGATGAGTTGGGCCTGGGTGGGGTTGGGCAGCATGTCGCCCGCGATTTGTTCGATGGTGAATTCCTTGTAGCTCATGTCCCGGTTGAGCGCGTCGATCACCCAGTCGCGGTACTCCCAGGCGGTGCGGCGAAGGTCCTTCTCGTAGCCGTCGGTGTCTGCGTAGCGGGCGAGGTCGAGCCACGGCCGCGCCCAACGCTCGCCGTAATGGGGCGAGGCCAGCAGGCGGTCCACCTGTTTCTCGTAGGCGTCCGGAGTCTTGTCGGCCAGAAACGCGTCGATTTCGGGGACGGTCGGCGGCAGCCCGATGAGGTCGAGGCTCAGCCGGCGCAGCAGCGTTTCCTTGCCGGCTTCGGGCGAGGGCGAAAGGCCCTCTTTCTCGAGCCGCGCCAGCACGAAGCGGTCGATGGGATTCCGGCACCAGGCGGCGTTCTTCACCTCGGGCAACGCCGGACGCACCGGCGGCACGTAGGCCCAGTGCTTCACCGGCGCCGTGGGCGGAAGCGGCGCGTTGGAATCCGGCCCAGGCGCGCCGGAATCAATCCAGTGGCGGATCAGGGCAATTTGTTCGGCGGGGAGCGGCGGGCCGCCGTAAGGCATCTGAGGACGGTCGAGCGCGAGCAGGCGCCGCATCAACCGGCTCTTGTCGCTCGAGCCCGGCGCCACCACCTTGCCCGTCTCGCTGCCGGCCAGAATCGCCTTGAGCGAGTCCAGGCGCAGGCCGTTCTGCTGCACCTCAGGGCCGTGGCACCCGTAGCAGCGCGCGGCCAGAATAGGCCGAATCTCGGTGGCAAAAACAGGCGAGGCGCCCGCTACGGCAGCGCTCAACGGATGGGATGCAACGGGCTGAACTTCGCGCGCCACCGCCGTCTCGCCCTGAGGGGCCGCCGCGGCGCCGGCCTGCACCTTCGCAAACGAGCCGTAATCGATCCAGGCGCGAATCAGGTTGATTTTGTTGGCCGGCAGGGGGTCGCCGCCCAGAGGCATGCGCGGGGCGTCGGTGGCGCCGAGCATCCGCTTCACCAGCAGGCTGTCGGCGCTGTGCCCGGGAACAATTGCCGCGCCCGAAAGGCCGCCCTTCAGAATCCTGGCCTCGCTATCCAGCCGCAGCCCGGCTTGCGCCGTCTCGCTGCCGTGGCACTTCACGCAGGCCGCGCGCAGAATTGGGGCGACGCTGCGGCTGAAGTCGATCCCGGAAGACGGAGCTGACGGCGCGCGCCGTGCTTGCGCGAAGGCGGGCGCACTTCCGCGGGCGAAAGTTAGACTCAGCGCGGCCAGCAAGGCTGCTGCCGCTGCTGCGAGTAGGAGGACGACGCACGCCACAACCGACTTCGGAACAGCGCTTCGTACGCCGTGCGTTAATGTCCTCACCGTGTTCTCACCAGCCCATGCCCCAATCTCGCAGATTACTTGTACGCCATCATACGTCCGACCCCAGAGCGGTTCAAGCTCCGGCCGGCCCGATCAAGCCCTGCTCCTAATTTCGCCGCCGCGGAAGCGTTCCACGATGTGCTCGCTCGTGCGCAGAGAGAAAGTAAGGATCGAAATCGTCGTGGTTTTGTCCGTGCAGTTCAGGAATACGCCGGCGTCGCAGACGAACAGGTTGGGCACGTCGTGCGCCTGGCCAAATCGATTGGTGACGAACGCCTTGGGATCGTTCCCCATGCGGCAGCAACCGGTCTCGTGCAGGCTTTAGCCCGGCATCTCGGGCTGATCCGACGCGCCCAGGTATTCCCCTCCCGCCGCTTTCAGAACCTCGCGGCACACTTCCTTGGAGTGCTCCCACATAGCGAGCGTATTGGGATCCCACTGGAAGTGAATGCGGACCGCGGCATTGCCGTAGCCGTCCTGCGCCTCGGGATCGAGGTCCACGTAATTGGTGTCGGAACGCAGTGAGGGCGCCTGCACCGTGAAGTCGACAGGGGCGGGATAGTAGCGCTTCACGGCGCGCTTGAAATCCGATCCGAAACCCTCCATGCGCCCGTTGATCGAGGGAAAGTCCCGGCAGCCGCCGTCCGGATACACCGAGTAGCCGCGGATGAACTTCTCCTGGTGCGGGTCGCTCAGGTTCTGCCAGCGCGGCATCCAGGCAATGGTGCTGTCGGACACGTTGTCGGGGAAACTCGGCTGGCCCACCAGTTGGGGCAGATAACCGCGGGCCGACCCGCCGTAGAGATGATCGCAGAGGTTGCGGCCAAGCTGGCCGCTAGAGTTGGCGATGCCCGTCGGCCAGTGACGCGACTTCGAGTTCAGCATGATGCCGGCCGAGGCCACGCATGAGGCCGCCACCACCACGGCTTTGCCGTAAACCTCGCGCTCCTGCCCGCTCTCGCGGTCCACGTAGGCCACGCCGCGCGCCGGCCCCTCCTCATCCACAAGGACTTGCCGCACCACAGCGTTGGTGCGCAGCTCGAAATTCCCGGTCTTTTCGGCGAGCGGCAGAAAGAAATACGGCGAGGAAAAGAACGATCCGGTGTCGCAGCCCGTGGTGCATTCGCCGCAGAAGTGGCAGGGCGGATGGCCGTTGAGGGGAGCCGTGAGCTGCGCGATGCGGTCGGGGAGATAGGGCACGCCTGCCTTGTCGCAGCCGCTTTTCAAAATGTAGTCGAGGCAGCGGAAGTTCATGGGCGGCAAATACTCGCCGTCCGGATTGCTGGGGCGGTGCTGCACGGTGCTGGCCACGCCGATCATGCGCTCCACGCGGCTGTAATAGGGCGCGATTTCGTTGTAGGTAACGGGCCAATCCACGTCGTTCCCGTCGCGGCTGGCAGCGCGGAAGTCGATGTCCCCAAAGCGCGCCGACGACCGCCCCCAGAAGTTTGTTTTGCCGACCACGGCGTAGCAGCGCGGCCACATCCACTCGCTGCCCGGCGCCGTGGTGTAGGTGATGCCGTGTTCCCACACGCCTTGGGTGTACTCGTTGTCCATGTAGCCGTAGGACTGGGCGCGCGTGCGCGGATCGCCGAATCCGCGGTACTTGAGGTCCCAAGGCATGCGATGGTTACGGAAGTCTTTCAGCGGGTTGAGGCGGCGTCCCGCGTTCACCGCGCACACTTTGAGCCCGGCCTCGCAGAGGGTCTTGATGGTCATGCCGCCGCCCGCGCCGGTGCCGATCACGATGACGTCGTACGCCTGATCTGCCATGAAGACTCCTTGCCCGTAAACGTCAAACCTGCGGAGCGGGCAGGTGCCGATGCTCGGGATCGCCGTGGTGTGGACAACTGGGCGATTCGGTGTAGAACCTGAGGCCGGGGGCGTCGAGCTGCTCCATTCCGATCCGTGTGGTATAGAAGCCCATCACGGTGTACTCGCGCGCGAGGCGGAAGAATGCCTGGCCGTCCTCCTCTCCGGGGCGGAACCTCGCCTTATAGGCCAGGTGTCCGAGGAGGTCCATCTGCCGATCCGGGGTGAGCTCGCGGAACGGCCTGCCATGCAGGGTGTCGGCGCGCGAATCGAGCCACACCAAGCCGTAGCGGAAGTCGTACTGGATGCCCGGGTCGCTCCACACCATGAAGTCGATGAATTCGGCCACGCCGGCCTCTTGGGCGCCCGGCGTGCCGTCGCTCGGGATGATCATGTCGGTGAGCCGTTCCAGTGTGGCGTATTCCGCTGGGGTGAAGAACTGCGGCGTGTAGGCGGCCGGACGCGCCGCGGCGGCGCCCGAACCCAGGTGGCCGCAGGCGAAGGTCCAGCGATGAAGACCCGGAAAGCCGCTCGCGGCTGCGGCCAGCGCCATGACGCGCAGCATCTCGCGACGCTCAATGCCTTGCCCGCCCATAACCCGCCACCTCCGCTCAGCGGACTGCGCTGGCCCGGGCCAGGTCTTCATAGCCCGCAAGAAACGGCGATTATAACAGGCACGCAGGCGAAATTGACTCGCTGGTTGCAGGGACCTAGCCGGATTTCCGCTGACGACGAGGATGTGGAGGGATGCAGGGGTTTTCAGATCAGTGCGATGACCGCCATCGCAAGCGGTTACCGAGGGCCGGTGGTTCCCCGCAGGGGGTCCTGACCGCCAAAGTAAGCCGCCGGCAACCCGAGGCCCGGCTCCTCGGGTTGCCGGCGAGTACGAGCGACGCCGTAACCGGTTCAGCGCCGCTACTGTGCGCGGGCCGCGACGTAAATCACCCGCGACCCGAGGTGGTTGGCGGCGGCTTCGGACGCTTTCGACGCCTCGCGCCGTTCGAGCTTCGACATCGAAAGCTCACGCTGAGTGTCCCGCGTCGAGACCTGGGACAGGAAGCGGCTGTCTCCATACTGGTGGAACACGAGTTCAGCCTCCTGCGTGAGGTCTTTCGGCGCGCCGTCCATCACGAGCGCCGTTGCACAGTCTCGCGTGTCGGCGTTCTTGATCACCAGGGTGCCGGCCAGAAGGCGGCGAATCTCGTAGTTGCCTGCGGGAAGCACCTTGGCGCCCACGTTAAACGCGAAGGGAATGGTCGCGTTCACCGCGCCCGGATCTTGAGCCCAGGCCGGACCCACCGCGGCCAGAGCCATGCCGCTCACCATCACGAAAGCCAAAAGCATTTTCCTGTTCATGTTTCCTCCTTGATTCCTGACTGCGAATTTTGTTTCCCGGCGGCCACTAGGCTGCCTTCACCTCCTCTAGCGGAATCTCCCTGCAAAAGGGGCCATCAAAAGTCCGCCACCGGAAAAATCGTTGCGGCGGGGCCGGGGTGCGAGGCGCGGCGAACCTCGCAAAGTCCCGTTGTTTGTGCTATATAACTCAATAACGGCTCGCGGTTGAACAAGGGGGAGAGACTGTGTCGTCTTCGGGAGAAATCACCCGGCTACTCACGAAGCTGAAGGGCGGCAACCGGCAAGCGGAATCGGAGTTGGTCCCGCTGATCTACGGCGAACTGCGCCGCCTGGCGCGCGGCTACATGCGGCGGGAGAGGCCGGACCATACCCTCCAGGCTACCGCGCTGGTCCACGAGGCCTACCTGCGGCTGATGGAAGAGCAGGCGGTCGACTGGCAGGGCCGGGCGCACTTTTTCGCGGTGGCGGCTCAATTGATGCGGCGGATCCTGGTGGATCACGCCCGCGCGCGCCAGGCCGCGAAACGCGGCGGGGACGCTCCCAGGATCTCTTTGGAGGAAGACTTCGTCTATGCTGAGGAGAAAAGCGGCGGACTGGTGGATTTGGATGAAGCGCTCGCCCGGCTGGCAGAACTCGATCCCCGGCAGAGTCGAATTGTCGAGTTGCGCTTTTTTGGGGGTCTGAGCGTCGAAGAAACGGCCGAGGTGCTGGGCATCTCGGCGCGCACGGTGAAACGGGACTGGAACGTGGCCCGGGCCTGGCTGTACAAGGAGATCAGCAAGCCCGAGGCTCCGTAACTGCATCCAAGAGGCGGCGTGCGCGCCGCCTGTGCCGACGGCGCCCACCGGCTTGACGGGAAAGCAGCCAATGAATCCGGAGCGCTGGGAACAGGTCAAAGAGCTTTTCGATGCGGCGCTCGAGCGGCAGCCGGATAGGCGGCACTCATTCCTCGCCACGGCTTGTGCGGGCGACGATGCGCTGCGCACCGAAGTAGAGCGCCTCTTGTCGGGGCACGATCGCGCCGGCAGCTTCCTCGCCGAGCGACCCGAAGACGGAACAGCCTCAGACGACGAAAGCTCAAGCCACCGCACGTTTGCGGCGGACGAGGTGATTGGCGGCCGCTTCCGCGTGCGCCGGTTCCTCGGCCGCGGCGGCATGGGAGAGGTGTACGAAGCCGAAGACCTGGACCTCAGAGTGCGCGTGGCCCTGAAGTCCATTCGTCCCGAAATATCGGCGGACCCGCACGCTCTCAGCCGGTTCAAGCAGGAAATTCAGTTGGCGCGCCGCGTCACCCACCCCAACGTCTGCCGCATCTTCGACCTCGAGTACCACCAGCCGCCGGGGCATAGCGGGAAGCCCGCCATGGCTTTCCTTACCATGGAGCTTCTGGAGGGCGAGTCGCTCGCCACCCGGCTGCGCCGCGATGGAAAGCTGGCCGGCGCCGAAGCCCTTCCCCTGATTCGCCAGATGGCCGAGGGCTTGGCCGCCGCTCATGAAGTGGGCGTGATCCACCGGGACTTTAAGCCCGGCAACGTCATGCTGGTGCCGCCGCGCGCCGCGGCGGCGGGCACGCCCCAGTTCTCCGACCAGAGCACGCAGGAGCACGCGAGGCCGCAGGTGCTCGCCCGGCATCCGGCCGATGCGCCCCGCGCCGTCATCACGGATTTTGGTTTGGCCGGTACCACGGCTCGTGCCAGTGGTGCGCCTTCGCCCGCCCTGACGAGCGAGGGCCAGATGGTGGGCACTCTCCCGTACATGGCGCCGGAGCAACTGGAGGGCGGCGAAGTGACTCCGGCCACCGACGTGTACGCCCTGGGCCTGGTGATGTACGAGATGCTCACGGGCCGGCAGCCCTTCGACCGCGCCACGCCGCTGGCCAGCGCTGTCAAGCGACTGAACGAGACACCCGCCGCCCCGCGCTCACTCGAAGGCAGCATTTCGCCGGAACTCGACGCCGTCATCACGAAGTGCCTTCAGAGAAGGCCGGAGGACCGCTATCCCTCCGCGCAGGAGCTGGCGGCGGACCTGCGGATCTTTGCGGCAACCGAGATTCCGGCAGCGGCTCGATGGGCGCAGCGTGCCCGGCTCGTCTGGCGCCGGGCAGCGAGCGCGTCGCCTCTGACTCTCGTCCTGGTGTCGGCCGTGGTCGTTCTGGTTTGCGCCGCGATGGTCCTGCTTTGGTTCCACAGACCGCCTGCGAAGCAACCGCCCGGCGCCGGCTCGAGTCCCAAGCGGCTCGCCGTGCTGCCGTTTGAGAATCTGAGCGCGCAGCCGGGTGACGCCTACTTTGCCGGCGGGCTGACGGCTGAGCTCACCACCACGCTCACGCGCGTGCGCAGCCTGGAGGTGATCTCGCGTACCTCCACGGCGAGCTTCAAGGGGTCACCGCTGAGCATCGCGGATATCGCCAAGCGGCTCGATGTGGGTTACGTCGTCAGCGGAAGCGTGCAGCGTGAAGGTCCGGAGGTACGGATCATGGTGTCTCTCGAGGATGTCAGCACCGGCGTGCAAATGTGGGCGCGCGATTACGATCGTTCCTTCAACGATGTCCTCAAGGTGCAGAGCGAAGTTGCCAACAATGTGGTTGAGTCGCTGGCGCTGGTGCTGGGAGCCGAGGAGCGCACCGCACTCACCACGCCGGCCACCCAAAATCCGCAGGCTTTTGACGCCTATTTGCGGGGCAAGAGCTTGGTGGACGATTTCAACAACCGCGGCCAGGAGGTGGACTACGAAGGCGCCGAGAAGGCTCTTCATGAAGCCGTCGCACTCGATCCCGGGATGTCGGAGGCCTACGCCGAGCAGGCCTGGCTTTATTTCTTTCACGATCTCGAGCGCGCCCGGCTTTCTCCGGATCGCGACCGGGCCCGGAAAGTGGCCGAGCAGGCGCTGGCGCTGGACCCCCGCCAGGTGGACGCCCTGGGTGCCTTGGCGATGATGAATGCCCTGTACGACGACAACGAGAAGGCCTACGACTATGCGCAAAAAGTCCTGGCCCTCAGCCCGCACGAACCGCGCGCGATCATGGTTCGCGGCGCCTGCTTCGAAAACTGGGGACTGTTGCCCGAGGCGCTGCAGGCGTTCCGGGAGGCCGGCCGCATGGATCCCCTTTACATTTATCCGGCCACCAACGCGGCCAACGTCCTCTGGATGCTGGGACGATTCGATGAGGCTTGGGCCGAAAATCAGAAGGCCGGCCTGTTGGAACGCGACAACTGGAGCGTGCTGCTCACGGCCGTGCGCATCCGCTACCACCAGGGCCGCCTGGAAGAAGCGCGCCAACTGATTGAAGGGGCGGAGCCGCGTTTGTCGGCGCGTGAGCGGCCCCTGGCGCAGGTCTTCCTGGCGTGGATTTCCAGCCGGGAAGGCGACCACCAGCAGGCCCGGGAGATTCTGCGGAGCTTCCAGCACTCACCCATTCTCCAGGCTTCCCCGAATTTTGAAATGTGGCTGGCCGAGGGGCTGGCGCTCGAAAACCAGAAACAGGAGAGCCTGGATCTGCTGGACAAGGTGACGAAGAAGATTCCCAACTATCCGTGGCTGGCTCGCGACGAAAATCTCGACAACTTAAAAAACGATGCCCGCTTCGTGGCTCTCCTCACGAGCTTGCGCGCCCAGTGGGAAGCGTACAAGGCCCGCTACGGGCAGGCGGAGCCGTCGAACGGCGGCCCTTCAGCTCAGAGCGCCTCCGCCCGCTCCGCTCGTGGGCGGCGGCCCGGCTTCGGGCGCCCAACGCCGGCGACGTAGAGCACCGACTCTCGAATGCCGTCGAGGCCAAGGTCGCGCTCAATCAGTCCGTCCGCGAGAGCGGCGGTACAGAAAGGCGCCAGGCCGAGGGCCGTCGCCACCAGGCAGAAGGTCTGGCACAGGTGTCCCGACTCCGTGTAAACGACACGCAGAGCCCGTCCGAACCGGTAACGCCACATGGTGCGCTCGAACACCGCCGTCATGAAAAACAGAGCTGCGGCCTTTCCCATCCACTGTTGATTCCCGCAATAGGCTCCGGCTTCCGCGGCAAAATTCCCTGAGCGCAGTACCTCCAGGCGATGGTCGTCGGAACGATAGTGGTAGAGGCCCGGCCGCAGGCCGGCCACGCGGAAGGCTGCCACATAGACTTCGATCGGATGCCGCGCGCCGCCCGACGGGCTGGTCTTCAACGGAACGCGACCCATCGCCGACGTGTCCATGTAAGCCGAGACTCCCCAAGTGAGCTTGAGCAGGCGCGCCAGATCGTCCAGGGCCAGCGGCGCCGGGCCAAACTCCCGCTGAGTCCGCCGGGCCCGAAGAACACTCGCCAGCGGCTCGATCGCGTCCAAGCGCGCGTCCGGCAGAGCGACCCGGCGGGCGCGGCGGTAATGTTTGAAGAACGCCGGCTGCGGAGTCTCCGCGAGTCTCTGCCGCTCCAGCCGCGCCAATTCGCGGAGGTTCTTCACGTAGGTCACGTCTTTGGTGGCCCAGTGGAAAAACCGGGCCTCGACGCCCCACCGTGACCAGAGCTCCAGGGCGCGGTCGCGGCCCCGCAGGGCGGGCGACACTTCTTCGATGAACGTCAGCGACCTGAGCTGCTGAATGGTTTTGAGGATCGATTGCCGCGAGTAACCGCGGAGTAAGGCGGGGATGGAATCGACCCGCCGGGGGGCGCTGAGAAGGCTCAGCACCACCGCCGCGAACGGATCGGCCGTCGCCCGGACCCGCGTGAGGTAGTTGTGCAACACCAGGCGGGGGCCTTCCCAATAACAAACCAGGTAGGGCGAGCGCCGCACGCGAACGTCCCCGCGAATCAAAGCGAGTCTCCCTGCGCTCGAGCCGTTTTGCCGGCGCTTGCGGTCCCGCTCAACGAGTCCAGTTACTTCTTCCGGGCCGCCTTCTTCGCTCCGCTGGCAATAAGCACAAATGCAGGTTGGGGGCACTCCACCAGATTTTGAAGCTCAAGATCGAGATCGTTTACCGTCCTGGCGATCTCCCGGAGCCTCTTCGTCAGAAGGCTGTGGCACTTCCCCGAAAGAACGATATCCCTCTGTTTGGGCATGCTGATCCCCTCCTCTATGGTTTGAAGCCTTCCGGGCCGGTTACGAAACCGACTCAAACTGACGCCCACGGGTCCGGTCCCGGAATCGAGAGACGTGACGGACGGAATGTAGCTGAACGACCCGAGATGTGTCAACCACACGATTCGGTTGTGTCGCAGCAAAGTGAGAAGTTCCTTTTCGAAACCGGCAGACTGGCCCGATACGAACGGAAGGCCGCCACCCGCGCACGGAGCGCAGGCACGATTCGCCCATGTCTCTTCTCTCTGGAAACGTCCACCAAACTTCGGCCTGGGTCCCCGCCTCTCCTCGCCGCCGGGCTTGTCAATTTTGACGCCTGTTAACCACGCCGCTCGCCGGAGCGTTATAGGGGTTGAAATGACATTGCCACGGCGCCGCACGCGCGGACATTTCGCAGCGGGCCGGCGGAATGAGAGGGATTGAAACCATGAGCTCAATCAAGCAACAAGGAACGGTCTGTTGGGTAGCCGCGCTCGCGGCGCTGGCGCTCGGATGCCTGGTGGGGCCCGGCTCACGGAAGAGCTTCGCTGCCGACACTCCGGGTGCGCAGGCCGCTCAACCGAGCGAAGAACAGATCGACATGGCGCGCGGCAGCCTCGATCGCTTCCTCGACTCGCATCCCGAAATCCAGGGCGACGTGGTGGGCGATCCGGGCCACATCAGCGACCCGAATTACATTCAGGCTCACCCCGCCCTGCAGGCCTTCCTCGAAAGCCATCCTCTGATCAAGGCGGACCCTCGCGCCTATCTCAGCCCCGAGTCGTGGAGATTTCAATACCGGCGGAGCGACACCGACGATCTTCTTTCCTACGTCGTTCCCTTCGGCGTGTTCATCTGCTGCCTGCTGGCGTTGCTCTGGGTTCTCCGGACGGTGCTCGAGAACCGGCGCTGGAACCGGAGCTTCAAGGTGCATGAGGAAGTTCACGCTAAGCTGATCGAAAAATTCAGCTCGGGCCAGGATCTGACCGCATACATGACTTCCGACGCCGGGAAGCGGCTGCTAGAATGGGCGCCGCCGTCCATCGACAGCGGATCGCGCAGTATGCCCGCCGCCGTCGCGCGAATCCTGTGGTCGATGGTCGCGGGCCTGCTCCTCGGCTTCGGAGGCCTGGGCCTGCTCGCGATTCGGGGCACCTTCGCCGATCTTGCCGAGCCCCTGCTGGTATTCGGAACCCTGGGCCTGACGCTCGGCGTGGGATTCATCCTGTCGGCCATCATTTCCTACGCATTGTCGAAGCATTTGGGGCTGATTGGAAACAGCGGGCCGGGTGGGGCTCAGGGTATGACGAAGTTCGGCCCGGCGTAGCGCCAACCCCAGGGCCGCGAGGGCCCGCACGCAAGCCGCAACCGAGTTGGCTTGCCGCCCCACTTGATGTCAGAATATGAGCATGTTCATCCGGGAAATCACCGTGGCAGAACTGGAGAGTTCGAAGGCCGGGCCGGAAGCGGCTGAGCAGACTTTCCACATGGACGAGCAGACCTTTCACGGGTTTTACGAAAAGACCGCCCGCCCGTTGTGGTCGTATCTCTGCCGCATTTCCGGTGACGCCGCCCTGGCCGACGATCTGGTGCAGGAGAGCTACTTTCGTTTTCTGCGCGCCCAACTGAAATCGGACGACGAAGCCCATAGGAAGAACTACCTATTCCGCATCGCCACCAATCTGATGCGCGATCACTGGCGCCGCGGGCCGCGCAGCGAAAGCTTGGACTCTGCATCGCGTTCCGCCCCTCAGACGGACGAGCATACGGCTGACCGCCTGCAGCAGCGCTCGGACCTGGGGCGCGCCCTGGCGCGCCTGAAGCCTAGGGAGCGCGAACTGCTCTGGCTGGCGTATGTGGAGGGTTCGAGCCACAAGGAAATTGCCGAAATGGTCGGGCTGCGGGCGGGCAGCATCCGGCTGCTGCTGTTTCGCGCCCGGCGCAAAATGGCGGACCTACTGCGTCACGAATGATTGGCACCGGTGGCGCCGCGAACCGGGAAGGAACGATGAGCGAGAGCCCGAAGCTTCAACACTGCGAACGCGAACAACAGGTGCTCGACGCCCTGCTCTCGGGGCGCTGGGCCGGGCCCTGGGGCGAAGAGATCCGCGAGCACGCCGCCGCCTGTGCGGCCTGCTCCGAAGTGGTGCTGGTGGCGCAGGCGCTGCAGCGTGAGAGCACGGTGGCAGCCGAAGAAGCCGGCGAGCCGGGCGCCGGGCCGCCCCCGGCCGGCCTGGTGTGGTGGAAGGCGCAACGAGCAGCCTTGCGGGCCGCCGAAGAGCAGGCCGCGCAGCCGATCACGCTGGTGGCGCGCGTGGCGCAGGCCTTTGGCGTTCTGGCGCTGGCGGGCACAGCGCTCTGGCAGTGGCCGCGGATTTCGGCCTGGCTCGGAAGCGCTCACGGCGTGGAGCGCTTGCACCCCGCCGCGTCGACAGGCACCGAGTGGATCGAGCGGCTCTCCCAGGCCTTCGCCAGTCCGGCCACCGGGTTTCTGCTAGCGGCGAGCGCCGGAGCGTTGCTCACCTTGATGGCCTTCGCTGCTTACGTGGTGTGGCGCGAGGAATGATCGAGGCTCGCCCCGCTCCGTTCGGCACACACCAAGACCCCGCCGCCGTCGCGCCTGAACTCAATTCACATTGGAAGCGCCGGGCGGCGGACCGCCACGCGGCCACCGCCCGGCGCGCAAACTACTTCTTCTTGGGGGGAACAACTGCGTCTTTGAAGGCTTTCGCCAGACGGAACTTCACCACCGTCTTGGCCGGGATCTTGATGGCTTCGCCCGTCTGAGGGTTACGGCCGATGCGTGCTTTCCGGTTGGCCTTCACAGCCTTGCCCAGCCCGGGAATCACAAATTGGCCTGAGGACTTGCATTCCTTGGTCGCCAAGTTGGCAATCTCTTCCAGCAACTGCCCGGCTTCCTTCTTCTGGATGCCCACTCGCTCCGCCAAGGCCGATACCACCTGCGACTTCGTCATCCCTTTCGCCATTGAGTCTTGTTCTCCTCTCTCTCCTGAGTATATTGCCTGGCCCCTTAAATCGCACTCTTGATGCGCACACTCTATGCAAGAAACGCACGGGTGTCAAGCCAATTATAGGCTCTATTTCCGCGCTCGTCTCAGTATGGGCCGCGGTCCCATCGGCTTCCGATGCGCTTTCCGCCCTTGCCGTTGGCTCGCCGGCCGGCGAGCCCGCGAAGCGCATGCCGCGCTCGCGCCCTCGCGCGGTCTCGACTACAATGGCAAAGGCGCGTTGAGCGCGGAGTGGTGATCATGCCGATTTTCGAGTACCGATGCCGCGATTGCGGCGCTCATTTCGAGAAGCTCCAGCGGTCCGCCACCGAAGCCGTCACGTGCACCCGCTGCAAGGGCAGCGAGCTCGACCGCCTGCTCTCCGTATTCGCGGTGTCAGGCGCGTCGGAAGCGGCGGCGGCAATCGAGGACGGCCCCTGCGGGGCTTGTGGCGCGCCCCGTCGAGGCATGTGCGGCGAGTAGTCTGGATCCTTCACGGAGCCCTGTTGGGGCGCCAGCCGCCGATTCTTCGGGGCTGGCTCAAGCGGTGCTCATGTCCAAAACCAGCATCAGCGTGCGCCTGCTTCGCGCCCTCGACGAGTTTCGCCGGTGCGAGCAGATCCAGGAGAACGTCTGGGGCGCAGCCGGCGCTTCCGCCGAGCTTCTGCAGGTGACTCAGAAAAACGGGGGCTTGGTACTGGGCTCGTTCGCGGGGCCGCGCCTCGTGGGCTTCCTCTACGCCTTTCTGGGCCGCCGCCGGGGCCGCCTGATTCATTGGTCCCACCTCATGGCGGTGGAGGCCGCCTTTCGCGATTGCGGCCTGGGCTTCCGTATGAAAGTGGAGCATCGCCGCCACGCGCTCGCCCGAGGAATTCGCGTGATCGCCTGGACCTTCGATCCCTTGCAGAGCCGCAACGCCGCCCTGAATCTGGGACGCCTTGGCGCGCGAGTGGACGAGTTCCTGCCCGATTGCTACGGGCATTTTCCGAGCGCCATTGAACGCGGGCTGGCCAGCGACCGTTTTGTGGTCGAGTGGCCCATCGCCACGCGGCGCGTGCAGCGCCGCCTGGCGGGCGAAGGCCTGCCGAGCTTCCCCGCCTCGGCGGCCATCGTCAATGAAACGCGGCTCGACTCGCGCGGCTTGCCGGCCAACCGCCGGCTCCGCCTCAACCTCAGCACGCCCCGGCTGCTCGTCGAAATCCCAAAGGACACCGACCTCATGCGCGCGCTCGACCTGAAGCTCGCCGCCCGCTGGCGAGCCGAGACGCGCCGCGTTTTTCAGCATTACCTCCGGGCCGGCTACCGGGTGCGGGACTTCGTGCCGCCTTCAGCCGCGGGCGGGGACCGTGCCTTCTACCTACTTTCCCGAACCTGAACCTGCCGACGCTCGCCGCTCTGGTTAAGCGCTCGCGCCCGCGCACCGAATCTCTCGGCCTCTACCTCCCGCCCGGTTTTGCGCAGCAGGCCGGCGTAGCGCTCGAGGCAAGAGGCGAGTGCCTCCGGATGCGCCCCGGCGCCCTGCTCGAGCAAATCGAGCGCGCGCTGGAAGAACCGCTCCGCCAGTTTAGGGCGCTCGGCAGCCTCGTAGAGAATTGCGAGGTTCTGGAGCGTCTTTCCGAGGCCGGGATGGTCCACACCCCAAGCCGCTTCCTCAATGTCGAGGCAGCGCACAAACAGGCGCTCCGCCGCGGCGTAATTGCCCTGGCGGGTGTGGAGCGCGGCCAGATTGTTGAGGGTATCCGCCACACAGAGATGGTCGGCCCCGAAGACATCTTCTTGGATCTCGAGCGCGAGCCGCAGGCGCGACTCGGCGTCCGATAGCTTGTTGGCGCCCGCGTCGAGCGCCGCCAAGCCGTTCAAGGCGGAGGCGAGCGCCGGATGAGCTTCGCCTAAGATTTTCTTGTTGATATCCAGAGCCAGCTTCAGCAGCGTGGCGGCCCGCGTGGTGTTCCCGAGCCTACGCTCCACCATCCCCAGCCGCTCCAGCGTGCGGGCCACTTCGACGTGTTCGGGACCCGCGCTCTCTTCCCAAATTCTCAGCGCGCGCAGGAGGAGATCGCCGGCTTCCCTCAAGCTACGCCGGGCCTCCGCCATCTCCGCCAGGCGGCCGAGGTCGGCGGCCACAGCCGGGTGCTCGGGTCCGAAGCGGGCTTCGTCCAGAGCCAGCACTCGCCGCCAGCACGCCTCAGCGTCCGTTGGCCGGCCCTCATCGGCACGGACCTCCGCCAGCCGGGCCAGCGTAGTGGCAAGGGCCGGATGATCCCGGCCGAGCCCCGCCTCCTGGATGGCAAGCATCCGATCGTACACCGGCCCGGCCTCCGCCTCCCGGCCCTCCAGGCGGCGGAGCAACGCCAGCTCATTGAGCTTGGCCAGCAGAGCGGCGGGCTCCCCGCCCGCTTCCGTCTCGCGAGCGGCGATCCACGCTTCGAGGGCGGCTTCGGCTCCGCCATCGTCGATGGCGCGCAGCGCGGCGCCGTGAGAGGCCGGCGCGGGCTGCGCCGCCGCTGCCTCCGGCTCCGCAACGGCCAAGGAGGCTACATCGGTAAGCTCACTCGCCGCTTCGGCGGGCGCGGCATCGGCGCGCGACGCTTCGGCCTCCGCCGGTGCGATCTCCCGCTCTGAAACCGATCCCTCCACCGCGGGCTCGGCGGGCGCCCCGGGCGCGGCAGCCCGGGCGCTCTCGGGAGCCGTCTCCGGCCCGGCCCCAGCAGGCGCCGCCGCGGCTTCCGCCGCGCGGGCGCTCAGTTCCTCCGCGCGCAGACTCTCCAACCGTCCAAGGCGCGGGGTGGGGCTAGTCTCGTCCGGCACCTCGAACGACTTGATCACCGCCGCAAGCTCGGTTGAGAGGTCCTGGACGTCGAGGTCGGCCAGCGCTCCCCCCAGAGCCTCGGTGGTAAGCGCCTCCTGCGCCGGATCGGAAGCGCCGCTCGAACCTGCCGTGACCGCCGTGGCGGTGATCGCCCGCGCGCGGCGGAAAAGGAGCTCCGCCTCCGGGCGGTTGCCCTGGCGGAGACTCAATTCGCCGAGGTTCTCCAGGATGACGGCGACCTCCGGATGGAGCGCGCCCAGGCTCTTCTGCTTGATGGCCAGGGCCTGCTTGAAGAAAACCTCAGCCTCGGCGAAGCGCTCACAGGCGAAGCACACCGAGGCGAGATTGTTGTAGCAGGTGCCCACGTTGGAATCATCCGGCCCCGTCGTGCTGGTCCCGATGCGCAGAGCGCGCGTTAGCAGCGGCAGCGCCTGCGCGTACTCGCCTTGCATGCGGTAGACGAGCGCCAGGTTGTTCAGACTGGTCGCCACCACCGGGTGCTCGCGGCCGAGCGAAAACTCTTCAATGTCGATCGCATGCCGGTACAGCGGCGCCGCCTCCACGTAGCGCCCGCGGGCGGCGTAGACCGCAGCCAGGTTGTTCAGCGTCTGCGCCACCCCCAGGTCGTCCGGGCCGAGCTCGGCGTCGCGAATGGCGAGCGCTTTCTTTAGAAGCATCTCGGCTTCGTCGAATTTGCCGCGCACGCGGCAGGCTTCGCCCAGATCGTTGAGCGTGGTGGCCAGGCGCGGGTCCTTGGGCCCGAAGAATTGCGCCTCCGCCAACGCCGTGCGGTATTCCGCCTCGGCCTCGGCGTAGCGCCCCTCGTTGTAGGCGCGATGCCCGGCTTCGCTCGCGGCCTGCCAGGGCGACAGCGGCTCCGCATCCGAAGCGAAGTAACAAGACCCGGAGAAATGCAGGAGCCAGCGGGAAACAAGGTCCAGAATCAAGGGTCAGCTCCGTCCGTCATCGTGCGCCATCAAGGCTCTTGCGACTATCTTACCAGCCTGGGGCGCGAAACTCGAAATGCGAAATTAGAACTCCGGAAAACGAAGCTCGTGTACGGAGGCCGCCGGGCCCTGGCACCCCTGGTGGCCGAAGCCGCGAAGGTCACTCGCCAGCATCAGTGGCTCAACGTGAGTTTTGAGCGCGCAGCGCAGGCCTGCTTTTCAAGGTCTGCGGCCTTTCGGCTTGGGGAGGTTCGGCATTGTGCGCCGGCGGGCGTACCTCTAAACCGAGCTCATGTCGCGGCTGCGGCGCCCGCCGCTGCACCCGTGGATGCGGCCGGCGAGGCGGGTGCGCCGCTTTTCGGCGCGCATTTGTCGATGGCGTTCCGCATGCCTTGTTCCCACTTTTCGGTGGAATCGTAGCCGATGCCCTTGAGTCGAATCACACCGCCGGCATCTACAATCCAGTTCTGCGGAATCCCATTGACCTTGAGTGTCTGGGTTACGTAACTATAGGCCGGCACGGCCGCAAAAGTGAGCTTGTGCTCAGTCATGAACGGCTCGACGAGACCGGGGTTCTCGTCCATGTTCAAGGAGAGGAACATCACATTGCTTGCCGGAACTGGTAGTCGGCCTGGAATGGCGGGCTTCGACCCTGGATAGCATTCGGACCCTCCGGTGGCTGAAATTATATCGCAGGTTGGCGTCGCCGGAACCGGCCGCGGGCCGCGCGGGCCCGCGCGGCACAACCCCCACCCCGCCGCCCCCCTCCATGGATGCGCCAGCCAGCGACCAGCAACCTGCAATTGTGAATAATCAAAAACGAACCGCAGAGCGGCTAGAGGCCACGCTGTGGTTCGCTGGTTTATGCTTCTGCGTTTTCTAGCGTCGTATTCATCGCGTGCGAAGAATTGATTCGCTGCGTCTACGGGCCGATCAGAATGCCAGGATCTGGACTCTGCGGCTCGCGTGCTGGAGCCTTTTAAAATAGGGGAGAGCATCCGGTGCGCGATATCGCGGGGAAGTGGCGAAAGGCTAGTATGGAGCGACAACCACGCGCAGGCGCATGTGACCGGCAAGTTTTTGGGCTGATAGAAAGCCCGTCTGCTGGCCGAAACACGGTGCTGGATTGTGGTTGCGAGCGAACAGGCAGGTGTATACTGCGGTCGCGGCGGACGGCAGCAGCGAAGCCCCGGGCAAACTGCCGCTCGCCTTGAAGCCGCCCACGGACCGTTAGTGTGATCCTCGCTCCCGAATGAGCCGCCTTAAGTGGATCTTCACCGGTGACCACGGCCTGCGCGCTGGATGGCGCTTCGTAATTTTTCTGGCGATCTACGTCGTCGCCGGAAGAGCTCTCGATTACATTCTCGCCGACATCCACTTCCCCGACCGCGCCTTCACCTGGTCGAGCATGCTGCCCAACTATCTGGTGGACTTTGCCTTCGTCAGTGCGATTGCCTGGCTGATGTCGCGCATCGAGCACGCACCATTCTCCTCCTACGGTCTGCCGCTCGTACCGAATGCCGGATCGCTCATGCTGAAGGGCGTTCTCTGGGGTTTCATCCCGTCCGCACTCATTCTGATTCCGATTTACTTTGCGGGCGGCTGCTCCTTCCATGGACTGGCGCTCGGCGGCCGCGAGTTCATCTTTTACGCCGGCGCCTGGGCGCTCGCCATGCTCGCGCTTGGCTTTGGAGAAGAATTCCTGTTTCGGGGATACGCCCTCAGAACGCTCGGCGAAAGCATCGGCTTCTGGCCGGCCGCCATCTTCCTTTCATCCATCTTCGGCCTGATTCACCTGATCTTCAAACCGCATGAGGACTGGATTGACCCCGTCAGCGTCGCGCTCTACGGCCTCTTCTGGTGCCTCACGCTGCGCCGCACGGGGAGTCTGTGGTTCGCAGTCGGCTTTCACGCCGCCTCGGATTACGCCGATATGATCGTCTTTGCCGAGCCCAATTCCGGCAACGACGGCCATCCCATTCCCGGACACCTCTTCGACATTCGATTTCACGGACCGGACTGGCTCACGGGCGGCCCTCGAGGTACCGAAGCCAGCCTGGCGGTCTTCGTCGTGCTTGCGGGGCTGTTCTACCTCTTCAACAAGGCGTATCCGGTGCGCCGGGCCACCCGGGCCGACCCGCTCACCGCGCTCCGCCGGGAGTAGGCCTACAGAAATAGCCTAGTTTTGGCGAAGATTCCGCCCGGCGACGCCGGAGCTGCGCGGGCTCCCGTTTCAATGGGCGCGCGGGGCTTCGGCTGATGCCGGCGAGCCGGCCGCGACCATTCCGGGCCAGCCTTGGCCAAGTTGCGCCACAGCCTGCCCGATCTGATCGATGGCCGCTGAGCGCGCGCCCTCCGCCAGCGCCGGATTCAACTGGTTTTCAGCGTGAATGAATGTGACATCGGTAAGCCCCATAAAACCAAGGATATGGCGCAGGTACGGCTCCTGAAAGTCATAGCTCGCGCGCGGCGTCCCGGCCGGGTAAGAGCCTCCGCGCGAGGTGATCACAAACACCTTCTTCCCGGAGACCAGCCCCTCCGGCCCGCCCGCTCCGTACATCACCGTCCTGCCGACGCGCACCACCTGGTCAATCCAGGCCTTGAGCGGCACGGAAATCGAAAAATTGTACATGGGCGCGCCGATCACAATCACGTCAGCCGCCAGGAGCTCTTCTACAAGCGCGTCCGAGCTCGCGATAGCCTGGCGCTGGGCCGGCGTCCGTTTTGAAGGTTCGGTGGCCGACGCCTGCACCCAGTCATCGGTGATCGCTGGAAGCACCGTAACCGCCAGATCGCGCTCAACTACTTGAGCGCCAGGGTGTTGAAGCCTCCAGGCTTCCACGAATTTGTCCGTCAGTCTCCGCGACACCGAGCTGCCGCGGGCGCTGGAATCAATGCGTAGCAGTTTCATGATCAGTTCCTCCTCTCAGGTCCTGCCAGCCATTAGAGTAATGTTTCGGCCTATCGGTTACTTTAAATAATTACTTGCATCTGATAAGCAGGAACTTTAAAGTAACCAAGTGAGGAGGCAATTACGATGCGACGCCACCAGAAACTGGAATCTCCTTGTGCCATGGGGGGACTGCTCGAGACGCTCACCCGGCCGTGGACCCTTCACATCCTTTGGGTGCTCTCCACCGAAGGGCCCACGCGCTTCGGCGCGCTGCGGCGCAAAGTGGAAGGGATTTCGTCGCGCGTGCTCACGGAGCGCTTGCGGACGCTCGAAGAGAAAGGCTTTGTACACCGCGACTACCAGCCCACCATCCCTCCGGCTGTGAGCTACAGCATCACCCAGCGAATGAACGACATAGGGAAAATCTTGGAGGCGCTCAACCGCCTTTCTGAAAAGTGGCGGCAGGAAGACGCGCGGCCCGACGGGGCCGCGGCCAGCGCGCCCGCCACCGCTCCGCCCGCGCCGTGAAACATATTCGGCAGCGAACGCCGTCACTCGAAACTACCAAGCGCCCTTGTTCGCGTTGCTCAACTCCAGCCCGTCACTGACTCACTGCCAATTGCCCATCAGGATGAAAGGCGCCCAATAGTAAGGGTGCGAAAACTTCGCGCCGGCACTGGCGGCGGCCGGCGTGTGAACTGCAAAGCCCCGGCTTGGCGCGCCGGCGCCCGCCGCGTCTTGGCCCGAAGCGCCGGCCCCGCCAGCGGCTTTGGCGGATGGATCGCGGCCATCGAGCAAATCGAGCTGCGCCTGGCGCAGGGCCTCAATCTTCGAGTCGCCCTTCGAGCTGGTCCAGCGGGCGTAAAAGTCCGTCATCAGCTCGCTGGTGCTCGCGTCGTTCACGCTCCACAGCGTGGCCAGCACGGCCTTGGCGCCTTTTTTCTGGGCCAGCATGCCCAACCCATCCACCTCGCGGCCGTCCCCGGCGCCGCCGGTTCCCGTATCGCAGGCGGAAAGCGTCAGCAATTCCGCGCTGTGAAAGTCGAGGTCGGGGTCGTGCTGCAATTCGGCCAGTGACAGGTGATAGCCCTTGCCGCCGGTATCTTTCCCGCCCAAAAGCAGGTATGAGTTCTCCTCGCTGCCGGGCTCCAGAACAAAGTGGCTCGCGATATGCACCAGCGGATACTTCTTCCAAAGCTGGTCCGCCATATCCTTCTCGGTGAAGGCGTCGTTCAGCATGATGCGCCCAGGCACCGGCCCGTGCGAGCCGGCCACGGCGGCGTCGCGCACCACGCCGTCGAGCTCGGCGGGCACGGCGGCCAGCGGATTCAGGTCCGGCTCGTATTGCTTCGAAATGCCCATGCCCAGCGCGCGCCAGTTGGTCACCTCCGGCTGCTCCTTGAGGCGGCTGGTGTTGGCGGCCGTAAACACCACGTTGCCGTAGTGCTCGACCAGGTAGGTTTTTCCATCGTAAAGAGCGTTCACAGGGACGTAGCGCAGCACGTCGTCGAGCGACCACAGCACGGTGTGCGCCTGCGCGCCCGCCAGGTCGGCGGCGATGGGAGCCACCAAAATCGCGTACAGGGCCGCGGAAGCCGGCCGTGGATCGCTCGCGGGATTCTTCAACGCCTCGAGCAGGGCCAGCACCTTGCGGCTCAGTTCGGCGCGCGCGATGGGGATCTTGTGCGGCACGGTGACGGCCGGCGTCACCACGATCGTATCCAGTTCGTTTTCGAGCACGAGGGTGTACACCGCCACCGTCCCGGAACCCAGGTCGCGCAGCAGCGATTGCGAATCGCTGGTCTCGGAGCTCACGTCGCGGGCGTGCGCCGGTCCCGCGTTGGCGGCCAGGGCGCTCTGAAGCTGCTGGAAGAAGGTCTCCGTGGTGCTGCTCGCCAGGCGCACCGTGCCGCCCAGCGAATTCATCCGGGCGTCTTCCTCGGGAGTGCGCGAATCTTTGCTGCGCAGCGTGAGCCACTCCATGGCTTCGGCGGTGAGGGCGCCGGCCTGATTTTCACGGGAGGTAAAAGCGAGCGGCGCGGTGGAGCCTGCGGAATTGCCGCCGCGCGTGAACTCAGTGTACTCCTGCTCCTTCAGCAGCCCCAGCACCTGCTCGGCCTCGGGCAGCCGGCCCTCTTCCACCAGCAGATCGGCCAGCCTCCGGTAGCTCGCCGTCACGGTGCCCACGTAACTTTCCTGCAAGTCGCGATCGAGCCCCGCGATGTTTTCCCGAATCTGCTGAAACTTGTTGATGGCCTGCTTCCCGAAGAAAATGGCCAGCGGATAATTCTTCTGGGCGCGCCAGTAGTGCATCAGGTTGCAGAGCGTGATGCCTTCCGCCTGCGGCAGGCCGATGCTGTGCGCCAGGGCCAGGCTCTGCAGAAAGTAGAGCACGGCTTGCTCGTTGTTCCCGAGCGCCTCGTTCAGGGAGGCCAGGTTGTTCAGGGTGGTGGCCTCGGCCGCCCGGTCTTCCACGGCACGGTGCAGGGGCAGGGCCTGATCGAAATACTCGAGCGCCTTCTGCTTGTCGCCCGTGGCCCTGTACAGCGTCCCCAGGTTGTTCAGGGTGGTGGCCTCGCCGGCCCGGTCTTGCACCGCGTGCTCCAAGGTAAGGGCCTGGTTGTAGTAGTCCAGGGCTTTGTCTGTCTCGCCCATGCTTCGATACATCAGGGCCAGATTGTTAAGCGTGGTGGCTTCGCCGGCGCGGCTGCCCACGGCGCGCTCGATGGGCAGGGCCTGATTGAGAAACTCCAACGCCTTTGCGGTCTCGCCGAGATCGAAGTACACTCCGCCCAAACTGTCCAAGGTTGAGGCCTCGCCGTTGCGGTCACCCACCGCGCGATAGAGCGCCAGGGCCTGGTTATAACACTCCAGGCCTTTCTGCATTTCCCCCATACTCGTATGCAGGCTGCCCAGGCCGTTCAGGGTGGCCGCTTCGCCGTCGCGGTCGCCCCCGGCGCGGTGGATGGCGAGCGACTGGTTGTAGTAATCCAGCGCCTGCGGCAACTCGCCCATTCTGCGGTGCAGGCCGCCGATATTATCCAAGGTGACGGCCTCGCCGTTGCGGTCGCCCACGGCGCGGCGAATGGCCAGGGACTGGTTGAAGTAATCCAGCGCCTTCGGAATGTCGCCCAGGCTCCGGCTCAATCCTCCGAGGTTGTTCAGCGTCACGGCCTCGCCGGCGCGGTCGCCCACGGCGCGGTGAATGGCGAGGGCCTGGGTGTAATAGTCCTGCGCCTTCGCCATGTCGCCCATGCCCGCCGACAGCGCGCCGAGATTGTTGAGCGTGGTCGCCTCGCCGAGCCGGTCTCCAACCCCGTGAAGCAGGGGCAGCGCCCGGTTGTAGTAATCCAGCGCCTTTTGCACTTCGCCGAGTTTCCGGTTCGCCAGGCCCAGGTTGTTCAGCGTGGTGGCCTCGGCGGAACGGTCGCCCACCGCCTCCTGAATCGACAAGGCCTGGCTGAAGTAATCCAGCGCCTTCGGCATCTCTCCCAGAGCCTCGTACGCCGAGCCCAGAGAGCCCAGCGTGGAGGCCTCGCCCGAGCGGTCGCCGGCGGAGCGTTGCAGAGGGAGGGCCTGGTTGTAGTAATCGAGCGCCTTGGGAATGTCACCCTCGGCCTTGTACATTGCGCCCAGGCTGGCCAACGTGGTCGCCTCGCCGGCGCGGTCGTGCACCGAGCGCCGGATGGGCAGGGCCTGGCTGTAATACTCCAGGGCTTTCTGCATGTCGCCCAAGGCCTGATACGCCGCGCCCAGGTTGGTGAGCGTGGTGGCCTCGCCGGTACGGTTGCCCATCTCACGATGGATGGTGACGGCCTGGCTGTAAAGGTCCACCGCCTTCTTGATTTCGCCGAGACGTTTCTGGATGAGGCCAAGGTTGTTGAGCTCCGAGGCTTCACCGGCGCGGTCGCCCACGGCGCGCCGGATGGCGAGCGCCTGATTGTAATAGTCCAGCGCCTTCGGCATTTCCCCCAGCCTTCGGCAAGCCATGCCGAGGCCGTTAAGCGTGGCCGCCTCGCCCGTGCGATCCCCCGCCGCGCGCTCGAGAGGCAGGGCCTGGTTGTAATAGTCCAGCGCCGCCCTGGGTGAGCCGGTGGTGGAGAGGCTGGTGGCCAGAGATTGTAGGGCCAGCGCCTCTTCGTAGTCGTCCCGCAAAGCGTGCCACAGCGCGACGGAGTCTTTGAGGAAGGCCACCGCCTTCCCTCGGGATTCGGCGTCCGCCTGGCGCCGGAGGGATGCCACCACCAGGGTGATGCGCTCCGCCTTGAGGCGGGTCAGGTCGTCGGGCGTGGGGGCGCGAAGGTCGGTAACCTGAATCCGATACTTGCCCGCGGGCGCCTGCGGATTGTTGGCCAGCGCCTGCACCTTGTAGGTTCCGGAAGAGGAAGCGATGACCGAAGCCTGCTCAATGCCGTAATTGCCGTTGGGCCGGTTGGCCGTCATCAGCCGCTTGCCGTCAGGGCCGATGAGGCCCAGAGAGATGTGGACCCCGTTCTGCTGCGCCACCACGTGGAGGAACTGGCCCTGCGTCAACTCCACCGTAAAGACGTCCGCCTGCCCGCCCGCCAGCTCGCGCTCGACGGGCTGCTGGAGTTGGAGCGCTCCGCCCTGACGGTAGTCTATGGGCTGGTTCGCCGCCTGACTAGGAGCCGGATTCGCGGCCTCATTCGCACTCTCAGTCTCGGCGGGAGGCTCCTGAGCCCACCCAGCCAAACCGAAGCCGCAGAAGAGCGTGGCGGTAAGCGCGCATCGAAGCCCGCCGCGAACAACGAGAGACTGGCGCAGTTTGAAAGGAATGGGGCGCGGAGCTTGACGGCGATTCATAACGTTCTTCGCAGCGGCACAGAGTCTCTTTCGTGGCTGACAAGGTCAGCGGGATGAGCACAGCTTAGCGCTCGGCCGCAGCCGGGGCAAGCCTTTTGGGGCAGCAGGTTCGCGAGACTGGAAACTCGAAATTCGAAACTCGAAAATCAAAAGTGGAGACTCGGAGCGTGGCGGACGCCAAGCCACGATCTAGGATCCACCAGCGACGGACAACGAACACCGGACGACTGCCAACTGGCGAAGGATTTTGAGGCGTTTTGAAAAGCTATCTCATTTTGTTTCAGTAACATACTGGGATAATAGGTATGTCTCTATAGCTTTCAATAGGATGCTGGGTTCTCGCGAATTCCAAAAATGGAATATTATTGTTTTCAACAAGATGCTGGGTTCGTTCGTAATATTTTAAGTTTTTCGCGCCAAGCGATC
>Ga0335081_10002466_pt1 | contig 29136 bp, 35 predicted proteins | sample Lox_Sample_35_FD_206713 | JGI IMG/M metagenome (GOLD analysis project Ga0335081, IMG submission 206713) | Soil microbial communities from Loxahatchee National Wildlife Refuge, Florida, United States - Lox_Sample_3.5 | ecosystem: Environmental > Terrestrial > Soil > Wetlands | place: USA...
CCTGGACGGGGCCCGGCAGCGATGCCGGAAGGCCTTTACATTTAAGAAGGAATGGCAGGCTTTTGTCTTGGCACAAACTGAAACATTCCACTTGACACCGACCAGCCTTCTCATGGAAGACCGTCGTATTTTGCGGCCTGCCGCTTTGGTGACAGGCCTTGGCAGACGGCACAAACCGACCGTCTGCCCCACGATTCTGGTCTCGCTATAATCGTCTTCAATGGGTGAAATCCGGCATTCCGTCTGCGCGCTCGATTGTCCGGACTGCTGCTCGCTCCTGGTCACGGTGGAGAACGGGCGCGGCACGAAGCTGCGCGGCAATCCGGCCCATCCCGTCACGCGCGGGTTCCTGTGCGGCAAGGTGGCGCAATACCTCGAGCGCGAATACTCGCCCGGGCGCTTGCTCTATCCGCAGCGGCGCGCCGGTGAAAAAGGCGAGGGACGCTTCGAGCGGATCTCATGGGATGACGCGCTCAACATGATCGCGTCACGGTTCAAGGCCGTGGCGCAGGAGTTCGGTCCCGAATCGATCCTGCCTTACAGCTACGCGGGAACCATGGGCTATCTGAATGGCTCTGGGATGGACCGCCGTTTTTTTCACAGGCTGGGCGCGTCACAACTGGATCGCACGATCTGCTCGACCGCTGGAATGGCGGGCATGACTGCGGCGCTGGGAGTTCGTTACAGCACGGAGCCCGAGCAGTTCCGGCATGCGCGTCTGATCATTGCCTGGGGCGCGAACATTCTGGGTACCAATGTCCACCTGTGGCCATTCGTGATGGAAGCGCGGCGCAGCGGCGCCAAGCTCTACACCATCGACCCACACCGCAACCGCACGGGCGCGGCTTCGGACAAACATTTCTTTATTCATCCGGGAAGCGATACCGCACTGGCGTTGGCCATGATGCATGTGATCATCGGCGAAGGCCTGCACGACGCCGATTACATAGCGCGCCACACCGAGGGTTTCGACGGGTTACGCGAACGCGTCCGCGAATGGACCCCGCAGCGTGCGGAAGAACTGACCGGGATCGCCGCCGAGGAAATTGTGCATCTGGCGCGCGAATACGCCACCACGCGTCCGGCCGCCATCCGTTTGAACTACGGTGTGCAGCGCAGCGAGCGCGGCGCGATGGCGGTGCGGACCATAGCACTGCTCCCGGCGCTCACCGGTTCGTGGAAAGACGTAGGCGGCGGACTGCAATTGAGCACGTCGCAGACATTTCAACTGAATAAGGCCGGCCTGGAGCGCGCCGATCTGCAGGAGAAATCTCTAGGGCGCGCAGCGCGCGTTGTCAATATGACGCAACTCGGTCACGCTCTGACCGCGCTCGACCAGCCCCCCGTGAAAGCGATGGTTGTGTACAACTCCAACCCGGCGGCCATCGCCCCCAACCAGAACGTTGTGCTGGCGGGGCTACGGCGCGCGGACCTGTTCACGGTCGTGTTGGAACAATTCCAGAACGATACGGCGGATTACGCCGACATCCTCCTGCCGGTGACGACATTTCTGGAGCACACGGACCTGTATTTCGCCTACGGCCACCACTACCTGCAACTCGCGCGGCCGGCGCTTCCTGCGCCCGGCGAGGCGAAATCGAACGTGGAAATTTTCCGTCTGCTGGCGGCGCGTATGGGCTTCGCTGACGCCTGTTTCCAGGAATCCGAAGACGATATGATCCGTACGCTGCTCGACAGCGCGCATCCGTTCGTGCGCGGCATTACTCTCGAGCAGCTCGACCGCGAGCATTTCGTCCGCTTGAATCTGCCTGAGCCGTTCCAGCCGTTCGCCGAAGGCGGTTTCGGTACGCCGGACGGCAAGTGCCACTTCCGCGCCGAGTCCCTGGCGTACACTCCGCCTGAGGAGTCGCGCCGGGGTAAACCGGAACTGCGCGCGCAATATCCGTTCGAGCTGATCTCGCCGAAGAATGACAACAGCATGAACTCTACGTTCGGGCACCGCGATGCGGTCGACGAGGAAACCGCCGCATTGCACTTAAATGTGGCAGACGCCCGGCCGCGGGGGATACGGACTTCCGACCAGGTGCGGATTTACAATCAGCGCGGCTCGTCGATTCTGATTGCCCAAGTGGACGATAGCGTGCGCCCTGGCGTGCTCTGCGCGCCTTCTGTCCGCTGGCCGCGGCGCGCTCCTGGAAGGCGCAACGTCAATGCGTTGACTTCCGAACGGCTGACAGACGCGGGAGGCGGCCCGACATTTTATAGCTGCCTGGTGCAACTCGAGAGGATCGGAGATTGATGGCATATGTGTGGAACCAGCGGGCGGCCATGGCCGGGCTGCTGCTGGCGATGGCATTCTCTGCCTGCAAGAGCGGCCAGAACGTCAAGGTGGAAGAGCAAGGCGACGAGAGCGCGCCGCGGATCGCGTCCATGGTGCACACCGGCGATCCCAAATCGGAATCGCAGCTTCTGAGCGGCTTCTACGGCATTGAACAAAACGCGTGGCGCTGGACGGCGCAACAATTCTCCGTGGCATTGCGCCCGCCCGCTGGCGCCGCGCAAAAAGGCGCAACCCTGAACGTGCAGTTGGCTGTTCCGGATGTGACGATCAACCAGCTCAAAACGGTGACGCTTTCGGCCGGTACCGGCAGCGTCGCGCTGGCCCCGGAAACGTATACGCAATCGGGTTCGTTCACTTATACGCGTGACGTGCCGGCCAGCCAGCTCACGGGTGACTCCGTGCGGCTCGACTTCCACCTGGATAAAGCTCTGCCTCCCAGCGCCAGTGATAAGCGCGAACTGGGGCTGATCGTCAGCAGCATTGCCTTAGATGCGAAGTGATGACGGCGGAGTAATGGCAGCCGACTTCGCAGGCCGGGTGTGCTTCTCCCACACAACCCCGTGACATGTGATACACCTGTTGGATGAGTGACGCGGACGATAAGTACCGGGCCCTGCGGCGCCTTCCTGCCTTTCCCGCCATTGCCACCAAGCTTTTGCGCGTGCTGTCGCACGACGATGCCGACATCCGGCAGATTGTCGACTTGATTCGGGCCGACGCCGCACTGTCTTCGGAACTTCTCCGGATTGTCAATTCCCCCGTTTACGGATTTCCGGGGCGAGTCAGCAGCATTCAAAACGCCATCACGCTTCTGGGCCTGCAAACCGTGAAGAGCTTTGCCTTGACAGTGTCGATGAAAGGTTTCTTAAACACTGCCCTGCGGCTCGATCTGTTGCGGCGCCTGTGGCGCCACAGTCTGGCGTGTGGGCTGCTTTGCGAGGACTTGTCGGTGGTGGTTTCAACGTCGGGCGGCCGTGATGACCGCGCATATACGGCCGGACTCTTGCACAACATCGGCAGCTTGGGCCTCTTTGTCGCACATCCGCGCTCGTATGGGGAGCTGTTAGGCGCGACCAAGAGCGGGGCGGATCTTCTGGAGCGAGAACGCGAAAAGTTCGGAATCGATCACACGGAAGCGGGCGGCTGGCTGGCGCAAAGCTGGGGGCTTCCCGATGACATCCGCCAAGTCGTGATCAACCACCACGACCCGCCCGGCCAGAACGGCAATTTCGATCTCAACGACCTGGTGCGGGTCGGCGTTCTGCTGGCCGAGTCATTGGGCTTCGATGTGGTGCCGCCATCCAAGGGCTATGCGCTGGCGGATGTCCGATCCTTTCTTCCGCACACCGCGCAATATCGCTTCGACCCGGATCCTTCGGTGATGATGGCGAGGGTTACGGAGCGGCTGGACGCGTTTGACTGAAGGCCTCGGCAATCAACTCGTACGAGCGGCGACGCGCCGTGTGATCGTGCATGATGTTCACTACGAATACTTCGCTGGCCGAGTACTCGTCTGCGACCGCTTCGATTGCCGTGCGGACTGTGGCCGGAGCCCCGGTGATGATCCGGCGGCCCGCGGGAAGCTCGTCGAGCGGTAGCCCTTCCTGCTCCAGAAACTCTTCGGCGCGCTCCACAGCAGGCACGGGGATCGGGCGGCCTCGGAACAGCATGAGCATCATCATCCGAAAACTGGCGGATAACCGGAGTGCCTCCGCATCGCTTTCAGCGCACAGCGCCCACACGGCGACTCCGGTGCGCGGACTATCGAGCAGCGGCGAAGGGGTGAAGTGTTCGCGGTAGTAAGCGGCCATGGGCGCGCCTTGCGGGTTGATGAAATCGGCGAATACGTAGGGTAGCCCGAGTTCCGCCGCCCAAATGGCGCTTTGCGCCGATGAGCCAAGCAGAGAGACCTCAGGGCTCACGAAGCGCAACGACGGCAGTTGGCGGAACGGACTTGGAGGGGATGGCCGCTTCCCGAAGTAGCCCAGCAGTTCTTCCAGTTGGTCGCGAAAATCGTCCGGCGCCGGCTGCCGGCGGTCGCGCTGCAAAGCGAATGCCACATGCGCGCTGGTGCCGGGCGCGCGGCCGATTCCCAGATCGATGCGGCCTGGGAATAGTCCGCTCAACATGCTGAAAGTCTCCGCCACTTTGAGCGGGCTGTAGTGCGGCAGCATGATACCGCCGCTGCCAACGCGGATCTGCGAAGTGGCCGCCGCTACCGGCCCGATGAGCGCCTCGGGGCTGGCGCAGGCCAGGCCGGACGTGCCGTGGTGCTCCGCCAGCCAAAATCGCCGGTAGCCCAACTCGTCGGCGCGGCGCGCCAGGTCGATGCTATTGTGCAGAGCATCGCCCGCGGTGGAGCCTTCGGGTATCGGTGATTGGTCTAAAACGCTCAGCGCGAAAGGGGGCATGGGACTCGCGGCGGGCGGGCCGGCTTCATTTCGCGGCGGCTGCGAGCACCGTGGTGCAATGGGCGCAACGCCGGGCCCCGATGGGAATGTCGCTGAGGCACTCGGGGCACGCTTTGGTTGTCGGCGACGCGGCAGGAGCCGGCTTCTTCAAGCGGGCGCTGATGGCGTTCATGGGCGCGACGACAAACAAATAAATTGCCGCGGCCACCAATAGGAATGCAACCACCGCATTCAGGAAATCGCCGTAAAGAAACTTGCTGTTGTTGATGGTGAACGTGAGCGCCGAAAAATCGGGCTTGCCGACGAGTGCCGCCACCAGCGGAGTAATCAGATCCTTCACCAATGCCGTAACGATGGCGCCGAACGCGGCGCCGATGACCACCGCTACGGCCAGGTCGACGACGTTTCCCCGTAGGATAAAATCCTTGAAACCCTTCAACATAACCTGTCTCCTGTTCTGGTAAGGATAACCGATTTCCACGGACATCCTAAAGTTCCGCCGCCTCCCTTCCGATTCAGTACCGAGGAGCGTATTGCCAAGCTTATGTCCCTGATTCAATGGAACGACAAATACAACGTCGGTGTTCGCACTCTGGACGATCAGCACCGGCAACTGATTGGTATCATCAACGACCTGCATGAAGCCCTGTCGCAAGGGCATGCGAAAGAAGTACAGGCGAATCTGATGAAACGCCTCGGCCAATATGCTGCCCAGCATTTAAACACCGAGGAACACATGCTGAAGTCCAGTGGTTATCCGGATTTCGTGCAACATAAAGCGCAGCACGATAGCTACATCGCGAAGATGCGCGAGTTCGAGCAGAAAGGCGGCATGACCCTGGCGGTGACCCTGCTTCCGTTCTTGAAAGAATGGTGGACCGGTCATATTCTCACGACTGACCAGCAGTATTCGGCGTTCTTTAAACAAAAGGGCATAGCGTAGAAAACCGCTAAAATCCGTCTTGCCGAGCCGCGACCGTAGGGTGCGGACTGTGGGGTAGCTTTTGTGGTCGGGCCGCTGGTTCGGCCATGGTAAAATTGAGACTTCCCCACATGGAACGCGCGAGCAAGCTCATCCAGAGCCTGAGACTGCCCAACGAGACGATCACCGCCGAAGAAGTGGCCTGCGCAGCTTGGCCGCATGCGGTTGGCAATAAGATCGCCGTTCACACGCGCGCCGTTCGCATGGTGCGGACGCGGCTCATCGTCGAAGTGGAAGACCGCGTCTGGCAGCGCCAATTGTTCGCCCTGACACGCCAGATCCTGGCGAATATCGAGAAAAACGTGGGCCCGGGGATGGTGGACGACCTGGAGTTCCGTATCGTGCCGCGGCGTCGAGGGCCGCTGCGCGCGCCCGAAGCTATGCCGGTTTCAGAGGATGAGGCTGCCAACATCGCCGACCCCGTACTTCGTAGCATTTACAGAGCAGCACGGCTGAAGGCCCAGGCGTGAAGATCACCGAGAAAGAAGTCCGCTATGTAGCGGACCTCGCCAACCTCAAACTCACCGACGCCGAAGTGAAGCGAATCGGCGCCGACCTGGATGAGATCCTGGATCACATGGACAAGCTGAAAGAAATCGATACCACGGGCATTGAGCCCATGGCACAGGTCTTGTTTGATGCGGAAGAGACGGCCACCCTGCGCGCCGATGTTCCGCGGCCATCCCTGGACAACCAGACGGCGCTCGTCAATGCTCCGCAGCCCGGAGCCGGCTACTTCAAAGTGCCCAAGGTGATCGAACGCTGACCCATGGACGTCGCTTCCCTGACCATCGAGCAAGTGCGCGCCGGACTCACCAGCCGCCGCTTCAGCGCCACCGAATTGGCTGTTGAGGCGCTCGATTTCGCCGAAGCGGAGAACGGCAAGACCAACGGCTTCCTTCGATTCTCGCCCGAGCGTGCGCAGGCTGCCGCGAAGCGAGTCGACGAGGCTATCGCGCGTGGCGAAAAACCCGGACCCTTGGCGGGGGTGCCCATTGCCGTTAAGGACGTGATCCTCACTCAAGGGCTGACCACGACCTGCGGTTCGCGGTTGCTCGAGCACTATGTGCCTCCGTATGACGCCACGGCCATCGTGCGCTTGGAGAAGGCCGGAGGCATCATCATCGGCAAGACCAATTGCGACGAGTTCGCGATGGGATCGTCGAACGAGAACTCGGCCTTTGGTCCGGTGCGCAATCCGCTGGCGCCCGATCGCGTGCCCGGCGGATCGAGCGGCGGCTCCGCGGCGGCAGTGGCTCAGGGCACGGCGGTGGCCGCGTTGGGCTCCGATACGGGCGGTTCTATTCGCCAGCCGGCCTCATTTTGCGGCGTCGTGGGCGTGACCCCCACCTATGGCCGCGTCTCCCGCTACGGGCTCACCGCTTTCGCCAGTTCGCTCGACCATATCGGGCCGCTGGCGAAGAATGTGCGCGACGCCGCCACGGTTTTGGGCGTGATCGCCGGGCGCGACCCGGCCGACTCCACATCCGCCGACGCGCCCGTGCCGGACTACACCGCCGCTCTCGACGGCAAGGTCCAAGGATTGAAGCTGGGATTGCCGCGCGAGTATCTAAAGGATTTGACGAGCGAATCCGGCGACCTGATCGCGGCAGGTGTGGAGGTGCTGAAGAAGCTGGGCTGCGAGGTCCGCGACATCAGCCTGCCCGCCACCGACTATGCAGTGGCCACCTACTACATCATCTGCACCGCCGAAGCAAGCTCCAATCTGGCCCGCTTCGACGGGGTGCGGTACACGTACCGCTCGGAAAGCTCGGAAACGCTTTCGGACATGTACCGAAACACACGCGGCACAGGCTTCGGCGCCGAGTGCAAGCGCCGTATCATGCTCGGTACGTATGTGCTGAGCGCCGGCTATTACGACGCCTACTATCTGAAGGCGCAGAAGGTGCGTGCGCTGATTGCGCGCGATTTTGCGCGAGCCTTCGAACAGGTGGACGCCGTGATCGCGCCGGTCTCTCCTTTTCCGGCTTTTCGGCTCGGTGAGAAACTGGACGACCCACTCGCCATGTACCTCTCCGACATATATACAATTACAGGGAGCCTGGCAGGAATCCCATGCATGAGCGTACCGTGCGGGAAAACCCGGGAAGGGTTGCCGGTAGGCATGCAGATTCTGACCAGGCATTTCGACGAGACCACGATGTTTCGGCTCGCCGATGCGTTTGAGACGGCCGGCGGATCGGCTTAAACCGCGGGCTTCCAGAGGATACGAGGAGAACATATGCCATTTACGCTTCCGACGCTGCCCTATGCACACGATGCATTGGAACCCCACATCGACAAGATGACCATGGAAATCCACCATGGCAAACACCATGGCGCCTATGTCACGAACCTGAACAAGGCACTCGAATCTGCGCCCGACCTGGCGAATAAGACGATCGAGGAGTTACTGGCAAACAACTGCGCCGCGGTGCCCGAGAACATCCGCACCGCCGTGCGCAACAACGGCGGCGGCCATATCAACCACAGCATGTTCTGGAAAATCATGAAACCCGGCGGCGGCGGACAGCCCATCGGCAATGTAGCGCAGGCCATCACCGGCGCCTTCGGCGGCTTCGATGCTTTCAAGGAAAAGATCAACCAGGCCGGCGCGACCCGATTCGGCTCCGGCTGGGCCTGGCTGGTGAAATCCGGCGGGAAGATTGAGATTTACTCAACCGCAAACCAGGACAGCCCGGTGATGGAGGGGAAGTATCCCGTGTTGGGCATCGACGTGTGGGAGCACGCCTACTACCTCAAGTATCAGAACCGCCGGCCCGACTACCTGGCCGCCTGGTGGAACACCATCAACTGGCAGGAAGTGGAAAACCGCTTCAACGCAGGCAAAGAAACCATGGGGGCAGGGCGGCTTTAGCCAGCGCCCTATCCGCGCTATCCTCGGGCACGCGCTACTTCCCGACCACTACGATGTGATAACTGTCCGGCAGGATCGGCGGGCGGCCCTTCTTCTGCCCCTCTTTCGCCTCAGGGGCCGGGCCCGTTTCCGCTGCGGACAAGTAAATGCGGTGCGTCTTCTCATCGAGCGCCATCGTTCGCGCCGTGCGTTCGGTCATGACCGTATCCACGGGCTCGTACTTGCCTTTCACTTCCTTAACGATCGTCAGCGTGCCATCCTGCCCATTGGAACTGAAGACCAGACCAGTGGCTGGATCGAACGCGGCGGCGTCCGGACCCGCGCCCACCGCCGGAGTGGCAATCACTTTGAACGACGGGATATCGGTCACCGCCATCATCTTGTTCTCGCAAACCGAGAATAGCTTGTGGTTCTTGGTGTCGATGGCCAACCCCGAAGGCCCATCGCAAGGCTCCAGCTTCGTGCGGCGGGTGACCTCGGGCTTCTGCGCGTCGATCTCGACGATCTCGCTGGTGTTCTCGATGTTGGCGTACAGTTTTCCCGCCCCATCCGCCGCGCAGAATTCCGGTTTCTGTCCGACCATGAAGGTGGCGACCACGGCGTTGGTCTTGGCGTCAATCGCCGTCGAATCATTCGAGCGTCCATTGAAGGTGAATACGCGTTTCGTCTTCGGCTCATAGCAGATGGCATCCGGGTTGGTTCCCGTGGCCACCTCGCCGGTTTTCTGCAAGGTTTTCAAATCGAAGACGGTGACGTTGTTGGTACGGCCGTCGCTGATGAAACCTTTATCGAGTTCCGGTGCGAGCGCGATACCGTGCACGCCCTGAGTGTCCGGAATCTCACCGACTTTCTTTCCGGCATCCACATCGATCACTTCCACCAGCGTGCCATGCGACGCATACAGCCGATGCGCCGAGCTGTCCACGGTCAAATAGTCCCAGAATCCTCCTCCGCCGACCTTGATGGTGCTGAGGACGTGATAGCCTTCCGCCGCCATAGCCGCAGCCGCGAGGCCGAGCAAGAGAACGTATTTCATTTCAGTCCCTCCCCGAGACGCAAATTATATTACCCGTGAGATGAATAGACAATGAAAGGCGGGGATAGGAGCTAGAGGGCTCCAAAACTGCCCTTCCACCAAATCGATGCCGTTGTCAAGCGAATCAAAACAGATATCTTCCAAATGTTCTCAGGCGGATCCGGGCGCATGGCGCGGGGTCGCGGCGCTATACGGCTGCCGCTTCGTACGGAACTGCTCAGGCGGCGGTGTGTCGAACGGCGGCGTACATCCTGGCGCTGGCGCGTTTCGGAGAGCCACAAACCAAGCTCAACGTAATCTTTCCACCCTTCCCCAGACGATCTCGCCGCGGGAGCTATTCTGCTTCAAGAATCTCGGACGCCTTACTGTGAATCGGTAGCACCACAAGTCTATCTCCAGGAACTATGCCTATCTTCGAAAAAGGAGCATCATCACGTACTTTGCCCTTGCTACGGCAGTATTCGATTCCAATGCGGTCGTAGATCTCGTTTGTTCGGACATTCTGTAGAACCCAAGACTCTCCATACGTGAATGCACGAACCTCAGGCGAGATTTCGAAATAGACCGCATCCAGAAAACTCTGCACCGTTTCATTCGGACTCACCCCTATTCGTGTGAGCCTTCCGTTGGAACCCATCAGCACCCGAGAATCTATGATGACTTCTGACTGACCCTCCATCCGACGGCCCTTCAATCCGGAAATAGGCGATAGGCTCGGCTTGTTTAGGGAGCGAACGATATCCAATACCTCGGCTAGCAACTCGTATTCGGATCGCCTAGCTATATTGGTAGGCGCGCTGAGTTGCTTGGCCGCTTGAATCCGAACCTCTAACTCGGGCCACCATCTCTCAAAATGCCGCTTCAAGCGATCGCCTGGTAACGGTACTTCGCTTGTCGCGTTAATGCTCTCTAACAACTTGAGCATCCCCATGCGGTCCGTGCCGACCGCCTGGAACTGCGAGAGGGGTGGTTCGATGTCAGGTGCCGTCATTCCGATGAGGACAGGGATCACCCTTGCTTCCTGAATACTCTTGGACAAAGCGCCTGCTTCAAAAAGCACCCAGGCCGCCTTCTGATTCTCAGGTGTTAAGCAGATGATGCCGAACCGGGAGGTCTCCAGGACTTGGGTTAATCGCTGGTGCCATCGCGCACCCGCGTCGATATCATGTTCGGACATCCACGCGTTGACGCTTTGGAGGACATCAGGCAGCCAATCTCGAAGTGCAATTGCAACCGCACGGCTTCGTTCACCGGACCAACTAATAAAAACGCTCATCAACAGCCACCCTCTTGGTTCGGAATTCCGCGCCGCCCGCCGCCGATGCCCAGGAAGCCCGAAAAGGCAATTGCGCTATTTACGAGCAGGAACTGGGACGAAATTTTAGCAAATTTGAGGCTGGTCTGCGGAAGCGAGAACGCCTGCGAGAACGCCTGGAAACGATACGATCTGTCTCCACCATGGTGCTTCCACTTCACGGTGCGATGAATAGACAATGAAAGGCGCCTACGGCGGTGTGCCGTCCAAGCTCAACAGGCTCGCTATTGCCGCAACGTTGGCATAAAAGCAGCTCGTCTTCCCGGCGCATCCCTGTTCTCTTTCGTTAACCCAATGCTAACCCGTACTGCTGGGACTTTTGTTCCAGTTCGATCCCGGTCACAATGCCAATAGAGAAAAAGAAAATGATTGCACTCGCCATCCTGTTGATCCTGATTTCGGCCGGCGTTGGAGTGGTTCTGATGCACCTGTTCCGGCTGCTCGACACCCCGCGGAACCTGGCGGAGAGTCTCGATGCTGTCGCGGAGTTTTCTGCCGAACGGTATCGTCCGATGATACGGCTCGTGGATGGAAGCGATCAGTCGTTTCTGAAATCCCATCCGTTGGCCACGCCAAAGATGATTGTGCGGCTCCGCAAGGAGCACTGCCGCACGTTCCGCGCTTACCTGCGCTCGCTCGAGACCGATTTTCAAGCCGTGTGCTGGACCATCAAGGCCATCATGCTACAGTCGCAGACCGACCGGCCGGATTTGGCCAGCCTGCTTCTGCGTAGCCAGGTTGCGTTCGCCATCTCCCTGCTCAAGATTGAACTGCGCGTGGCTCTCTATAGCTGCGGGATCGGCACGGTCAGCGTGGCCGGCCTGCTGAACCAGTTCGATGGAATGCGCCTCGAGCTGCGGAACCTCACTCCGGCTGCGATGCCGAGTGCCGCCTGAGAAAGCCGGACAAGTACGACTCAAGCCCTAACGCCTCGATCTCACGATCTTCGGCTGCGCGATGTTCGCTCCATGCGCGCTCGCGCAGCTTTTCGAAGACCTGTAGCTTGCGCCGTTCGGTGAGCAGCTTTTGACGCTGCTCAGCCAGCAGCTTTTCCCTTTTCTCCTGCTCGCGGACCAGTTCCTGGCGCTCCTTCACAGTACTTCGCCGGAACTCGGCGAACGCCTTCAGGTCTGCCGGAATCATCGCGCGGCGCGCCAGAAACTCCTGTTCCATGGCGACGCTGCGGGCGGCCAACTTGGCCAGCTTCTCCTGGGAATGCGCGACTTCCAGAATGCGCAGCCGCAGTTTCTCCTCTTCCGCTTGACAGACCTTCTGCTGCCAATCTAAGACCCGCTGCAACCGGAATCGGAAAGGTTGCACGCCCTAAAGCCTCTCGGCGATTGACTGCAACTGCTCCCGCGTGGCGGCGAGAGAAGAATTTTCGGGGGTCGATTGGCGCAGGAACGCGTTCAACTCGGGCTGCAGACGGATGGCGGTGTCGAGCTTGGGGTTCTTGCCCGGCACGTAAGCGCCGAGATCGATCAGATCGCGAGAGTCGCGCAGAATCGAGAGAGCCTCACGGATCTTGACTGCTGCCGCCACCACTTCCGGAGGCGCCAGTTGGGCGGAGAGGCGGCTCAACGAATGATTAATATCGATGGCCGGGTAGTGGCCGGCCGAGGCCAGAGCTCTCGACAAGACAAGATGACCGTCGAGGATTGCGCGGCTGGCGTCGCAGATGGGTTCGTTGAAATCGTCGCCCTCCACTAGCACGGTGAAGAAGCCGGTGATCGAGCCGTTCGAAAAATTGCCGGCCCGTTCCAGAATCTTCGGCAGCAGGTGGAATACAGAAGGTGTGTAGCCTTTCTGGCTGGGTGGCTCTCCCGCAGCGAGGCCGATCTCGCGTTGCGCCATGGCCAGCCGCGTTACGGAATCCATGATGAACAGCACGTCGGCCCCTTGATCGCGGAAGTACTCCGCAATCGCAATCGCTACGAAACAGGCCCGCACGCGCAAGGGCGCCGGTTGATCCGATGTGGCGAACACCACTACCGAGCGGTCCGCGCCTTCCGGACCCATGTCCTGTTCTAAGAACGCGCGTACTTCACGATTTCGCTCGCCGATGAGTGCGATCACAGTTACATCTGCGGAATTGTGGCGCGCCATCGAGCCAAGCAAGGTGCTCTTTCCCACACCGCTGCCGCCGAGGATTCCCATGCGTTGACCCTTGCCGCACAGCGCCAGGGCATCAATCGCGCGGATTCCCGTGACCACCGGTTGGGTGATGTGCTCCCGGTCCAACGGACTACTGGCAGGCTGATACAACCGGTAGAACGCTTGCGCATCGAGCGGCGGCTTGCGATCGATGGCCTGCCCGAAACCGTCGAGCACCCGCCCCACGAGCCCCGGCCCCACAGCCACCCGCGCATCATCCTGCCGCGCGTAGATCTGGTCGTGCAATTGAATGCCGTCGATTTCTTCCAGCGGCATCGAGAGGACATGGCCGTTTCGAAATCCGATCACTTGTGTACGGATCGGGCGGCCTGCCGACGTGCGGACTTCGCAGAAATCGCCGACAGCCACGGCCGGTCCGCGCGAGGCCACCAGCATGCCGACCAGTTCTACCACCTCTCCGGTCCACGGCAGCAGCTCCGTGTTACGCACCTGATCGAAATAGCGGTTGAGATCCAGCGAGAGGGGGGGGGTCATGTGCGTTTTTGTAGTTGGTCGGTAAGGCCGCGCTCAATTTCCCGTAGTTGCGTTTCCACTGATGCATCGAGCGATCCGCGGCTGTTTTCGAACACCGCTCCGCCGCGTGGCTGCGCAGGATCGGCGACCACTTCGATGTCGGCGTCCCTGCCGATCTCTTCCAGGCACATGCGCAGCACCGGCACCTGGTCTGGATGAATCCGCACTCGTTGCACCTGCTGGGCGGCCAGCTTCTCCAGCGCTGCGCGGATCAGCCCGCCCAAGGCCGATGGATCCACGGATAGTTCCCGGTGAATGATTCTGCGCGCAATTTCCATGGACAACCGCACAATGTCAGCTTCCGCGCGGCGTAAGGCTTCTTCCCGCGCGGCGACCACATCCGCAACCGCTTGCGCGAGATTCTGGGTGGACTCGCCCACCTGGGCTTCCAGCTTTTGCCGGGCCGACGCATCACCCTCGCGCAGGCCCGATTCGTATGCCACTCTCACCTGCTGTTGGATCTGCGCTTCCAATTCGGGACTGATGGCTGTGACGGCTACCGGATGCGCTTCGGACTTCCGCGCCCTCGCCCCGCCGCCACGCCACGTCAGGGGACGGACATCAGCTTCAGACTCGGGAACGATGCGGGCGAGGGCCCGTTTCATACCCGGGCCTTTTCATCCTGAAGCCATGCGCGCACCACGTTCGCCGCCAGGGCCGTGTCGCGGCGGGCCAGTTCGCGTACCCGTTCGGGCACATCCAGATTGTCTTCGGGGCGTAGCAAAGCTGGCGCGAGCTCATGGGTCGGCCCGTGAGCCACTCCATGCGGCGGTGCCGCACGGTTCGCCATCGGAAACGCGGTTGGTTCTGCAGCACCCGCGGGCAACTCGCGGGCAGCCCCGGTTGTTCGCGGCGCCTTGCCTCGCATCATGCCCGTGACCATGCGTAGTACGAATGTGAGCGCCGCAATGCTCATGGCGATCATGGCCGCCAGGTCGCGATACTTGTTTACGAACTGTTGCCACGCGGGTTCGGGGACGGCAGCCACCGGCTTCGCTTTCTTGGCGGGAGGCGCCGGGGGCTCCGCGTTCTGCGTGGATTCGAATGGCAGGCTCTCGATGATTAGCTGGTCGCCGCGCTCCGTACTGAGTCCAGTGGCAGCCGCGATGAGCCCTTTCAGGCTTTGGATCATTTCCGGCTTGGGCGGGTCGAACACGCGCTGCCGCGATGCGCCCGTGCCTTCCCAATGCACCGCCTGATCGAGCAGAACGGCCAGCGACATCCGCTTGATGATGCCCTGGGGAATGCGTGTATGCTTCACCACGCGGCTGGTCTGAAAGGTCATGCTCTCGGTGCGGCGTGATGTTCCCCCTGTGTTGTTGGGAGTGGGCCCCGCGCCACCGCGCGGTAGATTCGAGGCCGTTCCGGGCACGCCCGACGCAGACCCTCCGCGTTCCATCACATCCTCGGTCTTTTGCGAGGAGGCCATCACCGAGTGGGTCGGATCGTAGATCTCTTCCTGCTGGTCGCCGCTTGAGAGGTCGCATTCCACGGACGCTCCGGCACGAAAACGGTCCGCGCCCAGCAAGGGCTCCAGAGTGGCGTGGATCTTCGCCACCAAATCGCGTTCGAGTTGCTGGCGCACTTCCAGAGCTTCCGTGGTCACCTCAGATCCGTCGGAGGCGTCCAGCCGGCGCGGCCGGCTCAGCAGATTGCCCTGCATGTCGACCACGGAAACGGATTCCGGCGACAGACCCTCCACTGCGCTGGCCACCAGGTTCGTCACGGCGGCGACGTTCTGCGCCGAGACCTGCGCGCCAGGCCGCAGCTTCAATACGACGCTGGCTTTGGCCGGCTGCTGTTGTTCCAGGAAAACCGAGTCCTTCGGCAAGGTCAGATGAACGCGGGCCTCTTCCACCTCGGCCAGCGACATCATGGAACGCTCCAGTTCCCCTTCTAGCGCCCGCTTGTAATTGATGTGTTCGACAAAATCGGTGGTGCCGAAATTCGATTTATCGAAAAGCTCAAACCCGATTCGGCCGCTCTTCGGCAGCCCGGCGGCGGCTAGGGATAGCCTTGACTCAGCCAGCTTGGTCGATGGCACCAGCACCGCAGTGCCGTTGTCGGAGAGCCGATACTCCACACCGCCCTCGCGCAGCTTCTGCACTACCGCGGCGGCGTCCTCCGCGGCCATAGAAGTGTACAGAGGCCGGAAATCGTTCTCATGTCTCCAGCGGGTGAACGAGTAGAGACCGGCAACCGTGATCACGGCCGCGGCGGCAATCGAAATCTTTTGGGATAGCGTGAGACCGCTGACGGTTTGCGAAAGCTGATTCATGAGTCAAGGCTTACATCTGCATGCGCATGATTTCCTGGTACGCGTCTACAACCTTGTTGCGCACCTGGAGACCAAGATCGAAAGCGATCGACGCCTGTTGGACCGCGAGAATCGCGGAATGCAGTTCCTCATTTTCCCCAGTCAAGAATTTCTGCACGCTCTGGGAGGCGGTGGTATTGGCAGACTCGATGTTCTGGATAGCACTCTGCAACACGTTCTGAAAGGCGCCAGGCTGGGAGCTTTGGCCCGATGGCGCCGTGATGGGCGCGAAAGCGGGGATGGAAGTGACAGGAGCTATCGGATTTCCCATTGACTCTCTCTTAACGCAATAAATCGATGGACCGTTGGATCATGTCCTTGATCGCGGAAATCGCGGAGACGTTCGCCTCATAACTGCGGCTGGCGCTCATCAGATCCACCATATCTTCGGCCGGATTGATGCGAGGCATCGAAACATAACCGTCCGGATCAGCATCGGGGTGGCCGGGCATGTAGCGCCGCTCCGGCTCGCGGCTGTCGACAGAGATACCGGTAACGGAGACTCCCGTTAGGCCGTTCAGTTCCGAATCGAGCTCCGACTGAAACGCCGAGGGCACGTTCTGACTCGAGAAGATTGCATCTTTGCGGCGATACGGTCCGCCTTCAGCCGTCCGCGTGGTTTCCGAATTGGCGATGTTCTCCACCAGCACTTCGGCGCGGGTGCGCTGCGCAGCCATACCGGAGGCGCTGACTGAGAGAGCGGACAGCAGGCTCATGAGCTCTTCCCTTCCTGAATGGCTTCTTTGACGGTGGCTAGCTGGGAACGAATGAGGCTACTGGCGAGGTTGAAACGCATGGCATTCTCCGCCAGTAAGCGCGCTTCGCGATCGAGGCTGACGTCGTTGCCATCGTTCTTCACCGGCAATCCGCCGATTTCCGTGACGTTGGGAGGCAAGGAGGAGTCAGCCGCTTGCAGCTCCGCTTGAAAATTCAGATCCTTCGTTCGGTAACCAGGCGTGTCCGCGTTGGCGATGTTGGACGCGACCACCTTTTGCCGGGCGGCCAGTAAGTCCATGTAGTGCTCGAGGCTGTTAGTAAGGCCGTCTATCACCGCATGACGCCTGAAGCAAGTGCGGTTCCATAGTGACGGGGAAGGATATCGGTGAAAAGGCTGGGCCGCCTCACCGGGTGCCGGCAGTCCACCACGTCAGCCGGGTGACGTGTCAACGTCTTGACGTCGTTTCAACCTTCGACGTGCCAACTATTCCCGTTAACTGGCGGCCGCTGCAAGTATCGCTTCACTCGCGGCAGGCGGTTCAGCTCGAGCACAATCGACTCGCGTCCCGCCTGCACCATCCGGCAAGTCCACTCCAGTGTATGGTGGACCTTCCTCTGAGCTTCCTGTGCGGCAACACTAGCTGGCGCCAGAGAGATGAGATAAGACCGGGCGGCCTTACAATATTCCACCACGAGCTGTTCCACCTCGCGGTATTGTCTTGATTCGGCGGCGCTCCGAAGTCGGGCTTCGAGAGTTTCCAAAGGTGTCATTTTTAGCCTCCGGGAAGACTCGACGTCGTGTTGCTGTTTGCATTGGAGCCGTACTGCGCCGTGAACAGGTCGGCCATCATCGTTACTTGTTGTTGCAGAACGGCGATAGCGGCATCGGCTGCGGACAACTGCTGCTCCATATTCGTCTGTAGCGTAGTGATCTGATCCTGCTGCTGCGAGATGAGAGTATTCTCGTTGGTAATCTCGCTTTGTACTTGGGTGATGTTGCTTTGGATCAGGCCGGAAGTGCTGTCCGCCACTGCCGTCATTGCGTTGGTTGCGGCTCCCAGAAACCCGGAAGTCGAGCTTCCCAGAAACTGCTGAATGGCTGCGGCGTTCACGCTGGCTAACTGGGTTGGATCGAAAGAGAGATGGCCAGTCTCGTCTAGCGTCAGTCCGAGATTGGCAATCGAAGACACCGACCCGGAGCCGCTGGTGTACAGAGAAATGGATTGCAGCGCCTCACCTAGCGAGTTGATCAAACTGCTTCCCGCCAGGGCGCCGGCGTTTTGACCGTGCTGTTGATTCAGCGCATCCACTACGGCGTTGTAAGCCGTGACCAAATTGGAGAGACCCGAACTTAAAGAGTTAGTATCCGGAGCTACCGTAATTGTGTCCCACGCGCCTACGTTGGTGTTTAGCAGGTTAACAGTCAGCCCCGGAGATAACGTGACCTGCTGAGAATTGCTCTGGATGGTAGTGCTCAGACCGTCTACCTGATAGGTCGCGGGCGCTCCCGTCGATAACGTAGTGAGCAAATCGCTCGTGCCATCGTTGAGTTGAATCGTGTCGGCGGCCAGGTTGTTACTGACGATGGACAGACGATAATCCGGGCTCGCATTAGAGCCCACATTGACAATGGTTGCCTGCACGGCCAGGCCGGAGCTATTGATCGCGTTGGCGAGGTCGTCAAGCGAGCTCCCCGATGGCGTAATGGTGGTCGCAGTTCCGTTGATCGTCAGGGTAAAGCTGTTCGAGCTGCTGATATCTTGCGAAGTGGGGTCGGTTACCGGGGGCGTTCCGGCGTTACTGAGCGTGGTGGTGGCGGATCCCAGGCTAGTCACTTGAATCGAGTAAGTACCGGGCAGCGCGCTCGAGGAAGCAGCGGCCGATACGGTCGATGGATCCGATACTGTGGCCGACATCGCACTCTGGGCCGTCCCGAGGTTTTGGATCGCGGTCTGGAGCGAGCTGAATGTCGACTGCAACCCGGACAGCGTCGTCTCCTGCCCCGTCAGTGTTACCACCTCATTTTCCATCTGCTGCATGGGTAAGGATGCAATGGCGACGGCGCGAGTGAGGACCTGCTGGAAATCGTTGGAGTAAGTGCTAACACCCGAAAAAGCCGGCGGCGGAATTGGGCTGGTCGACATGTTTGCTGGAGGCGATGCACGAAGTGGGCCAAACCCCGGTTAGGGCTGGCCCACCTCTAGACTGCGTTTAGGCTGTGTTAGCTCTTCAAGAGCGCAAGCACGGCTTGCGGAGCGGCATTAGCCTGAGCCAGGGCCGCGATGGAAGCCTGCTCCAGAACCTGGCCCTTGGTCAGGTTAGCGGCTTCCTGCGCCATGTCGGCATCGCGGATGCGCGATTCGGCGGCCGAGAAGTTTGTGATCTGGGAGTTCGCCAAACTGACCCCGTAGTTCAGCATGTTTTCGCCTGCGCCGACGCGGCCTTGCACCAGGCCGAGGGTTTGAATCGCATTATTAATGGCCGTGATCGCGGCCTGGGCGTTTCCGGTAAGAGTGCCGGACGAGGACGGCGCGTTGATGGTCTGCGCGCCCCCGGCCGAGAACGTGCCGGCGGCGCTCGCCGAGGCGGTGAAGTTGTTGGCGCTCTGGACGGAGATACCAGTGCCCGCGGCATCCTCGACTGCGTAGATTCCGAGTGTTGCTGTCTGGGCGTTAATCTTCGATAACGCCGAAGCCAGGTTGTCGCCGGCCAGCAGCGATACAGTAGCTGTGCCTTGCCCATTCTGGAAGGTCAGGGTCTGTGCTCCAGGTGCGTAAACAACTGGGTTGTTGCTCGAATAAACGCCCTGGTTGGTGGCAGTCGAAGCGTTGGTAGCGATGGCGTCCGCTGCCGCAGTGGTCGTGGAAACGGTGAACGGCGTTGCGCCGCCGAATGTCAATTGCCCGTTGCTGCCAACGGATGCCTCGATGCCGTACGGTGATAAAGAACTATTCAGGCTTTGCAGGACTTGCTGCTGAGTGAGCGCGCCAGCGCCTCCTACGCTGATCGTCTGGGTCTGCGCCCCGCCGTTACTGGAATAGATGTTGAAGGTAAACGTCTGCGCCGCGGCCGCGAGGAACGTTCCCCCGGGGGCGTCAATCCGTACCGTATTGCCCGTCAGGCTAGTGCCGCCGGACCCAACGCTGGTGGTGGCGATGCCCAGACCGTTCGCGTCCACCTGGTTCGATGTTCCGCTCAGGTTGATGCTGATCTGCGAGTTGGCGAGGTTGTTGCCGCCGCCGAGGAAGACGGTGTTGACAACGTTATACTGGCCGCCCGCAGCCAGACCGATGTTGCTGGCCTGCTGCGTAATTTCCCCCAGAAGGGCCTGGTACTCAGTGTTCAGCGTGTTGCGGTCGCCGGTAAACGTGGCGCTGGCTGATTGAGTAGCCAACGTCTGTAATCGATCGAGCATGAGTGAAATGTTGTTCAGACCGCCGTCCACGATTTGCAGCGCGCTGATGCCGTCGTTGGCATTCTGAACGCCTTGAGTCAGCTCGGCAACATTGCTCCGATACTCATTCGCTACGGCGAGACCAGCAGCATCGTCCGCAGAGGAGTTGATGCGGTAGCCCGAAGTCAAAGCCGTAATGGTCTTCAACTGGAACTGGCTGTTCATCGACAGATTGTTCTGTGCGATTAAGGAGGCGATGTTCGTCTGTAGTGAGATTCCCATTGATAACGTCCTGTTGTGTGATACGTTCCCGGGCGTCCTGCTCGGGTTCGGGTTCTCCGGCTTGGGATACCCGAAAGTATCTTCTCACTGCATATCGGGAAAGTACTTAGGTACTTCTAGTATTTTTTCAAAAAGAATCTAAGAAATTCTTGGGAGGATTAGTTAAGGGTGTCAAGGAATTGACAGTGCCTGTATGGCGCGGCGCCAGTTTGCGGCTTAACCACGCAATCACTCTCGGATCTTGATTTTGCGATGCAGTCAGGTTTTCGGCCCGAGTCAAGAGCACTTCCTTACGGACGATGGCCAGATGAGGAGGAGCAACGATTCCGAGCTTGACTCGCGTGGGGCCAACCTCCAGAATCTCAATTTCTATTTCGTTGCCGAGGAGCAGGCTTTCCCCGGCGCGCCGCCGCATTACGAGCATGCCGCAGCCTGTTCGAGCACCAATGGATGGCGTAACGAGTAGCTCGAACCGAGTTGAATCGCCTGAATTCCACGGTGAGTTTGCAGGTTCAACACAATCGGCGACATGAGATTGGCAACCGGCTCTGTATTCTCAGCAAAAGTCAATAAGACCAGTGAGAGCAGGTTCGCCTCGATCCTGGATGTTTCCCCGGCAGGCATCCCGAGAGCGATGGCTTCCTCCGGAGATAGCTCCAAATGGTAATCGGAGTCGACTACTTTCGCCGGTAATCCGATGAAACACACCGCCGGATCCTGCAGGCTCTGCATAAAAACCAGCGGATTGGTGTGAGGTTGTTGAATAAACAGGAACGCGGTATGCTCTTCGAATCCCGGAATGCCGGCTGCGAACTGAAAGGCCGCGTCGTCCGAATATTCTAGCTGGTCGAAGTAGAGTGTGGTGAGTGTCGGCATGTTAACCGCATCACATTTGCAATTCGAAGCCCGTTTATTTGCTGCCGGCTTTTTCTGGTGGCTTGGCAGAGGCTACCGCTTTTTCTACCTTGCCCGGTGTCTCGTTCATTAGCGCTCTTTCATCCAGAATCACGATATCCACACGCCGGTTATGACTGCGCCCTTCTTCGGTGTCGTTGGTGTCCACCGGTGCGGTGTCGGCATACCCGGCAACCCCGAAGCGGCTGCGATCCAACCCGAATTCCCCAGACAACAACTTGAGCATGGCGATGGCGCGTTTCGCAGATAGATCCCAATTGCTGTCGAATCGCGCCGTATGAATCGGAATCGAGTCAGTGTGGCCCTCGAGGCGGACGGGGTTGGGCAATTGTCCGATCAAGTCAGCAATCTTTTGCACCACCGGGTAGGTATCCGAAGGGATGCTATCTTCTCCGGACGGAAAGAACGCTTTTTGGCGCAAGCTGATCACTAGTCCGCGAGACTCCAGGTGCACTTCCAGCTTGCCTTGCTTGATTTCATCCGCGAGTTTTCCGTCGAGATATTGCATCGAGGGCAAGAGTTCGGTAACCACCGGCTGTGGGTCCTTGGTCGATTTCTGCGCGCCGCCGGGCCCCCTCATTTGCGCGTTACCTTTGCCCTTGTCATCCACGGTGCCGCCAAGAATTTCTTTGACGGTGGCCTTGATTCCTCCGTTTTCGAGCGCCTCCTTGACTGATTCCGATACCTGCTTAGCTTTGGCTTTATCGGTCTGCGAGGAAGCAAACATTACGACAAAGAAGGCGAACAAAAGCGTAATGAAGTCGGCATAGGACACAAGCCAACGTTCGTGGTTCTCGTGCTCGGCGTGCGGCTTCTTGCGCGCCATTTCTAGCCCTCCGCCGCAGCGGGCTTGGCGGCGGGAGCCGATTGTGCTTTCGCCTTCTTCGGAGCTGCCTTATGGGGCGCGTAGGCTTCCAATTTCGTGCGGATCAGCTTGGGGTTCAGACCTTCCACGAGTGACAGCACTCCCTCGAGCGCCAGCTCACGAAGTTGTACCTGCTCTTTCACTCGAGCTTTTAACTTATTTGCCGCAGGAAGAAAGAAAAGATTAGCGATCGCTACGCCGTAAACCGTAGCGACGAAGGCGGTGGCAATGCCGTGACCGACCTCTTCGATATTGGCCAGGTTCTTCATTACCTGCATTAGACCCAAGACGGCGCCGATGATGCCAACGGTCGGGGCGTACCCACCTGCGGCTTCAAATACCTTGGCTTCCGCCTCTCCGTGATGCTCCTGAAGCCCAATCTCCAGTTCCATGATGCTGCGGAGCTGGTTGAGATCGATCCCGTCGATAGCCAGATTTAAGGCTTTCTTGAGAAACGGATCGGCAATGGAAGCCGCTTGCTGCTCAAGCGACACGATGCCTTGTTTACGGGCTTGTGTGGCGTAACCGATGATCTCTTCAATCAATGCTTCAGCGGAATGAGCCGACTCAAGAAAGACTGAACCAAGGCGGCCTGCCGCGCCCAAGAGCACTTTCAGAGGCGTGGTGACCATGACCGCGCCGATGGTTCCACCTAAGACGATGAGTGCGGCCGAGAACTGCTGGACGTCTTTCATCTTGCCGCCGTCCATCATCAGGCCGACCAGAATGCCGCCCAAAGCCAGCACCAGGCCCCCGATACTTGCTAAATCGGGCCGGGGGCCTCCCGCTTTCGCTTTTTTTGCCTTGGCGTCAGCCGAGGGCTTTTCGTCAGCCATTGGATTGCGGCCCCGAGTTCAACGACTCGCCCGAATAGATTGAGCGCCGAAATTGCACTACGCGTTCGATAATCTCCTCCGCCGATTCCAACACCATCAGTTTCTGGCCGGTCGTCAGACTGATGACAGTGTCCGGCGTCGTCTCCACGTGTTCGATCAGGTCGCAATTCAACACGACTGCTGTATGGTTCAGCCGTGTTAGATGAATCATCCGTGGCCTCTTTCGATCACATCGAATTTAAATCGTAAAATTCTAGGAAATTTGATTGAAATCTGACGATAAGCGGTTCTGATGATAATCTCGCCAGAACCCGCCTCCTTGACTCCCGCTGACCAAGCCGCCCGCATTCTGGCGGCATGGACGTCGCAGAATGCTACGGGTCTCCACGAAGAATTACGGAGAAGCCTGGAGATTTCTTCCGCGCAGCCTGCCCTGGCGATTCAGGAAGAGCGTTTGCAACTCCTGCGAGCGGTCACGGAAGGCATACAGGATGCCCCTGACCCACTCACACTGGAAGACCCCAAGCTACAGCGCTGCCTGTACCTGCTGCGGCATCTGGCCCAGACCGGCAGCACTGGATTCCTCGACTCGATGGTTTTCTGACTCGAACCTACGCTAAGAAATCAAACAAACTGATCTGGCTCATTTTGGCTTTTGACGTCAATGCGGCCTGTTGTTGCACTTGCAGCTGGTTGAGTTGCAGCGCTGCGCTCGCAACGTCGGTGTCGCGCAAGCCGCTGAGCTGTGCCTGCTCGCTGACCAGCAACGTGTTTTGCTTACTGAGGGTGTCGGTCACACGGCTTTCTGCAATCCCGTATTGACCGAGCTGTTGGTTGAGGTAATCACCAGCGGCTTTGATTGAGCTGATGCTATTCACGGCGCCAGTGATGTCATTGGCTTGGAGAGCAGTTATCAGGGAATTTACAGCCGCGAAGACGTTTTGCGGAGCCGGCGTCCCATCAGGATTGCGTGCGTCAAAAATGTCGGTTGCCGTTTTGGCCGTCCAAATGGGCGAGCCGGCGGCGTCGGTCACGGTGCGCGTGGATGTCGCGGTTGCCAGCTGCATGACCCCCGTGGGCTGCGTAGAATCCACCTGATAGAGAGCTTGCTGATCCAGGTCTCCGCTGAAGATGTAGCGCCCGTCGGCAGTGGTAGCGCTGATATTAACCAGCGTTTGCAGGATACCTTGCGCCTGCTGCAGCAGAGCGGCCTGTTGCGCCGGGTTGGACATCAGGCTGGAGCTTTGACTCGCCAGCGATGCTGCGGAGTCGATGGCCTGAATAGCCTGTTGCAGCGCGCCGTCGCCCGTTTGCAACTCGGTCTGCAGCTGCCCCAGGTTGGTGTTGTTCTGGACCAGTTGGCCGATGAGTGTCTGCACGCTGCCTATGGCGCCGACTGCGGACGGATCGTCTCCGGGATTCTGCAGGCGGTAACCGGAAGTCACCTGCTGTTGCAGAGTTTCCATCTGCGTTTGCATCTGGCTGAGTTGGTCCAGATAGCTTTGAGTCGAGCCGGAGATCGGTGGCAGCACGGGTTACCTCAATATAACGGCATCATGTTGATCGTGCTCTGAGCCAACTCGTCGAGCACAGTGACCATCTTGGCGGCCGCTTGATAGCTGTTCTGAAACTGAAGCATCATCAGCGCCTGTTGATCCAGAGAAACACCGGATATTTGGTCGCGCTGAGTTTTGGTCTGGTCGGCCACCTGTTGTTGCGTTTGCTGATTGGCGGTCGCCACCGAATTCTCGCCGCCGAGCGCGGACATCAGTCCGGAGAAATAGTCGCCGAACGTCTTGCCGTTGATGCTCCCGTTGGCGGTCGAGGTGGCGAGAGAAGCCAGTTGCAGAGCGTTTCCGTTGGCATTGCCCGAACTGTCTACGGGCGCGAGCGTGGCCGGAGTGATGTTCGGATTGAGCGCCAGACTGGCTGCCGGCGTAGTGGCGTCGGCGTTGTTATAGGTGAATAGCGCTATACCGTTGGCCGCTCCGGCCTGCACTCCTACGGTGCCTGACTCAAGAATGTTATTGATCGTGTCGGCAACGGATTTGGCGAAGGTATTCAGGGAACCGGCCTGGGTCGCGTCACCCAGCAAGGAAGCCAACACGCGATTGTGCGTATCCAGTTCACCTCCGAGTTGGCCGCCGGTAATCTGCGACGTGATGTCGTTGCCGTTGGAATCCAGGATACGGGCGGATGGGGTGGAATTGGGATTGGCCGCTCCGGCCGGGACCTGCGCCACCGCCGAAATGTTGTACTGCTCGGTGCCGACTACTAAGGGCGCCCCGCCGCTGAGTACCAGGGTGACGGTTCCATTCGCCTGGGTAATCTGGCTGAAGTTCACCAGTTGCGAGAGCTGTTCGAGTTCGGAATGAAGTTGCGCGTCCAGATTCGGATCGGGTGTCGCCGTATTGTCGCGTTGGATGTTGTATTGCTGGATCTGCGTCGCGAGCTGGTTGATTTGCTGTACGTTGGAGCTGATTTGTCCCTGGATCGCCTGCCCGGTTTGGGCCAGCGAGCCGGCCAGCTCATTCACGTCCGTGGCAAAGGATTGGGCGGCGTCCAGCACGCCTTGCTGGGCGGTGGTGGCGTTGGGTGTTACGCTCCATGCCGAGAACGCCTGGAAGAGTTGGTTCAGATCTGCCGAAACACCAGTATTGCCGGTGGCGTCGAAGAAATTGGACAGACTCGCGGTGTCCTGCGCCTGCATTTGATACTTGCCGAGTAGCTGTAATTGTTGTTGAACCGCGGCATCCGCGGAATCGTCGCGGGCGCTGATCAGACCTTTTGCGGCAACACCACCTACCAGACCGCCGCTGAGTTCGAACGGTTGCGGGACCAGATTGATTGACTGCGAAGCATAACCGGGCGTGTTGGCATTCGTGATGTTGTTCTGGACAACGTCCATGGCCTTCTGGTAGGCGTCGAGTGCATTCCCCGCCCCGGTGAGAACTGACATGAGATTCGACATGGCAACCTACCCATTGCTCTCGGAAGTGACGGCCTCTTCCATCCCCGTGTCGAGCGCCAGGCGCCGATGGAAACCCATGGCCGCATCCACCAAGCGACTTAATCGGTTTACCGAGCTGTGGAGCCGCTGGAGACGGTCCTTTGCTTTGGCAGCCATCTCGGCAGACGGAACGTCGCTTTCCCCCGTGAACTGTTGGGCTAGCAGTAGTTCGTCGGCGGCGTGCCGCAAGTACTCAACGCACTCGGCGCACCGCGAGAGATCCGTCGCGTCCCATGACTCTTGCGCGTTCTGTACATGGTCTTCGGCCCGCTGGAGGTGCGACATCAGACGAGGGCTTTGTTTCACGCCTCACCGCCCGGCCCGAGCGCCTGCGAAACGAGCGCGCTGCTCAGGTTAGCGGCGTTCACCTGGTAGCCGCCGCGCGCGTGCAACGCGGCCAGTTCCGCAACGCGGTCTGCCCGCTGCTGGCTGTCGGCCGAGTTCGCTTGTGAGACTCGCGCGGACATGCTGGAGATCGCCACCGAATCGCCATCAAGCCCCGAGATCGATTGGCCTCGATTGTTCGCCGAGTCGGGCGACGCCGGCTGCAGCCGCGTATTATCGAGTGGCGCAGCTCCCGACGAACCATTATTTTGAATCTTCATTTTGAATCTTCATAATTCGGGCAGACGTTCGCCACCCAAAGCATGCCATCACGCGCCGCTCCGCACAATACCCTAAATGGGTGAGTAATCCGGCGATAACTGGAGTTATGAGAATAGTACGAACCGGGTACGGGTTAGTGTTCTCCAAATAAAGTCTAGAATCCTCGCCGGTCCGTTCGCTAGAAACTGAAGAGCAGAAAGTTCTCGCGTTCCCATCTATGCCTCCTCAACGTGTGCTGTGGTTCGCTAACGAAGATTCCGATGCCGGGGACAGCCTTGGACTCGATCACTTGGATTTCGAGATCACTCGCGTAACGGAATTAACCCAGACCGCGGTGGAGGTTCGCTCGGGATCCGTCGATTGCGTCCTGGTATCCACGGAGTCGGCCATGGATCGGGAAGCCGCGTTGGCCACGCTATTTGCGGAAGACGCCAGCCTGCCGGTTATCTTTTGGCATCGGGAACTCTCCGCGCGCGAGGCGGTGGACCTGGTGCGCGAAGGCGCGTACACGTGTCATGGAGACCGTGACAGTTGGACGAATGTCGTCGCGTCGCTGAATCAGGCTTGCGCGGAAAGACAGAGCCGGCGCTCCACGCCGGATCAGGCCGGTGAGCCTTGGAGGCGTGAACTGGTCGGGACCAGCTCCGCCATGGAAGATGTAGCCAATACCATCCGCCTGGTGGGACCGTTTCGATGTACCGTGCTGATTACTGGGGGAACAGGAACCGGCAAGGAGATGGCTGCCCGTGCTCTGCACAGCGCCAGCCCGCGCGCGTCCCTGCCGATGGTCGCTGTTAATTGCAGCGCGGTTCCCGAAAGCCTTCTCGAAGCAGAACTATTCGGGCATGTGAAGGGCGCTTTTACCGGCGCCACCAATCAGCGCGTTGGCCGGTTCGAGCAGGCACACCGTAGCACGATCTTTCTGGATGAAATCGGCGACATGCCGCTCGAGCTGCAAGCCAAGCTGTTGCGAGTGCTGCAGGAGCGCGAGTTGCAGCGTTTGGGCAGTTCCGACACGATCAAGATCGACGTCCGCGTGATCGCGGCCAGCAACGCCAATCTCCCAGATCTGGTGCGGCAAGGCAAATTCCGCGAAGACCTGTACTACCGGCTCAATGTGGTTCCGCTCGAAATGCCTCCGCTTCGCAAGCGCGCGACGGACATCCCGTTGCTCGTCGAACACTTCGTCCACAAGGTTTGCGGCGGCGAGGGTATTCCACCCAAACAAGTGACTCCCAAGACGCTCCAGCGGCTCTCATCTCTGCCTTGGCCGGGCAACGTGCGGCAATTGGAAAACGCGGTGGAAAAGGCTATCGCCATGAGCGGCCCGCGGGGCATCTTACATGCCGCCGATTTCGGCTTGGCTGATTCGCAGCGGTTAGTCGCGGCCGAACCCGCTTCTACACCCACCGCACTTCCCGAAGAAATGGATTTTGCCACGGCCGTCAGTCAATTCGAGCGGGCCATTCTGGAAGGAGCGCTGGCTAAGACCGGTGGCAATAAGACCGCCGCCGCGGAACTTCTGGGGCTCAAGCGAACCACGCTCATTATGAAGCTGCGGGGCATGCAGGCTAGCGGGGCTTCGCTGACGATGGTTTCGTAATATTCGGATGATACGGCCGGAAATCGTCGCGGGTCTTGACGTTGACGGCACAATCGAAAGAAAGCGGCCGACGAAGCTACGCATCGAGCTCATACTGATCGCGAACCTGGTCCTGATGTTCGCGGGTTTTTTGCTGCTGGCTACTCCCTTTTATCCGAAGCCGTCGGTTTGGACCATGTTACTCGAGCTAGCGCCGCCCTGGCTCGCGGTTGGTGCCGTGTGGTGCTTTCCAGGGCGGTTCAGATTGTTCGGCGGTGGGCGGTTCGACAGGCGTCCATTTCTCGGCGGAGTTTTGTTCTTCGCTGCATTCTTCCCCTTGGGAGCCTGCTGCTACACGAAGACGCTGCACCTACTGCGGCCGGCTGAACTGGCATGCATTCCCGGGATCGTCCTGTTCGTTGCGGCGATGATCGCCGAGGTACGTGCCGATGGTAAGCCCATTCTTGCCGTGGTGGCATTACCTCTATCCATCCTCTATGGCTATGGGTCAGTCGTCCAATTGAACTGCCTGCTGGATCATTCCCCGGTGACAGTCTACCAAACAGTGGTGTCCCATAAATCGAATGGCAGCCGGTCATCACAGTTGAACTTGAAGCCGTGGGGTACAAACCCGCCCGCTCGAAGCCTCGACTTCTCTTACGCAGCTAGCGTACCGAGTCAATTACTTGACGCACTTCAAGTAGGCGAGACTGTCTGTGTAATCCAAAGGCAAGGCGCGCTGGGGCTCACTTGGTACACCGTACAGCTCTGCCCATGGAATCGCGAGAGGGTTATTCTGGGGAGCGGTGGGAGTCTGTAGAGCCGCCACTCGCTCCGCGCGGAACTTCTGACTCAGGCGAGCCGCGCTGATTGCATAGCTGCGCGGCATGCACGCTCCGGAAAACCCACTGACGATCGCGTCGGAATATCCTGATGGTGCCTATTATCGCGATGCTCATCACCAACTGCCGAGAATCTCGGGTCTAGCTCCAGGGACCGT
>Ga0335081_10002467_pt1 | contig 29136 bp, 21 predicted proteins | sample Lox_Sample_35_FD_206713 | JGI IMG/M metagenome (GOLD analysis project Ga0335081, IMG submission 206713) | Soil microbial communities from Loxahatchee National Wildlife Refuge, Florida, United States - Lox_Sample_3.5 | ecosystem: Environmental > Terrestrial > Soil > Wetlands | place: USA...
CCAGGCGTTCATCGGAACGATGCTTGCATTCGCCGGAGATTGGGAACGCGGTGTGGCCATGCTGCAGAGGGCGATGGACCTAAGTCGGCATCACCCCGGCTGGTATCACAACACCTCGTTTCACTATCACTATCGCAAAGGCGAGTACGAGCCGGCTTTGCAGGCCGCCAAGAAGATCAACAGTCCCGACTACAACTGGATGTACGTGGCGATTGCGGCGGCCTGCGGAATGTTGGGCCGCCTACAGGAAGCTGAGGCGGCCATTGCGTCTCTACGCCGGTGCGCCCCGGAGTTTCTTGAACTGGGGAAGATCCGCAAAGTGATCGATAAGTGGGATCCGGAAAAAGATGAAGTAGAAAGACTCATGGTCGGCTTGCAAAAAGCCGGCTTGAGATATGGCGCGGATTCGGGCGCGGCGCAAGTCGAGTCGAGCGTTTCCGGCAATCTGCGACTTGATCGCACCCCCTCCGGCGCAAGCCACGCTGTGGAAGGTTTCTGGGTTGCCGTGCTGCCATTCAAGTACACGGCTGACAATCGCGATTTCAGAGTGCTGGCGGAAGGTCTGACCGAAGAAGTGATCACCGGCCTGTCACGATTCTCTTACTTGCGGGTAATTGCACGCGGCTCGACCGCCAAGTACTCCAGCGAAGCGGGGGATGTCCGAGCTATCGGCAAGGAGGTCGGCGCGCGTTATGTGATGGAAGGCAGCTTGCGTCATACCGGAAACAGGCTGCGGCTGACGGTACAACTGGTAGACACAGTCTCAGGCGCCCATCTCTGGGCCGAGACTTACGAGCGTGCCTTTACCTCCGAATCAGTTTTCCAGGTGCAGGACGATCTAGTCCCCCGCATTGTTTCCACTATCGCCGATCAGTATGGGGTCTTGCCGCGCAGTATGAGCGCAGCTTTGCGAAATAAGAGCGCGGACGCTTTGACACCTCACGAAGCCGTGCTCCGCGCTTTCACTTATTTCAGCCGCATCACGCCAGAGGAACACGCGAGCGTTAGGAATATCCTCGAGCGGGCCGTGCGCGAAGCACCCGATCATGCCGATAGCTGGGCGATGTTGTCGATGATTTATCGCGGCGAGTTCGCGCAGGGATTCAATGCCGGGCTGAAGCCGCTGGACCGTGCCCTGTCCGCAGCACAGCGGGCTGTCGATCTCGCCCCCACTCATGCCCTCGGCCACTATTCGCTGGCAACGGTTTATTTCTTCCGCAAGGAAATGGTTTCATTCCGAGTTGAGGCCGATCGCGCTCTGGCGCTCAATCCACTGGATGCTTCTATGAAAGCCTACCTTGGCCTGCTGACTGCCGCGTCAGGCGAGTGGGATCGCGGCTGCCAGATGGTCGACTCCGCCATGCAGCTCAATCCCAACTGTCCGGGATACTTTTATTTCGCTGGATGCTGGAATGCGTATCGCCAGGGCAGGTATGGAGACGTACTCGAGGCTGTGGCACGAATCAACATGCCCACCTATTTTCACGTCCCCGCGATTCGAGCGGCGGCGCTCGGCCAACTCGGGCGGCGGGATGAAGCGCAAAAAGCGCTGCAGGATCTGCTGGCGCTCCGTCCTGATTTCGCCGCTGTGGTCCGCCAGGAATACGCCAAATGGTACGACAACGAGCATATCGAGCCCATCTTGGAAGGCCTGCGCAAGGCCGGGCTGGAAATTCCGGATGACGATTCTTCGACAGTCGCTCAAGATTCACCTTAACGTGCTGGCGGAGGGTCTGACCGAAGAGCTAACAACCGGGCTTTCTCGTTTTTCCGGCTATCTTCGCTGTGATTGCCGTTGTGATCAGTTGCGATCGTATTACGTCAGGCCCAGTTTTTTGAGGAGAGCCTGAAAGCGCGGTAGCGGACGAAGAATGGCCAGGGTGGGTTCACAGCCCAAAATAATGAGAATGCCGGCTCCGGCTCGTTCGGCGAGCTCCAGCCAGTCGACCGCGACGTCTAGATCGCCGAGCAGGCAATAGATGAGTGCAAGGATGTAGGCAGCGGCTGGCGCGGAGGACGCGACTTCTTTCAGTTGAGCGGCAATCTCTAAAGCCTTGTCTTGCTCTCCTAGTCGCGCATAAAGCACCCCTAGAACGCCCGCAGCAGCTGTTTGCCCATTCCGCGTGACCGCAGCCATTCGCTTGACGTCTTCGAGGGCGCGGCGACATTGCTCAGGGGTTTTGGCGACATACATGAGAATGCGGTTTGTATAGTAATCGCTGGGATGGAGTTCAAGAGCAGACTTGAGCTGGTCCCAGGCTTCCTCACTCTTGCCGGCATTGTTGAGGACCCACGCCACGTGCGCCTGGAATAACGGGACGAGCGGATCAACCTCGGCAGCTTTGCGGATAGCTGCAATCGCAGGCTCGAAGTTGCGCACGCAAACTTGAGCAATGGCCAGGGTGTGAAAGGCGATGCCAGAGTTGGGATCAAGTCGAGTTGCCTGCTCGGCCAGATGGATGCCTCGTGCGAAGTCGTGTTCAGCCTGCATGGCATGGAGAGAAAGCGCGGCGTGTGCTTCGGCATCCGAGGGATCGAGTTCGATTGCTCTCTTTGCCGCGACCTTTGCCCTGGGGAACACCTCGGCGCCGCTAATGAAGGCATAGAAGCCCATCATCACGAGGGCATACGCGAGACCAGCATGACTGCGAGCGTAGGTGGGATCGATGGCGATGGATTGCTGAAACAACTCCAGGGCGTTGCGAAAACCTTGCTCCGACCATGTTCTGGATTGGTGCACACCTTTCAGGCAGAGGCGGTAGGCTTCGGGATCGACGGTAGTTTTCTCGGTGGCGGCGCGAGTGGACGTTGTGGAAGAGCGGCGAGCTGCAGCCGAATCGCTAGTGAGGCGTTCAACGAGGCGCGTCGCAATTTCGCGGGCAATCTCCACCTGCACTTCTAATAGATCGGTCATTTTGCGGTTGTAGGAGTCTCCCCAAACCTGGTTCTGGCGAATGACATCAACCAATTCCGCTTTCACGATCAGGGTGTCTTTGTGCTGCAGAACGCGACCGTTGACCACGGCGCGGACACCGAGTTCGGTCGCTGCGGTAAAGACGTCCATGCTCTTTCCTTTGTAACGGAACACGACGCCCCGAGGTACGACGCGCACTTTAGGCAAGCGGGACAGACTATTGATAATGGTTTCGGTAATCCCATCGCTGAGGTAGTCATTAGCTGCATCGCCGCTGGCGTTTTCAAAGGGGAGCACGGCCACGGAGTCAATAGCCTTAGCGACTTTTGATTTGTGAATTTTGCCGGAATCACGAGCGGGCGACTCGACAGCCGAAAGGCCACCGGGACCAATGTCACGCTTGAGCCGCTTGAGGTCAGCGCGCAGTCCGGAAGCGCTCTGATAGCGGAGGTCACGATCCTTTTCTAGGAGCTTGGTAATGATCTCGTTCAACCTTTGAGGGAGCGTGCGTTTGGGCTGGTCAGGCGGGCGATTAAGAATTGCATCGAAGATCACGGCCGTCGTATCGCCGCCAAAGGCGAGTTGCTGCGTTGCCATCTCATAGAAGACGGCGCCAAGGCTGAAGAGATCGCTGCGTGAGTCGATGTTCTGGCCACGAGCTTGCTCGGGAGACATATACGCTACGGTTCCTATTGCAATGCCGGGGCTGGTGAGATGATCCGCATTGAGGCTCTGCGTAACCAGGGATTCGTTTGAGTGAGTCGCGAGTTTGGCCAAGCCGAAGTCGAGAATCTTCGCCCCGCGGGCAGTGAGGAAAATATTGGCCGGCTTGATGTCCCGGTGGATGATACCGCGAGCATGAGCGGCCTCAAGGGCATCGGCTAACTGGATGGCGGTATCGAGCAATTCTTCGATCTCGAAGGGGGCCGATTCGATGCGCTGACGCAACGTGACTCCCTCGAGAAATTCCATCGCGATGAAGGCCCTGCCAGCCTCCTCGCCGATGTCATAGATAGTGCATATGTTGGGATGGTTGAGGGAAGAAGCCGCCTGAGCCTCGCGCTGAAAGCGGCTCAAAGCTTGGGCATCGGAGGCAACTTCGTCGGGCAGAAACTTAAGCGCGACGAAGCGCTTAAGTCGGGTATCCTCGGCTCTGAAGACCACGCCCATACCGCCCCCGCCGAGCTTTTCGACCACGCGGTAGTGCGAAATTGTCTGCCCGATCATTGGCCTGAAATCTTAGGACTCAAGATGGCGCAAGTCAATTAACACGAACGAATTGGCGATATTCTGCGTCGTCAGTTGCATTAAACGGATGTTCAGTTCTTTGTCGATATCAAGTCGAGCAGGCAATTTTAGACGGCATATCAGAAACGCAAGGTCACGGCGCGCTTCAGTTTACAATCGTGGAAGTAGGATAGGGTAATTGCCCGACTTGAGCGCTTGAGCGTTCGAAGTGCCACGCACAAACAGGTAATCAGTTGAAACAAAACTGGGTGTCCCAGGACTCTCGTGAACAGCCGAACCCCGACGGCGAAGCTGTCGCGCCACTGCAGCTCCCAATCGACGAGAGGCTGGTCACGCGAATTCCACAGCAGTGGAAGCGTGCTCCGGAGATACTTCGCTGGCGCGGCCCAGGTACCTTCTTGCTTCTCGTCGTACGAGAGATTCTCCGTCCTTTGCTTTACTGGCACGCGTACCGCATCGTCGAGAATGACTTACGTCAGCCATTCCCACATCCCGTCATCAAGGAGTCCTTTAACGGAAAGGTTTACACCAGCGAGAAAGGCCTCGAAAAGGTCACGATGGAAGTTTCCGCTTTAGGGGAACTCACTCCGACTGAAGTTGCTGCTCGGCTGCAAAGGGGCGAGGCCGTCTCCGTCGCCTACTCCGGCGCACAAGCGGTCGGATACACCTGGATGACACAACGGAGCGGATTACCGCTGGCGTTCGATGTTACGTGGATCGTCCATCCCAGGGAGGCTGTCCTCTACGGTTCGTTTGTCCATCCGCAGTGGCGTGGACGCGGGATTCATACTTGCGTCGACGTCACTGTTAACAACTACGCACGCGAGCACGGAATCCTACGCACGGTTGCTTCAATTCCCATGTTCAACAGCCAATCCTGGAGTCTGGCCAGACGCATGGGCAAGCCCGAGCTCATGACTGTGCTGCTGGTGCGCATCCGCGGAATCAAACGCACATGGAAGAGAACCTCTGGCGCTCCTTTCAGCTCATTTTTCAGGATTGGCGACCGCGAATAAAAAACAGGAAGAGACGGAAGGCGGAGTTAGGCGGCTTGAAAGAGAGAGTCGCTACTGAAATCGGCAGGATTCGTACAGGAACTTAGCAGCTTGCGGTGGAACTGCTGATTTGCTGCGCAAGGTTGGCTTTGATCACTTTGCCGGTGGGAGTTAGAGGCAGTGACGGCAGGATGGTAATGGATGAAGGACGCTTGTAGGCAGCCAGGTGCTGCGCGGCGTAGTCAGTAAGTTCTTCTTTGGTGATGGGGCTGTCGGGCGCAAGTTCGACGAAGGCAATCAGTTCTTCGTCTCCAGATGTGCCCTCTACTGATCGACCGATCACGGCAGACCGAACCACGGTGGGATGTGAGTTGAGCACAGCTTCCACTTCGGCGGGATAGACATTGAGACCGAAGCGGACGATCAAATCCTTGGAACGACCGACGATGAACAGGTTGCCATTTTCCATGCGGGCGAGGTCACGCGTGTTGAACCAACCGTCGGCGTCAATTGCGGCAGCGGTCTCATCGGGTGCCCGGTAATATCCTTTCATAACGTTCGGACCGCGAACCTGCAGCTCGCCGACTTTACCCTCCACCACTCGAGATCCGTCGCTTCCCATCAAGCGGACCTCCACTCCAGGAAAGATTTCACCGACTGATGTATCCGGCCGAGGGGATTCCACCCGCGTCTGCGCGATGTTAGGAGAGCATTCAGTGATGCCATAGCCATTGTGCAGCGTGAGGCCGAAGAGAGCCTCAACCTCAGCTTTAACGTTTGCGTGCAACGGTGCCCCTGATGAAGAAATAATGCGCAACGTTGGCAGCCTTAGCGACTTGATTCCCTTCAGCTTTGCGTAGTCCAAAAGTAGCGAGAACATGGCGGGCGCGCCGAGCACAACCGTGAGTTCGTCTTTTTCGAGAGAGCGTAGGACTCCCGGCGGATCGAAGCGGTGCGAGACGTAGAGCGTCGCCCCGCTCAGCAGACTTCCGAGCAATACAACCGAAAGTCCAACCGCATGAGACATGGGCAAAACCCCGTACATGCGATCTTGCGGTGTCAGGCTGCGGATTCTCGCCGAGACCGCCGCAACGTAAAGCAGATTGCGGTGCGTCAGCATGACTCCTTTGGGAGTGCCGGTTGTGCCGGACGTGTAGATCACGGCAGCTACGCGAGACGCAGGGTCAGACTCAATTGGTTCGGGCTGGACGCCAGGATTTATGCCATCGACCGCAATCGAACCAAGGTCCGCGAGTTCCTGCGCAGCCGCTCCACGCCGCTTGGCATGATCTCTGGCGTGGGGCGAGACTGACGTGGTGTAAATAACGACTCGCGCTCCGCAATGATCACGAATTGCATCGACTTCATCGGCTGATAGCCGCGCATGGACCAGCACGGGCCAGGCATCGATCCTCGCTCCGGCAAGAAACAGAGCAACGAAAGCTCTGCAGTTTTCGCACACCAACATCACGCGGTCACCGGGGCGAACCCCGAGCGCGCGTAGCCAGTCTGCCGTCTGGTCTACGGTGTCGGAGAGTTGCCGATAGCTCCAGCTTGTACCAGATTCAACGAGCACATGCGTGTCGGGCGTAGACTGCGCCCAATGGCTTAACACGTCACAAGTGCGCTCGGGCAAAGAACGAAGGACCTCGGCTACGGCATCATGACTGGTCGTCAGGCTCATTTTTCACTCAGCGCGAATGTAAGGCGGGACAGTCATTCGCCGCTTTATTCTCGAAGGCGCGGTTGTAAAGCGCCGACTTATGCCAACAAGCGCTGAAATGATCGGCTGCTGTACACCATAACCCCGAAGGCGGCACCCAGGGTATTGGTCATGAGATCCGTCGTGCCCGAATTTCGTGTGGGTAGGAATGCCTGTAAAACCTCGATTGTGAGACTCACGGCAAAGCCGAAAGCAATAGTGATTGCGGCTGGATGTCCGATTCTCGGAAACTGTCGGAGGTAAGCATAGAAGCAGAAACCCAGCGGAACGAATCCGGCAATATTGACAGCAATATTCTCCCAATAGCTCCAGTCGGGATGGAATTCTTTCCAAAAAGGCTCTAGAAACTGTTGGTGCAAAACGAAGAAGCGCTCCGGGATGATAAGATTCGTACCCGTGTCTACCTGGTTCCGGATGATGTTCCCGCCCCCTTCATTAAAGCTATAAAGCGCAACTGCAGCATCCGTTTCGGCAGGGTCCGTCTGCTTGCCATTTATCCAGCTTTCGTAATGTGCCGATACCTCAGCAGGATTAAGCTGGTGGTCATAAACGGCAAGCCCTTTCAATTCCCCAGCCCAGCTATCGGTCGTCGCCGGTGCGTTGCCGATTACCAGTTGACCGGTCAGATCCTGATTTGAAACTCTAAAGTTAGAAAACTTGACTAACGACCCATCCGCATAAACGGCCGTGCCCGATATACCAGAGCTGATCGTCAAGAAAATTGGTTTCGGATGGCTGAAAACGTCGTCCACATAGATTTTGGCTCGTTTGGAATTGCCAGTTTGCTCATGATTGGTTACTTGTAGCACCAGGTCACCGATCGATTGGCGCAACGAGAATGGAATGTGTCGACTCTCGGGCCAGTAGAAGGCGAGAATCGTGCCCCAGGAATCACCTTCGGCCGGCTTTAACCAAAGCTCGAGAGTACAGGAGCTATTGCCAGCAAACGGAATAACCTTTAACGGCGTGGCGCTAACTACGCTTCCGTATTCACCAAATGAAAGGCCATGTCCGTTACTCGACCAACTGACTTCATTTTTAGAAGCGTGAAATGGCCAGAGTCCGGCCGTGAGGATTACGACCAGAACAAGAAAACAGAGTGGTTTCACCAGCACAGTTGAGATTCAGGCCTCAGGGACCCGTCAGGCGGCGACGATTTCCACAACGTACGCGCCGCCGTCGGGAAAACTATTCTGCCAGCACCATGAGGCTGTAACCGCCTAATATACGCACGGTGACATCAGGAGCGAGGGCAAAGGCAAATCTTCTCGGTCCCCGTACCACTTTCTGCACCAGCCTGTCGCCAAGCTCGATGCAACGTGGAGTGTAGAAGAAATCTGTCAACTGATAACCAACGTCGGTTAGTGTTCGCAGGGCGGTTTCTTTTGTGAAATAGTGAAGATGCGCGTGATCATCACGGCGGCGAATGAGGCCGTTCTTGCGGAGCACTGCTTGAACTGAGAGATCAAGTGGAATGTGGAAGAGCTTGTATTTTGCTTTCGATCGGACATCTCTCACCAGGCCAATGTAGTCCTCAACATGCTCGAATACATCCAGCATCAACAGAAGGTCGAAGTATGTGTCGCTACGGTCGCGTCGAATGTCGCGAAGACAGAAGTGAAGATTCTTATTACCGTGCTTGGCGCACATGGCAATTGCATCGGGAGAAATATCATATCCCCAAGAAATGCAATCTGCGGGTAAGTACGGCTGCAGCCCCGCCAGAACCATCCCCGCACCACAACCGACGTCGCAGATCGTCGCAGGGGCCAGATTCCTCCGCCTCAACATCCGCAAGATCTGCCTTACCTTGAATGGCGATTCTTCTGTGTGCCAGGAAGGGTTGGATTTCAGGTAACTGCCGTCTCGATAAATGGCACTTGCCGACTCGATACTGACCAAGCGATCGCTAGTGGTGGTCGTGAGGGGGGAGTGAGCAGCCAATGTGCACCTCTGTCATTTCCTAATCTTGCGCGGAAACCTTGTAAGAAGCATGGTGAATTCCGCGCTCATCGATACATTCTTTTTCGTCCTACGCTGGTGAATCGGCAGGACCTAGTGAACAGATAATTGCCGAATGGACGTTTGAGAGGAGTTGGCAGGCACCGCGTGGACAACTTTGAAGAGTAGCACTTTTTACCGCAACGCCGCCCGTTTTCGTCTCCAGGGGCTTGCAAGTTCTGCTACGACCGGGAATGCGGAGAGTCCCGTCTTTCTGGAATCTATATAGCGTAACCAGTTGCCATAGATGCTCAGAGCTGATGAATGCCACCGGTTTTGCAGCGTGTCCAGAACTACTTCGGGAAAAGCATTGATTATTTCTTCGCTTGGGTTTGCCGTCGCTCTTTCACGAAAAGCCGTAAGGATCTCCGTTGCCTCGGGTCCGAAATATCCTTGCGGCATCGTGGGATAGGTTTCGCGCTCGCGTCGTAGAAAGCGCTTGATGTCTCGGCGATATTCCTTCAACAGCGTTTGCTCGCCGTATTCCGGGTGACCCTGGAAGTGAACGAACAAGCTTTTCTTTTTCTTTTTGGTGAACGCATCAACACCGGCATTAGCAGACTCCGTAAGAACAGTGTAGCCGCATTCGACTAATTCTTCCGCTCGCACTTCGTTCCATCTCGAATGCGGAAAGCGAATGATATCGGAGGTGTTCGCGGTCAACTCGCTCGCCGATGGCTTAGTGAACTGAAAGACGCCAAAGTGCTTGTCCGGCAGGCGGTGTCGTGGAATGCCGTCACTCGCAAGCACACCGGCATGCGCAGCGAGGCAGGAGAGAATAGTTGACGTAGTATTTCGTTCTGCCCACTCTAAGACGTCTACCAGAGAGTCCCAATAAGGCTCTTGTCGCAGATTCGAATGCTGTGGCTCGGTCCCGGTGACGATTACGGCATCAAGATGTGAATTGCAAAGCTCGTTTGTGCTCGAATAAAACTGCCCGAGATGATCGCGGCCGCGTTCACTCCGTATAACGCCGGGTAGCGAGAACAGCCTTAACAAAATATGTGCATGGCCCGAAGCCGCATCCAGAAGCTCGAGGAACTGCATCTCGGTGTCTTCGAGAGCAGCGTCGGGCATGTTGTTGATCAGCCCAATTTTTAGACATTTCTGATACGACGAGCTTTCAAACGAACGGGAACCCTTTCGCTCCAGCCAGCGCGGGGGAACGCCTCCATCAATCAGCAATGGCATTACATTCCCCCCGAATGAACTGCAACCGACTCGCTGCTTCCCTGCTTCGCGGCATCAAGCGCCTGCGATAAGTCCTCGAGAATGTCGTCAATGTGTTCGATGCCCACGCTCAAGCGAAGCATCTCCGGCGTGACGCCGACCTTTTCCTGTTCCTCTGGCGAGAGCTGTCGATGCGTCGTTGAAGCTGGGTGACACGCCAACGACTTGGCGTCACCCATATTGACCATGCGTTTGAACAGTTGAAGGGCATTGAAGCACTTCTTCCCTGCCTCGAATCCGCCCTTAACGCCGAATGTCATGAGAGAGCAGCGCTTGGAGCCGAGGTAGCGTTGCGCCATTGGGTAAAGCGGATTGTCGGGAAAGCCGGCGTAGTTCACCCACTCGACCATCGGATGCCCGCGCAGAAACTCGGCGACTTTTTTCGCATTCTCGACGTGACGTTCAACGCGCAGGGCAAGCGTTTCCACTCCCTGAAGCAGCAAAAAACCGTTGAAGGGAGACAGTGTGGCGCCCGTATTTCGCTGGCACACCGTGCGGCAGCGAGCAACAAAAGCAGCGGCGCCGTAGTGTTCAACGTAAACAACGCCGTGATATGCGATCTCCGGACGGTTGAGCATATAGAACCGCTCGGGATAATCGCGCCAGGGAAACTTACCGCCGTCCACGATGACTCCGCCAAGCGTGGTTCCGTGGCCGCCCATGAACTTCGTCATCGAGTGAACCACAACGTCCGCACCGTACTCGATTGGCCTTAACAAAATTGGTGTGGCAATGGTGTTATCAACGACCAGTGGCACGCCATGTTTATGCGCGACGCGCGCCAGGCCTTCGATATCGGCGACGTTCCCAGCAGGATTTCCGACACTCTCGCAGTAAACTGCGCGGGTGTTTTCGTCGATCAACCTCTCGATATCCTCGGGACGATCGCTTGCGGCAAAGTGAGTAGTGATGCCGCGTTTTGGAAAAATGTGTGCTAGCAGTGTGAAGGTCGCTCCGTACAGTTGCGGCGTGGAGACGATGTTGTTTCCAGCTTCTGTGATGTTGATCAGCGCGTATTCAATAGCCGCCATGCCGGAGCTAACGCTGAGTGCTTCAACTCCACCCTCGAGGGCGGCTACGCGCTTCTCGAGCACGGTATTCGTGGGGTTACCGATGCGCGTATAGATGTTCCCTTCAACTTCGAGATTGAAAAGTGCCGCCCCGTGTTCGGCACTATCGAATTCAAAGGCGATGGTCTGGTAGATCGGCACAGCTACGGCTTTGGTCGCTGGATCGCCATCCCAGCCGCCGTGAATCGCAATGGTTTCTCTTTTCATGTCCAGCTACTTATTTCAGTCCGCACTGGTTGCGATGCCGCGCACCGGGACAGCCACTCGTTCGGTTGACGCGGAGCGCGCGATAGCTTTCGCCACGGTTCGAGCGGCAAATCCAGCGCCGAAGGCGAAGCGCATTACCGGGCCGAAGCTGTTGGCTGCGGCAACTCCGGCGAAGTAAAGCCCGGGTACCGACGATTCGAACGTGTTCGAAAGCGCTGGGCTTTTTTCGACCTTCCGGACCTTTGAACGGATACCAGGGCTTAGGAAATTCAGGCGATCAAGATCGACACGGTAACCTGTGGCCGCGATGACGTGCTCAGTATGAATTTCTTTTTGGCCACCGCTGGCTGTGCGCAGATGTAAATGCACTCGAGAATTACGAACTTCCGCCTGTACTGGCGTGCATTGCAACAGCAGCGGCACTTTTCCGATAACTTTGTCGCGCGCGAACCAGCCACCGGAAGGACCCAAGCTTCTCCGCACCGCCTCGATGCGCAAACCTTCCGGCAGATAATGAAAGACTTCTGGAAAATCGGCAAAGAATCGCGAGCGCATGCCCGGCCCGAGGCCTGAACTGGGATGGCGAACCTGCTGCCACAAAGACCGGGGCTTACCAGTCGGCCTGGTGTGAAATTTCAGTTCTTGCCGGCGGCTGACCAGTTGCACATCGGCGCCGATCTCGTGAAGAAGTCCGGCCAAATCAGTTGCCGAGGAACCTCCACCAATCACGACTACGCTGCGGCCTTTAAACCCCGCGAGATCATGGTGCTGAAAGCTGTGGGAAAAAAACTCCGGCGGCAATTGCGCCAAGTTTTCCGGCACATAGCTGAAGTGAGTGATGCCGACGGCGAGCACGACCCGCTTCGCTGACAGTACCTCGCCATTGTCGAGACGCAGAATGAAGCCGTCTGCTGAACGCTCGATGTTGGCGACTAGGTCTGTTTCCAGCTCCGGAACCATGCGGTCGCGGAAGGCGAGACCATAGGTGGAGAAAGTGTCGAGGCTGACCGGAATGCCGGTGTGGGCATACTGGATCTTTCGATCAGCACAGAAACGCTCAAGGGTAAAATCAGCACGCGGATCATAGATGTTGGAGGCAAACCCGTCCGACTTCAGGAACATGCCGTTGGGCATGTGGGCCAGCCAGCTGTCCATAGGACGGCCGAAGATGCGAAACGGAATCCCAGAATTCTTAAGATAAGCAGCAATCGAAAGCCCATATGGCCCCGCGCCGACAATGGCAGTATTCAACATGCAAGATCCCTTCTTCGGGGGAAATTAGGCCTGCCGCAGACAAGTTCTGGAGGAAACGCGATGATATCACGCGTCGATGTGACGAATGACCTGACTGGAGTAATGTGACGGGAGTTCATGAACAACGCGGGTGTGTTATGTAATTGCGGGTCGGAGAGCAGTACACTCAAAGCGTGAGCACCCAGAAGCGGATGGATTTCCCTCTGCCACCGGGGCTGCCCGAGCCGTTTGACGACGGCGCCGCGAGACATCTCTTTGGCAGAGAGATGCCGCACATTCTTTTGCGAACAACCTCTAAGCGAATGATCGATGTTGGTGCGGTCACCGCTTCGCGAACCGTCATGTACTGCTATCCCATGACCGGCGTGCCGGGGAAGGCGCTCCCGGAAGGCTGGGACATGATTCCCGGCGCTCGCGGGTGCACGCCACAAACCTGCGGATTTCGCGATCACTACAAAGAGTTGACCGCGTTGAACGCCGACGTGTTTGGTTTGAGCACTCAAACGATGACTTACCAATTGGAAATGGTTCAGCGGCTGCACATCCCCTTTGAAGTGATCAGCGATTCTGCATACGAACTCTGTGACGCATTGCAGTTACCAACCTTCACAGTCGAGGGAGTCCGGTTACTGAAGCGGCTAACGCTCATCATTCGAAACAAGCGCATCGAACATATCTTCTATCCAGTTTTTCCGCCGGACAAAAGCGCCGAACAGGTGGTTGCCTGGCTCAAACAGCATCCACTCGCTTGAGCAAGCAGACGCCGGTCCAGGGATAATTCCCCTGAATTCGCTTCGGCTCCGGCAATAATGCCAGCAGCTCATCTGGAGCACGTTTCAGCTCCGCGGCGGTCTTTAGCAAGCCGCGGACGTCTTCAGCAGTCCAGCCACATTGCGTGAAAAAGTTAGCTCCCTCGGCTGGCGCAAACTTGAATGCTGCTCCCGCCTCGCTGAGTTGCCGGCCCGTCGTCTGCTGCATGAGTTTCAGTTGTCCGGGAGAAGCGAGATCAATAATCCAGCTCTCGAAATTTGGGGTGCTGGCAAGGTCTTGTGCTAATGAAGCGACCTCCTCCGGAGAGAAATAAATCAATAGCCCCTCGCTCATGACAATAACTCTCCTGCCACGCGAGCTTACCTCGTCGAACAGCTTTCGCCGTAGCGTTCGATCGGAAAGATCGAGCGCCCTGCGTTCCAATCTGCAGGCAAGTCTCTCGTCCCCCAAAACATCCTGCTTGTAAGCGATGATTTCCGGCAGGTCCACTTCGACCCACTGCAGCACGTGAGAGAGCGGCATCCGGTATGGGCGGGCATCAAGACCCGCCGCGAGGTTTAGTACGAGATCCGCGCCATTCTCAATCGCTTTAGAAACGAACTTGTCGAACAGGTAAGTACGTGCGACCCAGGCCCACTCGTGCTTATCTCCGTCGGGAAGGGTCCTGGCTATCTCGAAGCCACGCTCACCGGCCAGCTTTTCTGCGTAGGTGTCCCGAAATAATGCATCGGGACGTCTCGATTCTCGCGCGCGAAAATACGCCACCCACCGCGCGGTATCAGACACGCCTCGTACTAAAGGTTCAGCTGCACTCATCAGGAATAGATTGGAATCAGCACACGCCCTGGCGCGCCGACGAGTAATTCACATCCGCTCGCATGGTCGCACCGAGCGCCGCGATCTCAGCCGCACCCGCATGCGGCTTGAAGGAATAAACCAGCTTGCCATCCCCTTCCCTGGCGTACGCAATCCTCGCTCGCTCCCTTCCTTTACCCACAATCTGCCATGTGCCGTTCACATGGACCAGCTTCATCTCAAAGCGCTCCTTCCACCATTGCGCGGCTTCGCCGGCTAACGTGATCCAGACATTCCGGCTCATCCGAAGCTCGTTGAGGTAGGCGAGGAGATTTTCGTAAGTTGCCCTCTCAGCTTCTCCGATGATGTAGTCGGGATGAACGATGAAACTGATCAACCCATGTCTGGACATGATGAGCTCGCACTGCTGTTTCCATAGATCAAGCGAATGATCGTTAAGAATATGGAAGAGCGAATAGTCCTGCGTGGTGGTGACAGGCAGCTCAAGGATGTTTCCGATGAAATATGGCATCACCGTGCAGCAGCCTCCACGTTGCGGGTCGAGGTGAGCCACGTTCGGAACTGACATGTCGTACAAGAATTCAAGAGAGTCATACCACTGCTGCTGGCGATAGAGCACGGCGGAGCGGAATCCGACCGCCCCAAATTGGCGGCCATAGGCGTTGATCTTGGGCACACGCGCCAGAAATTCCTCTCGATCACGAAACAGAAAACCGTCGTGATTTAAGTCCTGGACATTGATCTCGAAGCCGCGCGAACGGATGCTGCCGAGATAACTTTCCGGAACATCGTATCGTCGCTCCGGTACGACCTGAAAAGAGGCTTTGATCCCGAACCGATCGTTGATGTCCATTAATGACGAGCAAAAATCGCGTCCCGCTGTGGTTTCGACATCATGCGTCATGATGGCGCAACTGGAGGCACCATTTGGCCAAAACCAGATGAACGGGATTTCGGAACGTCCACTGCTCCTGAGTGAGAGCAACAGCAGGTTTTCCAGGGTGCTGTCGACCGTGGAGTCGACCGGCCACTTTGGAAATCTCAATCTTTTCCAGCCCCCGAGCCGGATTTTTTGCAGGTGCCGCCGTACCTTCACCGACAGCGCAGGACGGAATAGGTAATAAGCCTTTCCGGTGATCGATTGAGCGGGATGGGTTTGACCGACACACCCGTTGTAAGTCTCATAACGAAGATTGTCGATCACCTCAGAAACGTCAAACGGCGGTTGAACCGTGCCATTTTCAGTTAGCACCTGCGGCAGCAGGTCCGGCAAATTGTCCGTTGCTGATTTCGCTGCGCCCGGCCCTTTGCCGTAAAGAACATCCTTTCCAAACTTGAAATAGCCGGTCTTTTGTGAGCTCACTGCTGCCGGAGCAATACGGACGTACTGCTCGGGGCAGCGATAATAGTTAGAGATGGCATCACTCATTGGTCAAAACTCCGATAAGTTTCAATTCTCGGCGACCAAGAATTCCGGGCCGCGCTGGTTAGAGGTTCGTCCAGAGGCAAATTCTGGACAAGATACGCTACCGCTCTCTCCCTAACAGCGCAGCGACTGCAAAGAGCCAGACAAGTGAGTTTTTGATTGGGCCGTAGAGAAACGCTCTCCGGCAGTGAACCCGGCAAAGGTTGCAATAAAGGAAAAACCACGAGACGAAAGGGCCCGAAGCGCCATGGGTCCGTGATTGGCTTGCGAATGGATTGCCAGCGGCGCGGTGTTTCTCTGAAACGCAGTATCCAGCAGGTCTACCTGTGGCAGGACCTGTATGACCAAAATGATCGCCAGCAGGCTGCACAAGACTATTACGGACCTGCGCGGGATACCCCAACCCCTCATGGGTGTCAAGATAAATGACCACTGGGAAGACATCAATTCCACCAAAGTGCTAAGTAACTGTTACCGCTATCGCGGAATCTGCGCGCGGGTTTCGTTTGAAGGCGGACTCAATTTCCCCCTGGCACTGACCGCGCGCGTAACGTAGTAGTAAACCTTTCCAGGCTGGACATCCGTGTCCACATACGTGGTGCTTGCAACTCGCGTCGCATTGATGGCTTTTGCTTTCCGATCATTGGGTTTCATGCTCCGATAGACCATGTACCCGACAATCGCGTCTTGCGGTGACTTTGTCGCAGGAGTGCTTGGTTTCCAGTTCAGGGTAACGCTGTGGTGTGGTCCAGTTCCAGCTCCGGTGTTTGCCGCGACCTTGGATTGGTGGTTTGAGCCCTCACACGCAAGGCAACAGACGGCAACAAGAAAGTTGGCCAGAACGGATAATTTATACGATCTGCGGTGAAACAGCACCGAAGAAACCTAAAAACCTCTTTTCACTGCGAGATACGGAATAAGGAACATTTCGGCGACCCCAGGAAACGGATCTTCGCTGCTAAACACCGCTTCAACATCTGCATTTCGCAAAGAACTCACATAATCCTTCCAGCTGATCTCGCGAGCCATAATTGCCATGAGAGCGGCAGCTACATCGGTGGTTAGGCGAACCCAGCGTTTACCGGTTTCGGCTTTGCACGGCCGCACAGGTAATCCGACCTGGTCGGCGTACAGCATGTAGCTGAAATCAACGCCTGCTCCCACACCTAAGCTATGATGACCCCACGTGCGGGCGTTCACGTCGAGCAGCTTATATTGCGAGTCCCTCGGATCGAGCTTGTACTCAATTTCGACAAGGCCGTAATAATCTATCGCGCGCAGGAAGCGTTCCGACAGTTCGTCCAGCACGGGCACCTCTACTGTTTCCACAAAAGTGCTCGCCCTGCCAAACTGCAGCGGGTGCTGCCGCCTCCGGCAGGCAACCATCTTGCCGACCGGGTTACCATTCCGAAAAAATGCGCAATACGAAAATTGCTGTCCACCCCCGCCCGGTATCACCTCCTGCACCATGACTTCTCCGGTGCCGACGAGTTGTGAGGCTTTGCTGAATAGCTCTTTCAACTCTGCGTGAGAATGGGCGCACCAAGCTTTCGCTTTTGTCGCATAAATGAAATGTTCTTTAATCGCCGGCTTGATGCAAAATGGCGGCGAAACTTCCTCGAGTTGCGCCAGCTGGCGAATATCGTTGAAGTAATAGGTCCGCGGCGTTGGGATACCCAGTTCATTTGCCAGTTGGTAAGTATTTCTTTTGTCCCATGCCCATTTCACTGTCTCCCACTCAGGCGTGGGTACCCGAAATACGGAGGACAATTCTTCGCGATACCTCGACAACGCAGCGACATGCTCATCGCGAGTTGGATAGAGCACCCAGCCGTCAAGGATCAGCCGTTTCCCGGTCTCAAGCAGGCTGACGATGGTCTCATCTTCATCTCGCAGACTCGGACAACGCACAAATCGCGTGCAATAGCGCGAGAAGCGGGCTATCGAGTATTCGTCGTCAACCACGCAGGTGGGAATGCCGCGCCCGCCGAGCGAGCGGAGAATTCCCAGGCCGTGGTAATCACCACCGAGAACCAGCGCTCCCGGGGTCTTCACCCGGGGCAAGCCGATAACCTGTGTATGTGGTCTTGTAAGAGTAGTGCTCATCGTGAGGCAAACGTTTCCTTCGACTGAGAGCTCGCGCTACTTCAATCGAAGCAAATTCAGCTCCAGAGACAAAACCGAGCAGCGGACCGAAACTCCACGCTGCCGGTTTGCCGACAAAATGCAGCCCTGGAACCGCGGACTCTAACCCACGCTTAAGCACGGGATATCCGTTTGCAGTTTCCAGGCGCTTCAACAATGACTGGGAGAGGAAGCTGTACTGCGAAACATTCACGCGGTAGCCAGTTGCAAGCAAAGCGTGATCTACCAACCGCTCCGAGCCGTTACTGAGCGCCAAACAAAGTCTGTTGCCTCTGGCCACGGCGGACACAACTTCGGACCCGAGAGTAATAGGAACTTCTTTTAGTCTTGACTGCAGCCATCCGGCACCCGCCGGCCGAATGGCACGATATGCAATCCTATTTTGTAAGTTACGCGGAAGAAGTTTGAATACATGAGGAGCCGCGACGAGCCGGCTGATGCCGGCCGGCCCGACATCGCGTTTCGAATAGAGCAGTGATGAAAGGAAACCGAGGTGATGCAATCTCGGGTGCAAACCGACCCAATTGAGAAAGTTCTGGCGTGCAAGCACCTCGACTTCAGCACCAGATTCTCGCAGCAACGCCGCAGATTCTAGCGCACTTTGGCCTGCACCAATGATCGCGACACTCCGACCCTTAAACTTTGTGAGATCCGTGTGCTCACTCGAATGCGACACTAGTTCTGCCGTAAGACCCGCGAACTGGTCCGGCCTATGAACGAAGCTGTTGATGCCGGCGGCGACGATGACTCGTTTACAAGGAACCAGTTCACCGTCAGCTAGCGTTAGCTTGAATCCGTTGTCGTTAGGCTCAACTAACTGGATATAGCGCTTTTCTACCTCTGGCACAGCTTTCTGTTGATACCACAGGCCGTAACTTACGAAGTGCTCCAGAGGTATCGGCTTACCAAACTGAATTCCCTGCTCGCGACAATAAGCGTCCAGAGTAAGCGACTGCTGTGGATCTGCAATGTGGGATGCGCCCCAGTTCGAACGCAAACACATTCCCGCCGGCATTTGATCGCGCCAGAAGGACATGGGATCGCCGAAGGTCCGAGTTTCAAGGCCCTCTGCTTTGACGTAAGAAGTAGTTGCAAGGCCGTATGGCCCGGCGCCGATAACTGCCACCTGGCAGGTTTGAGTGTTCGGTTTCATATTCAATGTTAGGTTTCTAAAGCTTGGGAGGAGGTGGTTCAGGAGTCTGTACGCACCAGATTTTCGTGCTCAAATTCTTCGCCGTGATTTGCAGGGCTGGCAGAAACCCGATGCGGCTGTCGCACTATGTCAGCAGCGTGGGAACTAGACTTCTCAAATCGCTCCGTTGAGAGCGAATCCACCAGATCCAGATATTCCTGCCTCTTTTCCATCCAGCCATTTCGCTCAGCGTACTCCAATCCGTGAGCAATTAGCCTTTCTCGCAGTGCTTGATTGTTGATGACTTCAAGCATGGCTTGCGCCATGGCCGCGCTGTTACCAGACTTGAAGAAGTGGACAATGCCCTCGCCGAAGTAGAATTCGTCGATTCTTGTACGAGAAGCAACGACCGGTACGCCTTGCGACATGAATTCCATGATCTTGGTGCTGTATGCCTCGTTTCCGAACGAATCGGCGCGCTTGGGCACGACGCCAAGATCAGCGTTAGCGACGATTTGCGGAATTTGATCGAGCGGAACACCCTCAAAGAATTTGACACTTTCAGCTAAGCCGAGGCGTGCTGCCAAGGCGATCAGCTCGGGCCGCATGTGTCCGCCACCGCCGCTGTAAATGTGAAATTCAGCGTTCGGGATTTCCTGTTTGACATGGACAAATGCCTGAATTGCGATATCAAGTCCCTGATGCCACTGCAGGCTTCCGGGAAAGAGGATGATGAACTTGCCATCGTTTCGAGTTCGCGGACGCCGATAAAAGATGGCGGGATCAACGTGATTGACGAACACCGAGCACTTTTCCGGCGGCACGGATCGGCCCAGGAGAGTTTCTCTCCACAAGTGGTTCGAGACGATCACATGATCAGCGAACTTCGCCGACCATTTCTCGACAAGTTTGAGCCAGCTTACGTAAGCGCTCTTGCCGCTCGTTTGGAATTTGTTGGCAAAAAGTTCCGGCACCATGTCGTGAACGTCGAGGATAATCTTGGCGCCGGTGAGCTTCGGATACCAAGCGGCAAACACAAGAAAATCCGGCATGTTGTGCACGTGGATCACGTCATAGCGGTTTCTCTCGTGAAGGCGGGACAAAATAAATGAGGACTTGATTAAGAACCGCGATAAGCGCCATGCATAGACCCACTTGTGCGGTTCGTTGTATTCGCGCCCCTGAATACGATGAACAGTCACGCCGTTAATGTTCTCGACAGGCTTCGAAAACTGCCCTCCCCTGAGCGCGATAATATCCACCTGGTCGCCGCGGCGGGCCAGGGTTTCGGCATACCGGCGCACGCGGTTGTCATACTCATAGAAGGTGTATGCCACCATGCAGATTTTGCGCCGGGTATTGCGGGCCTGCGCGGGAACACTGTCGCGGTAATATCGGGCGACTTCTTTCGGCTGAGTGGCCCAGAATGCGCCTTGGTGTTTTTCGCGAACGTAGCGAAGGAGCTCTTCGTAGTGCGCCACCGGATATTCGTCGCGGCCAGTTATACCTTCAAAGCACATGTAGTCAGGGTGAGTGTTCAGCAGCACCATTCCACCCTGCTCGGCTACCCAATCCAGTTTTCGCCTCCACACATCAATGTTTTTCTCGCGCAGCACAACAAAGAGATTGAAATCCTGGATCAAGGTATAAGGAAGTTCAACGTACCCGCCACCTTGCCCATTGGGGACCCAAAAGGGAAAGATTGTGCCAGCGCCATCCGACTGCGGCTCAAACGGATCGGTATCGAACGTGGAACTGTCATACTCCAATCCTAGTTCGTGCAGCCAGCTGAGGTTGTGCTGCATCAGCGGGGACCGGAAACCGGAGACCTTCCACAAACGCAAATACTCCCTTATTCGCGCTGCCTTTGCGGCGAACTTGGACTTGGAGTTGTAAAGTTTCCCATCGTGCTCTAATCCGTGAATGCCAACTTCAAATCCGGATTGGCGCAGCTTCTCCCGCATGTCGGAGCTGAGGCGGTAATTACCTTCCGGTACAAAATTGAAGCAGGACTGAAATCCATGCTTCAGTTCCAACTTCATCAGTTGCTCTACCCGAGCCAGACCTTTGCGCTCTTCGACGTCATGAGTGAGCACGAACGCAAAGCGCTTTCCTTCCGGCCATCCCGGCCAGTTCGGTGGAGTATTACCAGCACTTGAATCGATAGGCCAGACGTTTGCGTATACTCGCCGCCGATGCGCCGCACGCCAGCGGCGTAAGCTCAGACGCACGTGCCAGGGCAGCACCGGTTTAACGAAATAGTAGAGTTGGACCAGTCGCATATGAATTCGAAGGCAGAAATGTAGTGTAGCGGCTTAGCCGATGTGCCTGTATAGCAGAGTCCCGGCCGCTTGCAAAGCGACATCCGGTGCAACCGAAATTAACTTCCTGATTCCTTCCTTCCTCAACCAGCGTGGCAGGCTTTCACTCCTTGGCGGGCACGTCCAATACGTAATCGGGTTTCCTACGGCGCCCCAATGCTCTTTGAATGCAATTAATCCAGGATTCACCCGGTCGGAGCGCCCCATATCGAGTTCTTCAAACCCTTGCTCCTTGGCCTGAAGAATGGCGCTCCAGAACAGGAGCTGTGTTCCTCCTAGATTGTTGAAGCGTGCATCGCTGCAACCATATTTGTAGGTCAACGTCTTCTTATAAGCAAGAGTCAGGATGCTAGCGACTGGGCAGGCATCTTTATATGCGACACGAATTTTCAATTCACTTCCAAACGACCCGATTAGACCTCGGAACCAGGCAAGCGGCTGAGGAGCCAGAAACTGCCTCCTTCGGGTCATCACCATCAGCCGGTAAAAATCTTTGAGGAGTTGCTCAGACGAGCCTTCTTCATAACGAAGCTTTTCGCGCTCCGCACGGCGGATTTTCCTCTGCACGCAGTCTTTGTGAAAATTCTTGAACAACTCCGAGGCATTCTTACTCAAATCCAGGCGATGAAGCAGATAGGTGACCTGCGGCGCAAAGCCAGTACCGACTCCCGGCTTGCTCTTGCGGGGCCTTATTTCAACGTACTCGTCGTCACCGCGGTTAAATCTATCGCGAGCATGTAAGAGCAGCGAATCGAGAGTTTGCTGGCTGCTGATGAGCGGATCACAGTGATCGGAAAATGGCAGCGATACCAGGCGCCGTCCAGTCAGCCAGCTGTTCACTTCACAAAGGAGCACGAGATCACTTAGCGGGCGTTCCGGCCCTGCGGTGGTGAGCGCGAGTGCTTTGTATTTATAAGTACGGTGAAGCGCTGTGAGCCATTCCCGGCTGTGGAAAACCGATGCTGCAGTGTGTTTTGCTATAAATGCGTCCCAGCGGGAATCTTGGAGCGGATCAACTTCCCAGATCGTTAGCTGACTTGACGAGGCAAATTGAATAGCCGGTTCGGCAATTATTTGGGGGGATGTCATGAGCGCATCGGGCATTACTGTGCGAACGTACGATTTTGGATCATCTGATAATGCTGTCGGTCAGATTTATTCAGTTCTGAAACCACTTGATTCACGGTGCGGACCTGCATGCCCAGTTCCGCCGCGAAAGCGCAGACCCCCCGCAATAATCGCGGAGTGCAGCCAAAAGGCGATGGATGCTCCTGCACGTCATGCGAATAGAATATCAGCCAGCCCTTGAGCTGCTGATTTTTTTCAATCCACTCCTTCATTGCTTGCAGCCGATCAATATCGCCGTAGAGGGTGACAGCGCGCATTAAGTTCAGATCGACGTCAGGTCCGTTTATACCGGGGCAGGTTCCCCGGCAGCTGTTCATTTCCGCCCCTACCTGACCCTTAGTCGCGACTGTTACATCTCCATACGGATAAGCGAAGTTGGCCGACGGCCGCCCGCCGAGCACTTCTTCTATTGCCTGCTCTCCCTTTTCGACTTCCCTCTTGAAGTCCGCGACTGCTAGCTTGCGCGCTGAGACATGGCTGAAGGTGTGGCTCCCAAGCTCGTGGCCGCGACCTAAGAGATTCTTGATATCTTCTTTAGAAAACTGCTCCCCAAGAGCATTCTTGGTGTTCATCAGGGACATTGCAACGTAAAAGGTCCCTCGAGCGCCAAAGCTTTCCAAAATGGGAGCGCCGGTGGTCAATGCCGAGCGGGGGAAATCATCGAAAGTAAAGCTAATAATTGGGCCGCGTCCCCCAAGCGGCACGAGGTGGGTATGAACCGAAGATAGAAACGTTCTCCGCGCGTCCCCAACTAAGCTGCGCAGGCTCATAGGTCAGGCGAGAACGGGATCACTCGCATGAATGTCAATCACTCCATCATCGGGAACTTCAGAATCCATCGCGAATACCAGGCGTGAGACTCCATCTTTCACTTCAACTTCTTTCATGCCGATATCGGAGAAAACTTTTCCGGAGGGAGCGTTTCGGGGCGTCTTGCGGTAATCGGCGCAGAAATCTTTGCCGGTCTGCGAAATGTATTTGCGAATGACGTACGCGAGAAAAGCATGCTCAACCCGCTTTGACTGGATACGGCAACTGAACATCAGATCGGTCATTCGTGGTTCCCGGTTATCGACGATGCTGAAGCCGATCACGCCATAACTGCCGAATCGGTCCTTGCAGCTCAGCACGTACGTGTCGAGAGTCGGATTAGCCAGAATGCCACGCAGCACTTCGCGATCGTAGCGGTTGCCGGAAAAGTTCATCTGGTTCGTTCGCTGAGTCAGTTCATGAACACGCTCCAGATTCTCTTCGCTCATGGGCTGCATCGTGAGCCTGATCTGGCAGTCGCGCAGGAACGCCATGTAATCGCTTCCGAAGCTCTCCGCGATCTCCTGCCGTTTCGATTCGACCTGATACATGGCCCGCCGCGCTTTGCTTTCGGCGGTAATGGGAACCTGGCAAACATCGAGCTCCGGCAGAGTTTTATATTGGCGAGCATCGAAGACCTGGACTTCGGGGCAGACGCTCTTGACCTGCTCCAATTCGAAGGCGGAGTCATCGACAAACAGAAGCGCATCCATTCCGATATTCAACTGCTGGGCAATCTGCTTGATACCTTCGCTTTTCGGCTGCCAGGAAATCTGTGGGCACAGGAAGTATTGGTTCAAGCTGAACCTTTCCAGAGCTGCGATTGCATCTTCTCGATTATTCTTGCTGGCAATCGAAAGAAGGATGCCGCGGCTGTCGAGACCCTGAACCACCTCGGTGATTCCTTCCTTCAAACGCAACTTCTCAATACCACCTTCAACCAGAATGCCATCCCATAATGTGTTATCGAGGTCCCAGATAACGCACTTAATCTTTTTCGCCTTCCCATCGGCACTGGCTTTTTCCGGCTTAACTGCTTCACGCACGAACTCGATAAGCCCAAAGTAGAGAGTGATCTCTTTTTCAACGTCGTTCGGAATCAGCTCAATACTGAAGGGGTTCTTTAGTTCGAAGCTTTTGTTAATTTCCTGGATCGGCACGCGAACCCGATTAAATCCCGGCAGTATTTCGATCAACTTCTGAAATGGAATTATCACTTCAGCAATGGAAGAGCGCAGGGTCAACGAGAGCCGTATCGATTCAAGTCCGGGGTTATAGCACTCGATCAGAAAAGCCGTGGGCTCATGTTCGTTCTTTCCAGCCCTGGAGACAATTCGTTTCTTGTAGCTGTATCGCTTATTGGTGATCGGCGCTTTGATACGCCACGAAAGGGGGATCTCGTAAAGGAAGGTACCGAGTCGGTAATCTCGAGCTTCCATCCTTTCCGCGTGCTCCGTCGAATGAAGATTGACACTGGCCGGGGACCATAACTTGCCCCAGCGCTTAAAGCGAATCTTTAACAAATAGGCGTTTGATGCTTCAGGGCATGGAATTCGCACCATCCCATCTACAAAGCGACGGCACCGGCCATCCTTCCGCGGAGTATACAGATCACAAGTCGTGTAGCAAGTGGGCCACACGCATTCGGTGCAATGCTCGCTCCAGGGAATGGCGGTGCGTTCCAGAACGCTCTTTTTGGATTCAGAAAAAGACGCAGCGATGCTGGGGGGAATGCAATCGGCGGATTCGATTTTATGATTCGCTTCGGTTTCGTACATAAGACTGCTCCCAGCAACCGCTCGCGCTTCAGGACTTGCTCAGCGCAAGAGCAGGAGAGGATCCGGCGTTTGCGATCGTATGCTGCTTCAGGAATGCCCGGTGCCAAAGCTCGAGCACCGCAAGGGAGAGAATTTCTTTGGAAAGTCCCCCTGACGCTACATCCTGCGAAATGATGTTTTCGATTGCTCTACGATTAAAATAACCCCGCGAAAGCGTCTCGCGATCGAGCAGCACATCGCTTACCCAGCCCTTCAATTCTTTTCTAAACCATGATTCGTACGGGACCGGGAAACCCGCCTTGCGCCGCTCAAGAATCTCGCGCGGCACACGATGACGCAGTGCGCGCTTGGCCAGATACTTGGTCGTGAAACGCCGTACTTTAAAAGTTTCCGGAAGACCCGCCGCAAACTCCAGAATTTTGTGGTCGAGGAAAGGTACCCGCAACTCAATCGAGTTTGCCATCGTCATCTTGTCCGCTTTTAGCAGCAAGTCGTCGGGCAGGGAGGTTTTTGTGTCGATGTAAAGCATCTGGTTGAGCAGGGTCTTCGGGGCTCCGTTGCCAAAATATTGTTTCATCGGCGACAGCGCAGACGGTCTGTCAAGAGTCGCTGCGAAATCTGGTGAATACAGTTCCCTAGCGTGAGAGTTGAAGTAATTGAAGGGACTGGAAGTGCGACTGTAGTAATACTCGCGAAACGGCAGCCGCATCAGCGGGGCATACTTGTCGAGCCGATGCGCTTCTAACATGCGGTTAACCCCGCTCAGACCGGCCGATATTCCGTCGTTTAGCGGTGGACAAATGCTCTTCAGCCGCTCCAGCCAGAGTACACCGCGATAAGTCTGATATCCGGCGAAGGCCTCATCGCCGCCTTCACCAGAGATGAGAACTTTGACGTAATCCCTAGCCAGCCGGGAAACGTAATACAAAGCTACGGCCTGTGGCTCACATACTGGCTCTTCCATGTGCCAGGCAAATCGCGGCAGAAAATCGGCAAAGTCTTCCGCGCTGATCGTTGTCTCGTGGTGCTGTGTTCCATATTGCTTGGCTGCAAGCCTTGCGTAAGGCCTTTCGTCAGCTATGTTCGGCTCCGAAAATCCGAGGGTGAAGGTGCTTAAAGTCGGACCATTCTTGCCGACCGCAAAATCGAGCATGGCGGTCGAATCCACCCCGCCGCTTAGAAGGACACCTAGCGGAACATCGGCCACCATGTGCATGCCGACCGACTCTTCTAGCAATTCGAGAAGCCGCTTTTCGGCAGCCTCGATGCTCTGTCGTTCGTGTGTAAACTTCAGGTCCCAGTATGCTTTGGTCTCGGCGCGACCGTCCTTGACCAGCATGAACGATCCGGGTGCGAGCTTGCGGATGTTGCGAAACAGTGCTTCCTCGCCCGGAACGAAATAAAAGGTGAGAAACCGGTCGATTATGGCTGGCTCAACTTGGGCGTCGACTTCGGGATCGGCAAGGATAGCTTTGATTTCCGAGCCGAAGACTATGGAATCGGTGGTCAGACGGTAATAAAGAGGTTTGATTCCTACCCGGTCACGCGCTAAGAATAACGTTCTTCGCCGCTCGTCCCAGATCGCGAAAGCAAACATGCCCCGCAGTTTTTTGACGCACTCTTCACCAAACTGCTCGTAAAGGTGAACGATGACTTCCGTATCCGCCTGTGTGCGGAAGATGTGCCCTTGGGCGTGAAGCTGCTGTCTCAATTCCTTGTAGTTGTAGATCTCTCCGTTGAATACAATCCAGACCGTGCCGTCTTCATTCGAGATCGGCTGGTGCCCGGTGTTGAGGTCGATGATCGAAAGCCGGCGGAAACCGAGGCCGACTGGCCCTGACGTGTAATATCCCTCGTCGTCCGGGCCGCGATGCTGAATCGTATCAGCCATTGCCTTAAGCAGGTTGGGCGAAACCGGATTCAGCCGATCAAAATTTAATTTGCCGCAAATTCCGCACACGTTGGTTTCCTACTCTCGTGAATTAGGCAGAATTACCGCCAAATGGTTTTTCGAAAGAGCAGCCGGCTCATCTGTTGCTGACGCAGGTAAGAGATTGCGGCCCTGTCGGCGACCTGGGGAACTCCGGTGAGGTACCCGGAAACGAAGCCGTACATCAGGCCAATCGAGCCGATCAGGTAGGGTTTTCGCACCAGCCGCGCAGCGCACTTGGTCAGCATAAACAAAGGATGGTAACCGCAGATGTAGTTGGCGCGGCCATACTTGACCAACGTTCTCCACACGCCGTCCGCAGCGCCGGTATCGCGATGATGGACCAGGTGCAGATCGGGAAAGCTTCTCGAGGACCAACCCACGCTATTGGCCTTGACTTCATCCATCGTGTCCCATCCGGGCGCAGCGTAGAAGCCGCCAATACCCTCCCAGCAAGACCTGCGATAGATTTTCGTGGCGCCGCGCACATGAAATGCGGGAGTAGGCTCAAAGCGCTTTACGCCATTTTCGATGTAGCAAATAACGCCACCGCCAACGCCCAGCCTCGGATCGCGTTCGAATTCGTCGAAGCACCTCTCGAAGTAATCCGGCTCAAATGTGAGATCACCGTCGAACTTCGCGATGAAGTCCCAATCGGTACACGTCAGCGTGGCATATCCGTCATTGAACGCGTCAACCACCCCGCCGCCAGATTTTCGAAAACCGCGGTCCTTGCGGTGTACCGACTTGATCCAGGGAAAGCGGCTGGCGTAATCGTCGATAATCTTGCCTGTGTTGTCCGTTGATCCATCATCGACGATCACCCATTGCGCTGGCAGGATCGTCTGCTTGGACATACTCTCGATCGTGGAGGAAACGTGCTCTTCCTCATCCCGCGCGGGAGTGATTACGACATATTTTCTTGGATTTGTCATGAACCCGGAAATATCGTAAGTACTAGGCTTTTGCGATCGTTACCTTGGCCCAACTCGGAGGCATGTTCTTCGCAATCTCGATGCCTTCAAACGTGCTGCTCTCTCTGGCACCATGCTGACGTACCCAGTCGGCCATCGCATTCACTCCATCGTGCAAAGACTTTTTGTCACGTTTGCCAAATACCCGCTCCGCCCTCGCATGATCGGAGAACGCAATTTTGACTTCGTTACGTGCATCTAGATAAACAGTATTGCACCGGGCACCCATCGCAGCAGCTACGACTTCCGCCAATTCGTTCACCGTGTGCGGCACATCTGCGCCCACGTTAAAGACCTGATTATGGGCAGCGTGAATGTCCACGCTCTCCGCGATGATTGGCGCCACATCATCTATATGCGTGAAGGCGCGCTGCTGGGTTCCGTCACCAAAGATAGTCATAGGTTCGCCGCGCAGGATTTGATTCATAAAAATCCCTACGACATTTCGATAGCGGTCACCGATGTTCTGCCGCTCACCGTAGACATTGTGCGGTCGGAAGATAACGTAATCCAATCCGAACATCTCATGCGTGACTCGCAGCTCCTGCTCGACTGCCAGCTTGGAAATTCCGTAAGAATCCTCCGGGACGGGGATCATCTCCTCAGTCATCGGGGTCTGACCTGCGCCGTAGACTGCGATAGAAGAGGTGAAAACGAAGCACTTAATGCCGTAGTTCACGGACGCATTAATCAAGTTCACTGAACCGATTAGATTGTTCGTGTAATTAAACCGTTTAATGAAATGACTCAGACCCTCGGCCGCATACGCGGCCAGGTGATACACATAATCAAATCTGTGGCGATCAAACAACCTATCAACCAGCTTGTTGTCGGTGACCGAACCCTGAACAAACGTCGCTCCAGCGGGCACATTCTCTTTGAAGCCGCCGCTCAGGTCGTCGAGCACAACCACATCGTGGCCCTTTGCCAGCAGGTGCCCGGCCACATGCGATCCCATGAAGCCCGCGCCCCCGGTAACCAATGACATTGGTGTATGTTTCATTGCCAACTCCTTCCGAACAAAAACTCAAACCGCCTGCAGTGACGCGTGCTCAATGGGATGCTCAATTCCCTTTTCGACAAACTGCACCGGATCTTGCTGCTGGTTCCACTGTCCCGCGGCACGATACATGTCAAGCCGGGCTTTCGTTGCTTCGGTCGGATGAACAACATTCAACAGCCCGTAGCAAAGCAACCGCATACGGAACCTTGTCAGCATCACCACGCGATACCGTTGCGCACCTTTGATTCCGAAGTGCTTAT
>Ga0335081_10002468_pt1 | contig 29135 bp, 27 predicted proteins | sample Lox_Sample_35_FD_206713 | JGI IMG/M metagenome (GOLD analysis project Ga0335081, IMG submission 206713) | Soil microbial communities from Loxahatchee National Wildlife Refuge, Florida, United States - Lox_Sample_3.5 | ecosystem: Environmental > Terrestrial > Soil > Wetlands | place: USA...
CCCGGAGTTCTTGTGGACGCGATTCATCGGCCGTCGTCGTGGCGCGCGCCAAAGAGCGCGTTTCGTGTTCTGCGAGTGGCCTGGTTCTCGCGAGCAGAAGTGGCTGGTTTCTGGTGAGCGCCTCAGCCGAGGCGCTGTACCGCTAGATCGAAGCGTTGTATCCCCGGTCTCCTCGAAGCGTCTCTGTTCCGCTTCCCGCTTCTCCAGGCGACCCCACAGGTCCCACTGTGTGGCTGCCTTGTCTTCTCTTTGTGTTGTTATCGTTTCCCAGAGCAGGACTCGGCGGCCACGGAGCGGTAATACTCGCCAGCAAAACAGGGCCTGACTCCCTTTTTGGGTTCTGTTGGGCGGATAAACGCGTAACGCCGCGATTTATCACACAAAAAGCGCGCGCTGCGCAACGTTGCGCAGCGCCAGCCTAGGCCGCGCGTGGCTCGCCCAGAATGCGAGCATCGAGCCTCACGCTGTATCTTCTCGGAGCTGATGGAGTATCTCGTCGAGCAGTTCGCAAAGCTGCTGCTTCTCCGTAGCCTCCGCGGTGGAAATGCGCAATCGGTGAATCACCAGCTGTCGTCGAGTTGAGACAAATACCGGATTCCGTTCCGCCTGGTTGTCCCGGTTGTCGTCTGTAGCCGCGCGCGTGCTGTCTTTCGCGGTGAATTTGTCCTTTTCTTGACGACAGAGCGCCTGCAATGCCTGGAACGTGCACCCCTTCTTGAGTGCTTGCGTGACCAAGCTTTCCACGCGCTTTTTCGCTTTGTCAGGACCGGCATGCTTAGTTAGAGCGTTGTGCAACGCCGACAGCTCCAATGCCTGCATTAGATCCAGTCTGCGGTGTTCTCGTCTTGGCCGACCCTTCGATGTTGTCAGTGCCTCTCCTTCTTCGTTCACCAATTCGATCATCAGGCCTGTTGTCATGCCCTCTTTGATAACCTCGGGAGCACTGTTGAGTGTGAGGAGGCGTCTAATTCTTTCCGAGCGCAGATTGAAGCGTTCCGCTAGCAGTTCGGGTGATAGGTTCTCCCGCTCTCGGTAACGGGCCAGGGCCGCGGCTGTTTCGACGGGCGATGGATCTTTGCGAAAGAGATTGTCTATGATTCCGAACTCTTCCATTTGCAGGTCGGAGACCTGCATCTTTTCGCTTGCAAGGACATACTCATACTTCCGCGTTTCGGTCTCAGTTGTTGCTCGTGTGCGCAGCAGTCGCATTGCCGCCCAGCGGCAATGCCCGCCGATGATCTGCTTTGCGCCGGCAGCGGACGTGCGGTATGTGATAGCCTCGAGCTGTCCCTTGGACGCGATCGACTGCGCCAGTTCTTCGATCCACTCCGGATCGGGAGAGCGATACTGCCAGGGGTTCGGCTGCAGATCATCGGTCGACACCAGTGTCGATTCGTCTGCGCGAGCACGGCTAAGGTTCTGAAAGTGCTCCGGGGCGGTGCCGCGGAGAATGCCCTCCAAAGAACCAGGGGCGGGAACCGTCTTGGATGTTTCACGCGTGACCACGGTGAATGACCTCGTCGGTGAGTTTGTCATATTGGATCGCGGCTCGGTGACGTGGATCGAGCAAGATAATCGGCTTGCCCTTGCCGGCTGAGTCTCTTACGGCCTGGGCCGCGTGAATGGTCGTCTCGAATACTAGTTCGCCGAACAGCTCGCGAAGCTTGTGCAGAATCTCCTGCGGGGACCGCGCACTTTCGGAGTGCTTCGTCCCGAGCACGCCCATGACGTGGATGTGAGGATCTACACGTTCGTGGAGACGTTGAATGTTTTTCGACAGTCGAAAAGCACCTGGAATGGATCCGTACGCGAGCTCGATTGGCATCACAACCTGCGGGCATGCGATCATGGCGCTCAGAGCCAGCATGCCAATCGTCGGACCACAATCTGCGATGATGTACTCATAATCGCCGGCCACTCGGTCAACTGCTTTTGCCAGCTGCAAGACAGCACCCGTGACAGCGTCACGGATCGTCTGTTCCTCTAAGAAAGCGAGATCTTCGGTAGCCGGTAATAGGTCCACGCCAGCAACGATCTCGCGTTGGGGATCGAATCCCTCCTCTCCTCTCGCAAAGTTCGCCGATCCGTAGACTTGTTCGGCCTCGACGAGATCAGATCGACCAAGAAACTGCGTGGCGTTCCCCTGGGGATCCCAGTCGATGAGAAGTACTCGATGGCCGCGGGCCCCAAGACCCGCAGCCAAATTGATCGCGGTAGTCGTTTTGCCGACACCACCCTTGTGGTTCACAACGGAAATGCGCTGTGTTTGAACGGTAGCCATCTTGTCTCCCGCGCTACAACGATCGTTCTATGCCACTTTGTAGAGGCAATACTCACTCGCGATCCCTTCTCTGACCGGATCGCTCTCGGAAACGTTGACGGTCATCAATCAGGACAACCTTGCCGAGTTGCCACGTGCTGGCTTTCGCAGCTTGTGCGTGTGTCACGGGCATGACGAGCATTTCTCTCCCATGTTCCAAGAGCACGACTTCGGTGTCGCCAGCATGCCGGCGTCCTCGGTAGATGACCTCGCCAGCATCCGCAGGTACCCAGAGACGGTGATAGTATATATCGCTTATTCGTTCGCGCATCCTATTTCGATCGGCGATCCACGCAATGACCCCACTACTTGGGGGTGCCATGCCCTTTGTGAGGGATTTGTGCTGCTTGAGTACCTTGCCCTGTTGAGCCTCGCGTCGGGTCACAATAGGGATATTCGACAACTGAGCCGCATCGCGGACTTGTCGGGTAAATTCTTCGGGACCATCGACCACAATCGACTGTCCCGGAAAGCGTCGACTTGCCAGGCGAAGGGCCATACTCACCGAGCCAGCAGTGATGTGTTCCACAGAGACCTGACGACGCTCATCGTGGACTCGACCACCGTCGCTCAGAGAATAGACAACGGTGCCGTCCTGTCGGACTTCCTTGTTGAGATTGCTTTCGAGCAAAACGTGAGAGAGTTCGGGGTCGGTACCCGTCAGACGCGGAACGCGCGTCAGTTCCGAACGGCGCTTCCGCAATCGAAGAACCTCGAGCGCCTCGACGTCCCCTCGCTCTGCACGCTGACGAAGAAAGTCACGCCACCTCACGAGTGGTTGTGACTTCTGAAGGGCCGCTCGCTCATCGCGCTGTACCTGTTGTTGCCTCTCCTTCACCCTCCGACTCTCGATACCGAGTGAGTGATAGGACAAGCGCTTCTTTTCGCGGCTGCCCGGTACCGCTCTGATACTTCGTCGTCGTGCGACATACCATTTCCGAACATCCTCAGCATGTGCGCGTGACGCGACTTCTTGGGCTTCCCGCAACGCATCGCGTGCCGCCAGGGCTTGCACGCGTTCTCTTTGATACTGCGCGTACAACTTCTCCGAAAGCGGGGTTCGCTCCAAGGGCCGATCTTTGTACACCCTCAACGCATTAGAAGGAGCCACTCCTGGAATCGTTTCCTTTAGATCGTTCAACGGGCCGAAACGAGCAGTCAGCGCTTTTATCGAAAATGCGCGCGAGACCTGGCTCGGCTTGACCGCGGTGGCGGTGCCAATGCTTCGCCAGGATAACCCAGCACCACGCTTTTGAAGTTCAAGCCCCCATCTTCCCAACATATCGGCGAACTCGTCCCAGCTCTTACATTCCTGTGCTTCTCGCTTCAGTTCGACCGAGTGTCGACGCAACCATCCCAACAACGACTCCGCGCCTCCGTGGGCTTCCAAATCACCCGGACGGCCGGATGGCGATGCAGTCCCGATATCCAACGGGCGGACGGGCTGCCCACGCCTATTATCGCGCTGCAGACTGTGTCGCTGCTCGAGCTCTTGGCAAAGAGCATCTCGTCGTGGGTAGTCATAATATGGCTCAACACATCGATGCGTGACGGGGTGGACTTTGTTGATCGCAATGTGAAGGTGGGGATTTCGCGTGTCCCTGTGCACAACAGACACCCGCTGATGTGCACCGAGGCCGAGACCATTGACTATCGTGTCCTCGACATCCCGTAGAATCTCACCGGTAAGGGCATCACCTTCGCGAAACGATACGACCAGATGGTACGTGTGATCCACCTTCGAACGCTTGTTCAAGTTCTGCACCGCCACCACTTCCCGAGCAGCCCACAGCGGATCTTCGGACGCGCAGTTCGTAATGCGAATTGCATCAACCTTCGTCCCGTGGTGTTTTACATCTAGTAAATACAACGTGAGTCGGAGAAAGCTTGATTTGCTCTTCTCGCGGCGCACCTTCTTGCTCATCATGTTCGCCTCGCCAGACCGACGGCTTTAGCCAGAGCTGCTTGGGTTTCCCGAATTTCACGGAGCAAACGGCCTACGTCCGACGGGGCGGATGAGTCTTGTGTCAGCCAGAGCTTCAGCAGCCCTCCCAGACGGCCTTGGTCCGCGTTGACTCTGGCGAGACTTAAGACGGCTTCGGCGTCGAAGATGCTCCGTGGTTCGAAGCCCAGCCCCACTGTCCGCAAGTACGCGGACAGCGATAGACCAACTTCCTTCGCGCGAGCCACGAGGGCGCTGTGCTCTTCTGGCGTGGTCCACACAAACACCTCGACCTGTCGTGGGCGCGTACCCCGGCGCCCGGTTTTTCGCGGATTCGCTTTCTCGTCCCGTCCCATACGTTGCCGGTCAGCGTAGTCGGCGGCGGTAGCCGCAGTGAGCCTCGCAGAGCAGGACGCCGTCGAGCCCCGTCAGGGGCGAGTAAGGCTGGCATTGTACTGGCACGCGCGCCAGCGCGTACCAGTACAATGCATGTCCTGCCGTCTCTCTGTTTGCACATCTCTGCACATCTCTGCAACTCCCAGCTAATCCATGCCTCTTCTGGGGGTGAAAGTTGCAGAGATGTGCAGAGTTCGTTGTAAGTGTCGACAGCTTCTACTTCTTTCTGAGCGAGAAGTTGCAATGATGTGCAAACTCCAATATTCTGTGCACACTCACTCTATGCGTGACCGAACACCGTCTACACAAACAGACCTACGCAGACAGTGGGGTACCGCGCGGGCCACGGTTCATGCCCTGGCAGATGAAATCCGCAAGCAATTGAAAGCTGGACGAACAGCTCGCGCTATTTACGAAGAACACGCCCTGACAATGTCTTACTCAGTATTCACGCGTCACGTTCGGCGACTCCGTCTTCGTGAGCCGCCTCAATCTATCGCGAACAAATCCATCCCTAGCACCCGGCACGGCATGCTGTCCGCCACGACGCCTACCACTAACGCTGACGGACCACACCGCATCAGGATCGGTGAATCGCCCTCGTTGACGACACACCGCACTGACATCAATCTGTATAAACCGTAAAAGGGGGACCCCGACGATGGAACCGACCCACCGAGTCCACATTGTGGCTCAGGAAAAAGGAGGTGTCGGCAAATCACTCATCAGCAGCATCATCGCTCAACATTATCAGCGGAAACAACTTCCGTTCCAGTGCTATGACACCGATCCTGGAAACGCAACCTTACTGGGATACCAGGCGCTCCACGTCCGCCATGTGGATTTGTTAGTACCGACTGGACAAAATCGAATCAACGGTACCAACAACCTTGAATTAAACTTACGCAATTTCGACACCATGATCGAAGAAATTGCGGGCTTGAATTGTGACGTCATCATCGACAACGGAGCCAGCTGCTTCTATCCATTGCTCGAATACATGCACAAATCTGAGACCATGCAAACTCTCGCGGACCTCCACAAATCGGTGTCCGTTCACTGCATAATCGTCGGATCCCAAGCACAGGATGACACCCTCCGGGGCTTCGACTGGCTAGCCCGTAACCTCGGCCCGATCCCTCATCTTGTCATCTGGCTCAACAAATTCTTCGGTCCAATCCTGCACGAACAACAGCAATTTGAAGATTTTCAGGTCTACCACGACCACAAACATCGCGTCACCGCAATCGTCGAACTCGAAAAACAAGACAAAGATCTCTTCGGAGAAGACTTCCGGCAGATGCTCCAAGCCAAATTAACCTTCACGGAAGCACTGCAAAGTCCACGGTTCGGCATAGCATCGAAACAGCGCATTACTCAAATGGCCCGTCACATCTTCAGTCAAGTTGAGTGGCTCACAGCGTCCTAAACTCCTCTCGACTGCTCCGCCACATATGGAACACCCAGCCACCTTGGGAGTCACTCGTGGAATTGCGGGAGATCATCGGTCACATTGTAGCCAAGCATCACATCACCTTAAGTGAAGATGATCCTGTGCTTGTTCTCGTCACACTGAACGAGCTTGTCCTCAAACAATACCTTCACCATGCTCAACTCGCCCAGGACAACAACACTGCACTTGTGATCGCCGCCCTACAAAGGGAAGTGGACACAGCCCGCGCTCTCGCGAATCAAATCGTAACCCATGCGGGATCCTACTGCGCTGATCAAGTCACACTCGCAGGCAAGGAACTTCGCACCACGCTCGAACAAATTCTCACCCGCCACGCAGAGCAGATACAGACAGACCAAGGCGCTGCCAAGGCCCACGCAACGACATCATTTCACTGGGCACTCGTGGCTGCCGGCAGCGCCGTGCTTGCAGGACTCACAACTGCGGTCACAATGCTACTCCATCGGTGAGATCACTTTGTTTATCTAACCGTCTCGTGATCTCCACAGCTCTTCCACACACAACACACCCAACACTACTTCCCAACCTCCGCACTACCTCTTCGTGTATAGCTTAAATACTATCGACATTCGTAAACAGGGCTGGCAGCATCGTACCAGTTCCTATGAGTGCCCCTCATACTTCTCATCCTGCGAAGCCTTCACGACAACCCATCCTGGCCTCACAGATTGTCCACAAACTTCATCGCTTCGGACTGCACTTTCGCGAAGCGCGCCGACGTGCCGGTCTTAGTCAACGGGACGTGTACGAACGTACCGGTCTTGCTCAGTCTTACGTATCGCAGGTGGAACGCGGGCGCGCCAACATCAGCCTCGCAACAATGGTCTACCTAGCCGCTGCAGTAGGTTGCGTCGTCACAATAGAGTTTCACAGGTCACGCGCTGATCGTACACCCTCCCCGTGAACGGCTCCCCTTCAGAACCCTGACACCTGAGCGCGTACACGCTCACTCTCTCGTTTCCACCACTCCCAATCGCATCTACACCAGGGGAGAACCCTTTCGGGGCGTCTTGGGGGGGGGTTCTTTGCGCTTTTCAGTCGCGATTCGTGATAGTATATATGTGATACAACGTTACGTACCGCCTCGAGCAGTTCGTCTTCGGGGGACCGGCGACAATAGGTGGCGCATGTGAATGAGGTACTCGATACTGTCCGTGAACAACAGACCGCGCGGGTTCGCGAGAAGCTTCGGCGCGAATTGGGGGATGACGTATGTGGGGCTCTCGATGATCCGCAGGTGCTCGATATAATCCTGAATTCGGATGGCAATTTGTGGATGGAACGTCTGGGCCAGCCCCTGACGATTGTGAGCCAGCTGAAGCCAACCCAGGCTGAGGCTATACTGACGACTGTCGCCGCGGTCATGAAGACCTCGATCACGCGCGATACCCCGATCATCGAATGTGAGCTGCCATTCGACGGGAGTCGGTTTTCGGGGCTGATTCCTCCTGTGGTACCTGCGCCGTGTTTCGCGATTCGTCGTAAGGCGTCGCAGGTTTTCAGCTTAGAGGATTACGTGCGGCAGAACATATTGTCGTTTTCCCGTTGTCGACTTCTGCAGAGTGCTGTCGTCAGTCGGAAAAACATCTTGGTTGTTGGTGGCACCGGGTCCGGTAAAACGACTTTCCTTAACGCACTGGTTGCAGAAATGGTGAAAGCTTCACCAGAGCATCGCCTTCTGATCATAGAGGATACACCAGAAATTCAGTGCACGACACCGAATCAACAACCTCTGCGAACGTCGTTCAATGTCGACATGCAGCGCTTATTGAAAAGCAGCATGCGTCTGCGGCCTGATCGGATCATCGTTGGAGAGGTTCGTGGAGGAGAGGCGCTGTCTCTCCTGAAGGCCTGGAATACGGGGCATCCTGGAGGATGCGCGTCCCTGCATGCCAATGGGGCGCGAGCTGGTCTGATTCGTTTGGAGCAGCTCATCGCAGAGGCCAGTACTTCGCCAATGCGCACCCTTATTGGTGAGGCCGTGGATTATGTGGTGGCCATTGTCAAAACATCAGGAGGCGGGCGGACAATCAATGAACTGTCGGCGGTTGAGGGGTACGACGAGAAACTTGAGCACTATGTGCTGCGAATGGAGGGGTGTGCATGAATACGATGCGTAGGGCGTGTCTGTCAGTGAGTATTGGTTTGGCGCTGCTGATGGTGGTGCCTGTTGGAATTGTGGTCGCCGTTCCACAATCCGCGTTTGCTGCCACGGGCGGAGGTGGGGGTGGGGGCCTTGAATGGGAAAGCGGTTTAAGTATCTTTACCGACTCGATCAAGGGGCCGGTTGCGTACGCCGTCTGCCTGCTGGGGATTATCGTCTGTGGAGCAACCCTGATATGGGGTGGTGAGCTCAGTGAATTCGTTCGGCGCTTCATGGCGCTTATCCTGGTCATTGCCATTGTCGGTTTGGGTGCGAAGATGCTCCAGGATTTGTTTCCGTCCATCCAAGCCTCGGGTGCTTTGGTGATACCATGACAGAGCTACAGCGTACACCTCTATTTAGGGCTTTGTACCGACCTCAGATGATATTGGGTGGGGAGCGGGAACTTGTGCTGCTCAGTTTGGTCCTGTGTGTTGGGCTTGGGGTGACCTCGCAGAATATGGTGGGGATTCTGGTCTCCACGGGAGTCTGGGTAGTTGTTATTGCGTTGCTTCGATTGATGGGGAAAGCGGATCCGCTCATGAGTAAGGTTTACCTCCGGCATCTCCAATATCAGCATTATTACCCAGCGCGATCGACACCGTGGCGAAACGGATAGTAGGGGAGGGGAGATATGTTGCCCTTGAAAGTCTTTCGGAACACAGTCCGCGGGGTGCCCGACCTGTTGAACTGGGCAGCACTGATCGGTGACGGGGTGGTCCTCGGGAAGGATGGTTCGCTGTTGGGCGGATTCTGGTATCGCGGGGACGATATCGCCTCAAGTACCGAGGTGGAACGGTACAATCTCACTGCTCGGGTGAACGCAGCGTTGTCGCGCTTTGGCGACGGTTGGGCGCTGTGGGCAGATGCAGTGCGGATGCCGGCGTCGGCCTACCCGCCGAGGGAAGCTTCTCATTTCCCGGATCCCATCAGTCGCTTGATTGACGAGGAACGTCGGGCTCAGTTTATGTCAGAGGCCGCGCATTTCGAGTGCGAGTATGCGCTCTTGCTGTCGTATTTGCCTCCGCTCCGCCGAAATCGGCGTGTTCTTGATTTGATGTATAGCGGTGAAGCGGTAGAGCAAACGCCGGCGGATCGCATCCTTGCCTCATACGAGGCTCAGTTGTTACAGCTGGAGGACGCCCTGGGTAGTGTCATTAAGCTGCGGCGAATGCGCAGTTTCCGGCGCGCGAACGGTCGGCGACAGGACGAGCTTGTGAATTATCTTCACGGTTGTCTGGTCGGAGAGCCTGGTGGTGTAGATATCCCCAAGTGCGGAATGTATCTCGATGCCATTGTTGGAGGGCGTGAACTGTGGGTTGGTGACAGGCTGCGGCTAGGTGGCAAGTACGTCGCAATGGTCGCGGTTGAGGGCTTCCCTGCGGAGTCGTTCCCGGTGATGTTGGACGTTCTGGACTATTTGTCGATGCCGTATCGATGGTCGACTCGCTTCATTTTTCTGGATCATCGCCAAGCGCGCGCGGATCTGAACAAGATGCGGCGCAAGTGGAAACAAAAGGAGCGCGGATTCGTGGCGCAATTGCTGCGTCAGCAGAATGCTCCGCGTGACGAAGACGCGCAGCAAATGACCCAGGAGGCAGAGGCTGCGCTGGCACAGGCGAACAGTGGACTCGTCGCCTACGGATACTACACACCGACGATCGTCTTGATGTCCGAGAATGTCGCGGACTTGGCGGAGATGGCGCGGGAGGTTGTTCGACAAGTGGAACGTGAGGGATTCGCGTGTCGAGTCGAGACGCTGAATACGCTTGAGGCGTATTTGGGTAGCTTGCCTGGACACACCGTGCCGAATGTACGTCGTCCGCCCATGCACACCAAAAATTTGGCGGACTTGATGGCACTGGGAAGCGTTTGGCCGGGTCAGGAATTCAACCCGTGTCCTTATTACCCGCCGCGTTCGCCGCCTTTGCTGTATGCAGCCACGAGCGGAGCCACCCCATTCCGGTTCAATCTTCATGTTGGTGACGTCGGTCATCAGCTGATATTCGGGCCTATCGGATCGGGGAAGAGCACCTTGCTCGCCATGATATTCGCTCAGTTCCGGCGCTATCCGGGGTCGGTTATCTGGGCTTTCGACAAGGGTCTCAGTCTGTATACGGTTGGTACGGCCTGTGGAGCTCGCCACTACGAGATCGGAGCCGATGCTGGCAAGGTCTCATTCTGTCCTTTGGGACAGCTTGCCACGGGGAACGATGTGGCGTGGGCGGAGGAGTGGATCGGGACTTGCTACCACTTGCAGGCTGGCAAGCCTCTTAGTCCGGGACAGGTCCACGAAGTGCATCGGGCGCTTGGCTTGCTCCAAGAACGACAACGAGCGGATCAGCGGTCTCTGACTGATTTCGTGCACACGGTACAGGATGTGGAGGTGCGCGAGGCGTTGAATAAATACACCATGGACGGGTCTTTTGGTCACCTGTTGGATGCGCGCGTCGACGGGTTGGTGGGCTGTGACATGCAGATCTTCGAGATGGAGGACCTGCTGCAGCTCGGCGACGGAGCCGTGATACCGGTGCTGTTGTATTTGTTTCGTCGCTTTCACAAGGCGTTGACCGGCGCGCCCTCCCTCCTGCAGCTTGACGAGGCATGGGTGATGCTTGGTCATCCGGTATTTCGCGAAAAGATCCGGGAATGGCTGAAAGTTTTGCGAAAAGCGAATTGCGCGGTGGTTCTGGCTACACAGAGCCTTAGCGATGCGGCGAGAAGCGGCATTATCGACGTGTTGCAGGAGAGCTGTGGGTCGAAGGTCTTCTTGCCCAACGAGGAGGCGAACAAGGGTGGTTTGGAGGGTTTCGCGGGCCCGCGCGATCTGTACGGGGGATTCGGCCTCAACGAAACGGAACTTGGGCTGCTCGAGAGGGGCGTCAAGAAGCGAGAGTACTACTACTACTCGCGAGAGGGGCGACGCGTTTTTGATTTGGGTCTGGGTCCTCTTGCGCTCGCATTTGTGGGCGTGAGTGACAAGGATCAGCTCGGACGCGTGAGGGAGCTGCAACGGCAGTTCGGTGACGAGTGGCCGTACCGTTGGCTTGACTCGAAGGGAGTCGATTATGCGCGCTATGAACGGCAGGCTCACCATTCTAAGCGTGGTGTGCGTTATCGGGATGGCACTGTGGCCGTGTAACGGAATGTGCGCGTGGCTTGCAACCGAGACGACGCAAATTATGAACTCGGTGGAGCTTACGGCTCAATTGGGTGATTTGATTGCTGAATTGGCCGGGATTCGTCAAGCAGGGGCAACCTGGGGTCAGTTGGATTGGGAAGATACCATGCCGCAATTGCGTGCGCTGGATGACCTTGCACGTGCGAGTTTGGCTCTTGGATATAGTGCTGAAAATTTGGAGCAAGAGTACGACCGCCGTTATGGGAACTATCAGACCTATCAGGCGCAGGTCTTCAATGAGCCGGATATGGCGAGGAAATATCAGCAATGGTCTGACGAGACACGTGACAATGCTCTCACGGCACTGAAGGTGGCGCATCTTCAGATGCAGGACTTCGATACCGAGGAGGATACGATCAATACCCTGCAAGGCATGACCAACAGCGCGGCTGGTCAGATGGAGGCGATACAGGCGGGGAATATGATTTCTGTTCAGCTGACTCGGCAGTTGCAGAAGCTGCGACAATTGTTGATGACAAGCGTGCAGATGCATGCGGATTATTTAGCAGCCAAGCAGGACGAACAGGCCATACAGTGGTCGCAAGTTAACCGGATGGTGAATCCGATAGTTGACTTCCAGCCACAGCAAGGGCCGCGGTACTAGCTGCTTGGGTTGAGCGACTTGCTGCAAGGAGGGTCGGTGGTATGTGTTTCCAACGTTATGCATCGTGTTTATTGATGTTTGCGCTTGGTGTGGCGGTGCCAGCGATCGGGCGTGCGTCATGGCTCTGGAATAAAGCAACGGAGATTACGCAACATCTGAACTGGGAGATATTAGATGATAACACGCGGCGGATGATATTGAAGCTGTATGAGCTTGAAAAGCAGTGGCGGAATTGGGGCAATCTTCCATTTGGTAATGGCGGCCAAGATCTTCGAGCGCTGAATGGATTGGTTCAACTTGTAGGTCAGAGTATGGCCCTTGGTTACAACGCTCAGAATCTGACCGATCAGTACAATCAACGGTACGGGGACTATCAGACATATCAGGGGGAGGCGTTTGCTGAACCGGACATGGCGAGGAAGTACCAGCAGTGGTCTGCTGAAACGCATGATGACGCCCTCACGGCGCTCAAGGTAGCGCATCTCCAGATGCAAGATTTCGACACGGAGGAGGATACCATCAAAGCGCTGGAAAATTTGACTGGTAGCGCGGCTGGACAGATGCAGGCGATACAGGTCCGCAATGCTCTGGACCTGCAGCTGGTTCGGCAGCTCCAGAAGTTTCGGCAGCTGTTGATGATGAGCATTCAGATGGAAGCTGATGCCATGGCGGCGGAACAGGACGAACAGGTACTAAAGAGGACGGAAGCCACTCGGATGGTGACTCCAGTAGTTGACTTTCAGCCGCAGCAAGGGCCCAGGTATTAAAGAGCGTGGGGTGCGTTTGGTGGGTGAGCCATGAACTGGAAGACTTTCAGACAAGTGCTTGGTCTGGCTACAGTTCTTGTGCTGTTGTGCTATGGGTTGCACGCCGCCGGGCAAGCTGCGCCCAATGCGCAGCAGCCCAATATCAATCCACATGGCCGACTGGATTTGATCGTCCAGCAGTTTCAACAGGCCACCACGGCATGGGCGAATGACTTTAAAGGCTTCGCGTCGAACATGTTCGTGCTGTTGGCAACGATCGAGTTCTGCTGGGCCGGGATGACTCTTGCCTTGAAAGGTGCAGAGTTTGCTGAGGTGGTTGCAGAAGTTGTGAATCGCATCATGTTTATCGGATTCTTTTGGTATTTGCTCAACCATTCGGGTGATCTGGCGCTCAAAATCATACAGAGCTTTCAACACGCCGGGAATACGGCCAGTAAAGACGTGGGCGGACCCGCTCAGTTGGGTCCGAGCGACATATTCGAGGTTGGTTTGGGTCTCGGATGGAAAATCCTCAATCAGGCATCGCCTGCGCATCCTATCGACTCACTCGTAGCGTTTCTTGCGGCAGTAGTGATAATTGTGATCTTCTCGTGGATCGCGGCGCAGTTGGTTTGCGCGCTAGCGGAAGCGTGGCTGGTTGTTGGTGCGAGTACGTTGTTCATGGGTTTCGGAGGCTCTCGGTGGACAAAGGACTACGCGCTTGCGATGTTGCGGTTCACGATGGGAGCAGGAGCCAAGCTCTTGATGATGCAGCTTATCATTGGTCTTGCGAACAACATGGTATGGAAGTGGCTGGCGGAGTTCGGTCAGGGTAACGCCGCTGTTGCGATAAGCTGGAAAGAAGACACCCTGATCATCGGCTCGGCGTTGTTGATAATGCAATTAGTCACTCGGATTCCTGCGCTGGCAGAATCAATGATCAGTGGGGCGAGCATCGGTCATTCCGGCTCCCTGTTCGGGGCGGCCGGCATGGTTCTACGTGGAGCAGGAGAGGCGGGCGCGGTAGTGGGTTCGGCTGCGGCGCAGACGGCGGGGGGGGGTTGGGCCGTCAGTCGAGCATTTACACAGGCATCCCGACAGCTACAGGCAGCTGGGCAGCAACGAACTGGCGCAGCCGTCCTGGGAGGCGCGGTAAAGGCTCTTGCATCGGCAGGTGTCAAGGATTTAGGGAACCGCTTGTCTGGTAGGGCGCATTTCGGCACCGTGGGTGGACGGATAGCCGAGATTATTGGAGAGGGCATGCCGGGACCCGGCCCACGGTCAGCTCCGCCTCCGGGAGGAGGCGGAGGAGGCGGAGGTCCGTCTCCTGCCGGAGGAGGCGGAGGCGGAGGAGGTCCGTCTCCTGCCGGAGGAGGCGGCGGCGGAGGAGGTCCGTCTCCTGGCGGAGGAGGCGGCGGCGGAGGAGGTCCGTCTCCTGGCGGAGGAGGAGGAGGAGGCGGAGGAGGAGGAGGAGGAGGTCCGCCTCCTGGCGGAGGAGGCGGAAGAGGCGGAGGAGGAGGAGGTCCGCCTCCTCCTCTCTGAGGCGCTCACCGGACTCCAGGGCGTGCTCCTGCGCCGGCTTCGCCTCTGCCGGGCCAACAGGCGATGGGAGTATGGGGATTGCTGCTTCGGTGGAGCCTGGTGCCGAGTGACTTGGATCGAGTCGTTTAATCTTGTTGTGACCGTGATTATAGTGTATATGTATTAGCACCTGGGACCTTGCATGGCGCGAGAGACGGAACAGAGGCCGGCAGTGGAGGTAGAAGTAGCGGGAGGGATCGCGGCTGCGGAGAGCGCGGTCGGGGCGGACTCGTTCGCGGACTCGTTCGAGGTTAACTCCTACTTGGACGCGAGGCGGGAGTGGAACGAACGATACGGTGACTATATTTCGCGGGAGCGGATGTGGCGGTGGGTGGCGATTGGGGCTTTGGCTGCGTCGTTGGTTGCCGTCACAGGAGTCGTGATCATCGGGTCGCAGAACAAACTGGTCCCGTATGTCGTCGAGGTGAATCGGTTGGGAGATGCAGTGGCCGTGCGTAGGGCGGAGCCAACAGGCAAGGTCGAAAGTAGCGTGGTGAAAGCTCAGCTCGCGCGGTGGTTGACGGGCGTTCGGACAGTTCTCGGGGATTCGGAGGCGCAGCATTTGTTGCTGCGAGAGGCGTACGCGACAGTGAACAAGAAGGGAGACGCGTATGCTCAGCTGAACGCGCAATTTTCGGCCGTATCTCCATTCAAGCGAGCGGAAACAGAGCAGGTCTCGATTGAGATCCGGTCGATTCTAGCGATCAGTCGACAGACCTGGCGCATGGAATGGGATGAGACCGTGCGGCCGCGTGATGGCCGCCCTGTGATCACCGAGGCCTGGCAAGCAACGGTGACGATTGCTGTGAACCCGCCGACGGACGAAGCCACGCTCTTGAAGAATCCGATGGGCGTCTATGTGAGTCATTACAGTTGGTCGAAGCGACTCTAGGTGAGGATGTCATGGGCATGCGCGGAATCGCCGCAATGTTCGCAGCCGGAAGCGTTCTGGGGCTGTATCCCGCAGCTCGAAGTGAGCGAGCGTCGGTGATTGTGGACGCGGTGAGTGGGGCACAACAGTGGTTAACTCATACCGGTTCACCACACGTTGCACGACAGAGACAGAGAAGTACGGCTGTCAGTCGGCATGACGGTGGAAGTGACGTGGGGGCCGGGCATCACTCGCGAGTGACCGAGTTGCGTGAGAATGTTCTGGGTCGGTCGAGCAGACCCCCTAGCATGGCGGAGGAAGGGGGGGGGCCAGAGCAAGAGGTGCTCGTTCCGCTGGTCGACGGCAACACTTCGGAGCCTGCCGAGGCAGGGCATGCCTTCGAACGAATGGAGGGATCCCGTGCCGATTATGATCGAGTACGAAAACGTCTCCCGCGTCCGCGTCTGCCGGCGCGAGCGCAGTCGCGACTGGTCGCGGCTGCGGAACCAGTCGCCGAGGCGGATCCTCCGTCTACCACGGGTACCTCGAGCACCTCGTCTACTGCGGGTGTTCCGTCTACCGCGGGTGCCCCGGCGCCGCCCAGCGCGCCGGCTGACGCTCAGCGGACCGGCGCGGTAGGGGAGGGCGGTGATAGTGGTGCCGGCGCACCTTCAACCGTTCCGGCATTGGATGGAGACCCGACCGGGAAGAGCCCTAAAGCAGAGAAAGAGAGGGCGGGGCAAGGAGGAGAGCGCCAGCGTTCCGAAACACGCGGTGATGAGGAGAAGCGACAAAAGGCTGCACAGGAAGCGGCACAGGCACTGGAGGTGGAAGCGGCAAGGGAAGCGGAAGCAGATCGGCGATTGCGTAAGAGTAGGCTTCCACGAAGATCTAGCCCGACTGAGGCTGCCACTCTCGAGCGCGTGCATCAGTGGATGAACCGGGTTGACATGCCGGCTCGGGGGGAGGAGGGCGTTCTGGTGTTCCCATTCGGCGCGAATATGCCGTTCGTAGTCTGTGCTCCCACCCATGTGTGTGCGATTCGACTGCAATCCGGTGAAACGATTTCGCCAAAAGGCGTGCAAATCGGCGACAAAGCTCGGTGGCGCATAGAGACCTTTACAGGGGGTCCGGCAACCTCGGTTCCTTATATCATGTTGAAACCACTCGAGGAGGACAGGGAGACCAATCTGACGATCGTAACGGATCGTCGCACTTACGAATTGCGGTTGATTTCGCGCGAGAAGGACTACATGCCCAGTGTGGCGTTTTCCTATCCCGACGAACAGCAAACGGAACGAGCTCTCGAACAGGAGCAGGAGCGCAAAAAGCGGGAAGCGAATGAATTGCCTTCCGGTATGGGCAATATTGAGAACCTGGATTTCCGATATACCATCGTTTCGCGGGACAATCCGGTGTGGCAACCGATACGAGTGTTTACAGACGGAGCAAAGACGTACGTACAATTCTCCGAGGCAGTGAAGCATGACGAGATTCCCGCTTTACTTGCAGTTGGACCGGGTGATGACAAACGGCTGGTGAATTACCGATTCAAGGGCGATCGACTTGAAGTCGATAAGGTGTTGCGCCGAGCAGTGTTGATCGCTGGTGTTGGAAACGAGCAGCAAAAGGTTGAGATCTACTATGATCCGGAGAACAAGCCGTCGACAGGGGGACGTCCGTCCTTGTTCCGAGGTGCGCCGTGAAATCCCGAGTGACATTGATCATGTGTTCTGTGGGACTCGCTTGTGCTCATAGCGCGGAGCAATCGTGGTCGATAGATGTGAGCCCAGGTGAGGCCCGGACGGTTGCGGATGACGTGGTGAACGTGGTGAAAAGTGAGCTTCCGCCGGGGCAGACCATGGTCCACATTGTTCCGGCCGAACCGGAACGGGGTTTGACACAGGTTCTGCAGAATGCGTTCGCGGAGGCAGGGTACGCTGTGTCTCACGATCGCGTTGCGCAGGGCGGGAGCCAGCACATTCGCTATCTGTTGACAGGGGATGCAGATGGGCTTGCTTTGCGGGTGCTGGTTGGCCCGGCCTTGCAGGTGAATCGTTGGTATTCGCGCGATTCAAGCGGAATCGTCAGCTACTCCCCGGTATGCGTCAGAAGGAGTGACCGATGAGCAACGGTCAGGCGGGTGAGGACGCTCCCGGAAGATCGCCGGTTATTTTCGACCCGAGAACAGCAGGGCCGAATGTGCGACGATTGAATCGGTTTCCCCTGGCCCTTGGGGGAGGACTGGTGCTCGCACTACTATGCGCGGTGCTGTACACCGTGCATCAACGGGGGCAAGAGGTCCGGCGGAAAGCGGCGGAGGAAAGGGAGCCAAGGGAGGACGCAGAGTCGGCGACGCCGGTGATCGTTCCGCCGCCAAGGGGATTGGGATTGGGCCCTGGACCGGCCAACATGTCGTCGCGGGATACGGGCAAGATGAGTGGAGAAGACCCGGAGCGACAACGGGACCTGGAGGACGCGCGGAGAAGCAGGGAATTGGAGAAGGCAGCTCGGGAAGCGCCTACGACGGCGGGAAACGACGTCGCTAAGAGTGAGCCCCCGAAGCGGGAGTCGTTGCAAGGAGGACCTACCGGGGGCCTGCCGAGAGCACGTGGGGTAGCAGGTCCAGGAGTGGGTGGGGTCACGGGTGCAACGGGTGGTGGAGGAGCGGGATTGCCGCTGGATATGCTGAGACCTGCTTCACAAAATGGCGGCGACGAGATGGCGCACGGAGAGGAGGCAAAGAATGGGTACTTGAATGGGATGGAAGCCACGGAACCCACGCTCGATCATTACTTGAAGACAAGTCGCGTTCCGGCAATTGCACCCGCGCAGGAAGTAAAACAGGGGACTGTGATTCCGGGCATCTTGATCGGCGGAATCAACAGTGACCTTCCGGGGCAGTTGTTGGGACAGGTGTCCGAGAACGTGTATGACACGGCAACGGGGAGTCATCTGCTCATTCCGCAGGGGAGCAAATTGGTCGGGAGGTACGATAGCCGTATTACATGGGGTCAGGAGCGAGTGCTTGTGGCGTGGACGCGGATCATCTACCCAGATTCGTCCAGCCTGGATCTGGGAGGCATGCCAGGCACGGATGAAGCGGGCTATGCTGGGATGACCGGTGACGTGAACAATCATCTGTGGCGCATATTCGGTCACGCTGTCCTGCTCGGGTTCCTCTCAGCGGGGATCCAGCTTTCACAGCCACAGCAGAATTCGAGTGGCAATTTTTCAGCCCAGTCCCTGGTGGCGGCAAGTCTCGGTCAACAAATGGGCGAGGTGGGAATGGCGCTGGTGCGTCGTAACCTAATGATTCCTCCCACCATCGAGGTCGCAAACGGCGCGCGTTTTCAGGTTCAGTGTACGAAGGATATCATCCTCCCGACGTGGAAAGGATGACTGGCTGTGAGGCGCGACGTTATGTGGGTGTCGATCCCCCGAAGTGGTGACGGTGCACCATCACCCGCATTGGTCGAGTTACGTACTCGTATCGCAGACGGCCTTCAGCGTCTGGTCCTGGTCCTGATAAGTGGAACCGGGATGGCGCTTGCCTATCCCCTGGTGATTCCGCAAGTCTCCCCGCACCAGATCGATGCGGTGGGTCATTTGGAATGGCTGTCGTGGATTATTCTTGTGCCGCTCCTGATCGCGCTTGAGCGCGCAGCGAGGATTCGAAGCGCCTTCGCGAGCGGCTGGCTGGCCGGCGTGGCATTCATGGCTGTTCTGGCTTACTGTCTTCCGTCCGCCACTGTTCGAGCCACACTGCAAGGGCCGGCGGTAGCCTGGGGCATTACCGGAGTAGTACTTACCGTGACTGGCTCCTACTGGGCGGTGGCTTGTACGATCGCGTGGGTCTTATGGAAGCGATTGAGATGGCCTTGGTGGACGCATTTGCCATGGATCTGGGTGGCGACCGATTTTTTGCGGAACTTCTTGTTTGGTGGTTTCCCGATCGGTTCGCTTGGATATGTGCAGGTCCGTCATGTGCTGATCAGTCAGCTGGCGTCTCTGGTTGGACTGTATGGAATCGCCGCACTGGTAGTGGGGGTAAACTGTGTTTGTCGAGAGCTCTTGGGGGCGTTGGTGGAGCGGCGCAAGGTACCGTGGCTGGTCATCATTGGCTGTTGTGGGGTTCTGATTGGTGTGTTGGTGTTCGGTATGGTGCACCTGGGGACACTTCGCCGACGAAGCGCAGTAGCCTCCACGCTACGGGCCACGATCATTCAACCCAATGTCAATCAGGCCATGAAGCAGCGAGCGCGGAGTCAGTCCGGTTATATCTTTCAGCGCCTGGTACCGCCGACGCTTGAGGCCATTCGTCATGGTACCGATGTTGTGATATGGCCCGAGTCGACGTGGCCTATTCCACTTCCTCGAGAGCTCACCACACTCGCTGATTCGCCTGGGGGCAATCTTGCCCTCGGCCATGCTCACATGATTTTGGGTGCAGTGACGATGGACGTAACAGCTGGCAAGATGGCGCTTCGGAACAGTCTGCTGTTGGTCAAGCCGGATCTCTCGTTTGGAGGCGAATACTCGAAGCAGCACCTCCTCGGCGTGAGTGAATACGTACCCTGGTGGTTGCGCTTACTCTGGCCGCAGGTGGCGAAGGAGTTGGTGGAGGCCGTGGCCGGTGAATCGCATGTCTTCGAGATCGCAACACCGAGGGGAACAGCCGCAGTGGGACCGCTTCTTTGCTGGGACGCCATGTTTCCAGAGCTTGCAAGAACATACAGTCGTACCGGGGTGAATGCCTTGTTGGTAGCAACCAATGAGTCTTGGTTTGGGTACACGTCTGGTCCATATCTCGCGCTTTCGTGCAGCAGAATGCGGGCAATCGAAGTGGGCAAGGCTGTTATTCGAGCCTCGTATGCGGGACCGTCGGGACTGGTGCTTCCGACCGGGGAACTGGCACCGGGCACTCTGGACGTAGGACCGGTCGGCGGGAACGTGCCAGTGTACCCGGAGGAACCAGCAGCGGTGTTTCGAGCAGATGTGCCGCTGTTGCGCGAAGGAACGATCTACAGTCAGATCGGGGATGTCTTCGCGTGGGCGTGTGTCATATTCACGCTCAGTGCTGCCGTGAACTGTACATGGAGAGTGTGGGTGAGACGTGGCTCGTGAAAGGAAGAGGTTACGGCGCTGTAGGGCGTCGACAGTGCAGGACTGATAATTGCTGAAATGGGGCATTTGGAGGGTTGTTGGGAGAGAACGGAGGAAAGACGATGAACGAGGATCCGAGGGAACAAGCGCATCGAGATGATCGCAGACGAACTGCGGTAGAACGCGAGACATTCGAGCATGGTCAAGCAGCCGAGTACACATGGAGGAATGCATGTCAGGCAGAATTTTGCGTCGTACGAGGTCGGGCGGAAGAGTTGGAGAAGAAATTGGTGGAGCGGGAGCATCTGCAGCGTCAGCGCGTGCTATCACATGAAGAAGAGAGACCAACGAAACCCAATGCGCTGGCGATGATTCTCGGTGCACGACCGAGTTACGAGAGAGCGCTCGCGTCCTGGGCAAAGGTGCAGACGGGTTTGGAGAGAACCGACAGGTGGTTGGGCCGTCAGATTGAATACGTTCACGAACAGTACGGTAAGGAGGCCATCGCTGGCTATCCAACTAAGGGGATGCAGCTTGCCATGAAGCTGACCAGGCAAAGACTTCCGGATTTGGTAGAAGAGGTAGAGGCCTTCCAGGCGTTCCGGAAGACTGGGGAACGGGAGTTGATCCAGTGGTCGAAGCAGGTGGAGAAAAGGCGCGAGCGTGGGGGAATATCGCGCTAGGGGAGGAAGCGGGGCGCAGCTGCGGGAGTGTTGGTTGATGCGAACTCCGGAGCGGTGAGCGTTGGGTGTACGGAAGGGGGGGAAGACCTTGTGAAGCTGATTGTGGTCGAATCGCCGAGGAAGGCTCAGCAGATCGCGAAGTATCTTGGCAGCGGGTATCAGGTGTTCGCGACAGTTGGCCACTTCCGTGATCTTCCAGAGGATCGACTCGGTGTCGATACAAAGACGTTCGAGCTTGAGTACCAGATTCAGCGGCCGGATGTAGCGCGACGACTGCAGAGCGCGGCGCGGATTGCGGATGAAGTCGTGCTGGCTACGGATGTGGATCGCGAAGGGGAAGCCATTGCGTGGCATGTGGCACAGCTCTTGGGGTTGCGCGATCCACGCCGGGCTCGGTTCAGGGAGGTTACGCCGGTAGCGATCAAGGCGGCATTGTCTGAAGCGGGGAGCTTGAACCAACATCTGGTGAATGCCCAACAGACTCGGCGGGGGTTGGATCGGCTTGTTGGTTATGAGATCAGTCCCCTCTTCAAGCCGTTGGGGCCAGGACATGGAACGGGACGTGTACAATCGGCGACGCTGCACTTGGTGGTGGTTCGTGAGTTCGAGCGGGAACGTTTTCAGGCGGAGCCTTATTGGACACTGCTGGCCCAATACAGAGAGGGCTTTAGCGCCCGATATGCGGAAGCGAATGAGAAGGGCGAGTTGACAGACACTCGACTGAGGAGCGAGGCGGAGGCAGAAGCAGTCGCAGCAGAGGCTCGAGCGCATACGCATACCGTATGCGATGTAGAGACTGTCGATTTGGAACAGCGACCTAAGGAGCCGTTTCGAACAGCGACGCTCCAACAGGCTGCGTCTTCGGTGCTGGAGTTGGCTCCAGAAGACACCATGCGATGCGCGCAAGCGCTTTTCGAGCGAGGTCACATTACCTATCACCGAACGGACAGCGCCTTCCTGTCAGCTGACGCGGTTCACATGGCGCGCACATTCATCGAGCGTGATTATCCGGAGGGACTTCCGGCGGTGCCACCGGAGTATTCGTGCAAGGCGGATTCTCAGGGTGCGCACGAGGCGATTCGACCAACTCAACTGGACACCCCCCTAGAAGAGTTGCACGGCCAGGAAAGAGGGCTTTTCCAACTCATTCGACGCCGATTTCTGGCTTGCCAGTGTAAGCCAGCCGTGCGAGCTCGCACGACTGTGGTGATTCGTTCCGGCGAGAGCATATGGCGGACGTCGGGAGCAGTGGTAACATTCGAGGGCTATCTACACTATCAGGGAACAGAGGAACAGACAGAGCAGGAGACGAGCGATCAGAAGGAGGTAGCGCTTCCGAAACTGCAGCCAGAACAGGTGCTCGGACTCGAAACAGTAGAGGTGAAACGACAAGAGACTCGGCCACCGCCACGGTACACGTATCACTCACTGATTAAGGACATGGAGCGCAAGGGCGTTGGACGACCGGCAACGTACGCGCCCACCTTGAGTCGCCTGTTCGAGCATCGATACCTTGAGAGGAACAAGAAGCACCTGTTTCCGAGTCAGCGAGGACGCTTGGTAGACGGGTTGCTGGAGAAAGCATTCCCGAACCTTGTGGAGGTCAGCTACACGGCGAGAATGGAAGACCGTCTCGACGAAGTGGAGGCGGGGACGCGAAGTTGGCGGGATGAATTGCGGTTGTGGTACCAGGAAGAGTTCGCGCCAGAGTGGGAGAAGGCCTCTCGGGTCTTCCATGACGAGCTTGTCAAGCTAACTGGTTCGTCGGAAGTAACAAATGGTACTCAGATGACGGAGAGACCGTGTCCACGATGCGGCGGGCTGTTGATGATGCGCGAAGGGAAACACGGCCCATTTCTCAGTTGTTCGAGTTATCCGAAGTGTACGTATACGGCGAGTCCAAACGTTAAGGCGTCTGAGCATACATGCCCTGTATGTCGAGGAGTCATGGAGGAAGAAGAAGGTAAGTTCGGGTCTTACGCACGCTGTGTGAAGTCAGATTGTGGAGGCCGGGTGGAGCTGGGGACGATAGCGGAAGAGAAGTGCCCGAAGTGCGGGAGTTCGATGCGAGACCGCGGTACGTTCTTGGGGTGCACGAAGTACCCGGAATGCAGGGCGACCCTTGACAAGAAAGCGGTCAAGGCTGGTCGCAGGTGTCCGAAATGCAAGCGGCTGATGCAACGGCGCCAGGGAACAAAGGGGGCATTTTGGGGGTGTAGTGGGTATCCGGAGTGTACCGAAAAGCAGTGGATACCGGATGGACCGAAGAAGCGAAGCGGACGAAGGGTTTCCAAGAAGGACGTGAAGTAAACGGCTGCGTACCTGAATAAGAGGTCACTTTGCGGTGAAAGGACGGTTTCGCCATGCTTGTGGGCATCACCGCGATTGTTGTGATTTTCGTCGGGATTCTGGTGGCCGTGACGTTGCTTAAGACCGCGGTCATAGTTCCGCAGCAGAGCGCATTCGTTGTCGAGCGTTTGGGGCGGTATCAGGGCACCCTGGAAGCTGGGTTCCCCGTGTTGCTGCCATTCGTAGATGCTGTTCGGTATCGGCATACGCTGAAAGAACAGGCAGTAAATGTGCCCGAACAGGTATGCATCACCCGCGACAACGTGCAAGTGGCGATCGATGGCGTGCTGTACTTGCAAGTGATCAACGCCGAGCGCGCGAGCTATGGGATTGCGGACTATCAATTTGCCATCCTGCAGCTCACGCAGACGACCCTACGGAGCGAAATCGGGAAACTGTCTCTGGACAACACGTTCGAGGCGCGCGCGCTCGTGAATGCCAAGGTTGTAGAGGAATTGGAGAAGGCAAGTGTGCCGTGGGGCATCAAAGTGTTGAGGTATGAGATCCAGAATATTGTCCCGCCGAAAGATGTACTGGCGGCGATGGAGAAGCAAATGCGCGCGGAGCGCGAGAAGCGCGCCATCGTCTTGACATCGGAAGGAGAACGGGATGCGACTATCAACGTCGCAGAGGGTAAAAAGCAGCAGGTGATCAAAGCATCGGAGGGAACGCGCGAGCAGCAGATGAATGTAGCGGAGGGACAGGCTCGTGCAATTGTGGAGGTGGCGCTGGCTACCGCAGAGAGCCTGAAGAAGATAGGGGAAGCCGCTATGGGACAGGGTGGCGTGCAGGCACTCCAGCTGCGGATTGCAGAACAGTACGTAAAGGAATTCGGCAATCTGGCGAAGACCGGGAACACAGTGGTTGTCCCGGCCAACCTGGCAGATGTCGGATCGATGGTGTCTCTTGCCATGAGCCTGTACCAGAATCACGTGGGACAAGGGCCGCGATCATGAGATGGGCAGAATGGCGCAAGAAGACTCGCAATATCGATTCGGAGCCGCACAGCGAAAGCGCAAGTGGGCGAGACAAGCTGGCTCATCTGGCGCGATGGGGCATACGAAGGTGGCGGGTAGTCGTGATTGTGTGGATGAGCCTGACAGGAGTCGGGATCTTCATCCTGTTGACGAAGCGGAACGCACCGTTGTCAACCTGCGCTTATGTGCCAACGCGGGAAGAGGAGCCGTTTTACGCGAAGGCGCCGAAGGACATAGATGAGGTGTTTCGGGACGATGTGCGTGGCATTCACCGGAAGCAGAACAAGTACGTGGCCTGGTTCGGTATTGTGCGTGGGATCACGGTTCGAGACACTGGCGGGTACGACTTGCTTGTGGAACACAGGTTTTTTGATGGGTTGACAGATTGTCACATGCAGAGCGTGGCGTTGACTGGAGATGGTGATATTATTGCTGCTGTGAGCACCGGTGTCGCGCCACCAGCCCTTGTGCTAGTGCGAGTGTATGGCACAGTGGTCGCTGATGATGGAATTCCCACGGTATCTGTTGATTATCTCAGGATGTGGCCGTGGTTGAAATTCAATTTCTTGCCACTCGGGCTTCAGGATCACAGCAACCCGCGGTGGGCAGAGTATTGCACCCTGTGCAAGACGAATGACACGCAACATTTGTACGAACCCCATCCGAAACGAGCGTACTACTTGGGCATGTTGGGTGATCCGGTGCATTTTGGTGAGAACCTTGAAGTAGTGAACTCTTGTCACCGCGAGAACAATGACACCGGGGGAGAAGCCCCATGAGCATGCATGAATTCGAGAACTGCGTCGAAGAGAGTGTTCGGACGCTGGCAGCAAGTCGGCGCGCGAAGGAATTGGACTTACGATCGCTGTTCAAGGAGCTGTACGAGTTCGAAGGTCGCTATGACACCGGTTTCACGCGGTTCAGGGTGATCGAAATCTTACTCGAGCATCGGTTCGCGTATGCATTCAAATTAGCGGAGCACCCGGACTACGAGCGATACGGTGAGCAATTGCTGCTTCGCAACGGGATATTGGTGGATCGGAATCCCAGAAAGGAAAACGCAAGGACGAGTCGGACAGCGGCTTATGTCTTAGACCCAGAGGAGATGCGACGGATACGCCCGGGGAGCTATAGGTCTGAGATGAAGGGTCTTCACGTGGTTTGCGAAGCTGGTTCGGAGCTTTGGGAACGACTGGTGGCTACTGGGCGATTGCATGGTCCCGATGCACGGGTTCCCCTGCCGATTCCAATTGAGGAGGTTGCGCTCACTGTGGCACGAGAAGCGGAAGCTCAGGGAAAGCGAGGATTGATTCGGGAGTGGTTCGCGTTGCTGATTATCGATCTCCTTTGCTGGGAGCCGGACTTCGATCCCGATGTTTTTGCAGCAAAGAAATCGATTCGGGAATTTCGATCGATCGCGCGCAAGGCCGCGATTTGGGATTACCCTACGGATGATGATTACGGCATGGTTCGGTGGCCTGCAAAGGAAGAGCTGGCGGATGTTCCCGGTGCGGCATGGTGGTTCAGACTGGAGGAGGGAAGCAACGCGGCGGCCCGATGGGAATGAAGTGCTCTCCAGCAGCGGTAATAGCTGGCAACGCGCTCGGGGCCATGCCGCGTTGGAGGCTGAAGGCGCTGACTCTGCGTTCCTGATTGCCGGACAGCCGGTCTCTCCCTGGCGGAACTGTTGCCCGGCGCAGTTCGTAGAGCTAGGCCCAAACCGTCTGGTAGCTCTTCACACCCGTCTTCGGCGGGGTGAGTCAGAGCGCTGTGGCACAGCTGGTGAAGGGCGAGACCCCGTGGAAAGAGCTAATCCGCCGGCATTATCGGGGTCCGGGCAGCATCGAGCGAAACCGTGGGTGTTATCCGGAGGGCAAACCGGAGCCCGAAGGCACCCTGCGTTGGGGACCTGTGAGTGCAGCATGCCAAATGTGCACCGATCCCCATAGGCCGACCAAGGCGCCGCAGATGAGTACCCTTTCCAACACGCATCGACTCCTCGTAGCGCGCTCCAGCACGTCCACGAGGGTTGCAGCGCGCTCGTGAAAGCCAACCGATCCGTGGAACTGGTTGGAAGCGTTCATGAGTCGCAGAAGCGGTACATCGAGCACGCGAGCCAACTGCTCGCCCAGCGCTGCCGACGGAACTGGATCCAGCCCAAGCAGCGCAGCCAGTTCATTGAGGTGCCGCTGCTGGGTGGTCCAGCTGGAATCGCCATTGAACTTGGGCCACGCCACGCCTTGGGCCGCGTCCACCACCGCAGCGAAGCGAGTCTGCCCCCAAAGCCAACGAAAAGCGTTCGGTCGGGGAACTGACCTCTGGCAGCGTCAAGAGCCTGCCATCGAGTCTGACCGGAGCAAGCGCTGCGCGGCCATATGGCACGTGCCCACTGGGGTAGAGCGTGAATCGACAACCGTGCGTGGCACATGCCAGCACAGGCAACGGTATGCACGGCCCTGTCTTTCGGTCTCGATGGTGATCAAGGCTGATGTGGCACCCTGAAGCGCTATCACCCTCTGGGCACGCCGCCGGCATGATCGACGGCTCTCAAACGCCGCAATCGTCAGGGCGGTAGGCGACCACCGGAAACGGTCGTCTCGTTGATGCAGTCGCGTGTCCGGCCTGATAGGATCTCACCTGCCTCTACCAAGGCAGCGCCGAACTCATTGCGAGTGGCCGGCGCGGCAGCACCGAAGCCCACGGCTGCAACCGTGGGCTTCACCACTTCTTGGCCACCATCCAACTCGAAATTCAACGAGCTCGCCAGGTGAAGTCGCGCCCCTCACCACACTGAAAGCGGCGTTCGGACAACAAAAGGGCAGACCCCTTGGGGATTCGGGAAGCGAAGCGGGAGCTGGCCTCGATCGACATGGAGGTCAAGGTCTTCACCGCCCGGGTCGCCGAGTGGAAGCCGATGCCGATGCCGCTGGAGCGGCTCCAGATGGGCGCGGCGGCCGGGAAGGCGGAGCGTGCCGCGAAGCGGGCCGAGCTGGCCGCGCGCAAGTAGGGGTGCTTCTCAGCCTCTTGCGAAAGCGCACGATTCCGGTTATACTTCTGGTATGAAAACGGCGATTTCCCTTCCCGATGATGTCTTTCGCGAGGCCGAGGAATTCGCGCGGCGGCTCAAGAAATCTCGGAGCAGGCTCTACCAGGACGCCCTCGTCGAGTACATGGCTCGCCACGCGCCCGACACGATCACCGAGGCCTTCGACCGCTTGGCCGACGAACTGGACACGCGCCCCGATCCCTTTGTTACCGCGGTTGCCCGCTTAGCCCTGGGGCACTCCGAATGGTGATTAGTCAGGGTGACATCTGCTGGAGCAGTTTGCCGGACCCTGTCGGCTCCGAGCCCGGCTTTCGTCGCCCTGTCTTGATCGTTCAGGGCGACATGCTCAATCGCAGCCCTATGAAGCAGGGGTGAGTGATGGGGGAAGGTGAGGTTCTACATGGCTCGTGACATCGACTGGATGAGTCAGGCGGCGATGACGTTCGCCGAGCGCAAAGCCGAGAGTCTGGGGAAGGACAGCGTGGGCGCGACGACGTGGGCCGTTCGTCACGTGAAACCGCTCGCGACCGCGCGGTGCGATGGCTGCGATGTTCTCCTTGCTACCCACCGATCGGATGAGCTTGGCCTTTGTCTTTGTGAGTCGTCTGTGGAACAACTCGGCCTGGGGCCGAGGCAGAGAGAGCCGGGGCTCGCCGGCAGGGGTCGTGGAGGGCATCGCGGAGGGGTCGATCATCAGGTGTGGAGGGCTCTTCGAGGCGAGCCGCACCATTCCTGTTCAACGCGTGCGTACATATACCTACATCATTCGCGCCCCGCCCGGCTCATCTTGTAGCTGTCCCCTACCAAGGAGTGGCTTGGCCAGGCCAGGGAGTCCAGGCGACGAGATGCCAGGCCAGGGAGGTTACGAAAAACAGGAGCCCAATTCTTCCACATGGGTCGGCCGGTCGTATCGGCGAGCAGCGTGAAGATCTCGGGCAGCCCAAAGCCGGGCTCGGCCACCGGCCGGACCTTGCCTTCTGAGGCGTCATGAACTACCCCACCTGAACTGCAGTTACAGGTGGAGTTTCGTGATTCATCGGGACCGCCAACGCGGTCCCTCCCCACCTGGCTGGTTCCCGGCCAGAGGCGCGGAGCGCCCAATTCAGCATCACCCGGGCTGCGTTCTCATCCCGGCCGAGCACCGTGCCGCAGGCGCAGCGATGCATCCGCTGCGCCTGCGTCTTCTTCTCCTGCCGGCCACAGCCTGAGCAGGTCTGGGATGGCTTGACGGTGCGAGTGGGAACCTCCAGCCATGCGACCCCAGCTTCTTCCGCTTTGGCGCGCAGCATCTGGAGGAACAGTGCGGGTGCGGTGGACAAGATCTCGCGGTTCAGCCCCTTCTTGTGCGCGCCGCCGGCGGCGGTCATGTTCTTCACCGCGAGAACCTCGGTGGCAATGACGCCGAGCACGCCCACCAAGGCGGCCGTGGTCTTGTGCAGGAAGTCGCGGCGGCGGTTGGCGATCTTCTCGTGCAGCGCCGCGGCGCGGGCTTTGGCCTTCCCACGGCTTCGAGCCGCGGCGCTTGTGGGCCGCCGCCCGCTGGTGCTGAGCGAGCTCCGCCAGCTGGCATTTCAAGTGCGGCGGATTCTCTGAAGCGCTTTCGAAAAACGGCCGGGATCTGCTCACGAGAAGCAGGCCAGCGGGCGGAAAAGGTGGCGGAATGGACGAGTTGGCGGTTTGCTTGGGCCAGGCCGGCCACGCCTAACCAGAAGGGAG
>Ga0335081_10002469_pt1 | contig 29132 bp, 19 predicted proteins | sample Lox_Sample_35_FD_206713 | JGI IMG/M metagenome (GOLD analysis project Ga0335081, IMG submission 206713) | Soil microbial communities from Loxahatchee National Wildlife Refuge, Florida, United States - Lox_Sample_3.5 | ecosystem: Environmental > Terrestrial > Soil > Wetlands | place: USA...
TGCCGCCAGCGCCCCACCAGCGCCGCATACACCGGGCGAACCTGCCCGGCTTCGCATAGACCGGCCGCCGCGGCGATCACCGCGCTGGCCCACTCGGAGTCCCCGAGCTGCGGGGCCGGCTCGAAGACCGGCTCGGCGACCTCATCGACCTGCCCGGCGTAGCGGCGCACCGCACGCTCGAAGTGCGAAAACGCAGCCGCCAGTGGTTCATCGGAGACGATGCCGGTGGCCACGTCCCAGCTGATCCGGGCGCCGCCCGTGTCGTCCTCGACTTGGCAGTCCAGCCAGACACCCGGAGTCTGGGTCAACGTGCGGATATTCGACAACGTAGCCGATCCCCGCGGGGCGAGGCCGAGCGTGCTGGTGAACACTACCGGGTAACCCGCCGAGCCGGCCGAGCGCAGCGCGGCGAGTTGCCCGGTTGCATCACGGGCCCCGACGATTCCACGCCACAGTTGTTGCTGCGCGGCCGTGACCGCCTCCTGCGAACCGGGTCGGCTGACACCATAGTCGACGGCGCACAGCGCCAGTCGGGTGAAGTTACCCAGCACCTCGCGGTCGGCCCGGGCATAGTCGGGTCGGTGTGAGATGGGAACGACGATCGCGAACCGCTCACCGGCGCCGATCGAATGCAGCGCGTCGGTGAACGCCTCGAGAATCAGCGCGGTGGGGGTGACACGCAGCCGCGTTGCCCGTTCGCGCAGGCCGGCGAACTCGTGCAAGTCCAGCGTGAAACTCGATCGCGCGAAGCCGACACGGGTCGCCCAGTCGGGCCGTTGGCTAGAAAGCGGCAGCGCCGGCGGCGGTGCACTGACCTCGCGGCTGAAACCCTCATCGCTGCTCTGGCTTTCGGCAGCGAATCGCGCGAAAACTTCGACACCGCCATCGACCTGCACGGGCCGGGGACTCTGCTGGTAGTCGGCGATGATGGTCGCAATGACGGTAGCCAGGCTGCGGGCGTCCAAGCTCAGGTAGTTGACCAGCAGACCGACGTACCGCGACGAGCCGGACAGGGCGAAACATTGGATAACCGGAACTGCCCGTGGATCGAACGATGCGCCTGCCATGCGTTGCATCAATGCGTCGGGGTCGGCGGCATCGACAACGTGGACGGCCACGTTGGCGGGGTTAGCGTGCACGCGTTGGCTCGTGTCCGCATCGAGCGCGCAGCGCAGGATCGCGAATTCATCGATGAAACGGCCGACTACAGCTGCGAAACGGTCGACGTCGATGCTATCGTCCGGTTCGTTCGCTGCCAGAACGATAGAGAAATACGTTGGCGCACGGGTGCTTCCGTTCAATCCCGCACTGCCGAGCACATACGCTTGCTGCAGACGCGTCAGCGGAAACTCCGTTTCGCAACCCATGGGTTCGACGGCGCGGTCGGCCGGGTCGTGTGCAGGCTCACCGACGACGCAGACGGAGCTGAACTCGCCGAGTGTCTGCCGGCCGAGTAGTTGACCGACCTCCGCTCCGAGCACTCCCTTGCGTTTCAGCTGTGCGGCCACCTGCGTTGCGCGCAGGCTGTCACCGCCGTGGCCGAAAAAGTTGTCGTCCCGGCTTGCGATGGGTGTGCCGAGCACGTCGGACCAGACGTCAGCAACCAGCTGTTCAACCGGACTCAGCACAGTGGCCGGCTGGCGGACCGTCGCCGCTCGAGCGAAGGTCTCGACTTCCATGGCGGCGCGGCGGCGATCGACCTTCCCGTTGCCGGTGAGTGGCAGCTCGGTGCGGGCAACGAACGATCTCGGAATCATGTACGGCGGTAACCGAGTTGCCAGGTATGTGCGCAGCTCGGCCGCTGCCGAGTCGGTGAATTCGGAGACGTCTAAAGCACCGCCACGGCAGACGACGACGGCGCCCAGTGCCGTGTTGCCGTGGATCGGCACCGCCACGGCGCTGTCGACCAACCGATGCCCGCGCAAAGCGTGCTCGATCTCACCACACTCCACGCGGTGGCCACCGACCTTGACTTGCGAATCGATGCGGCCCAAAAACTGCAACGTGCCGTCGTGCCAGTAACAGCCCAGATCGCCGGTCCGATACCACCGGTCGCCGTTCTCGTCGACCACAAACCGCTCTGCAGTCAGCTCGGGGGCGCTGTGATAGCCCTCCGCGACACCGGCCCCACCGATCCACAGCTCGCCTGCGACGTAGTCGGGGCGATCCTGGCCCAGGTTGTCGACAACGCGAAACATCTGATTCGCCAGGGGATATCCGTACGGGACCGACACCCATTCGGGGTCGACGTCGGCGTCCACCTCCAGGACGAACTCGTTCGACCAGATCGCGGCCTCGGTCGCACCACCCATCGCGACCAGGCGCGCGTCCGGCGCCGCGCGGTGCAGCCGTCGCGGAATGCCGAGCGGAATCCAATCGCCGGAGAGGAACACCGACCTCAAACTCGACAACGCCGAGGCGTCCTCCCCCGCCGCGACCAGCAACATGTCCATCAAGCCCGGAACGGAATTCCATACCGTGACGGAGAACTCGTCGATCAGCGCGTTCCAGCGGAATGCGTCGCGGCGGGACCGCTCCGATATGGTCACCAGACTGGCGCCACAGCTGAGCGGGCCGAAGATGTCGTAGACGCTGAGGTCGAAATCCAATGCCGACACCGCCAGCAGTGAGTCGGAGCCGCCGATACCGTTGCGGCGGTTCACGTCGACGATCGTGTTCAACGCCGCCGCCTGAGAAACCAGGACCCCCTTGGGTTCACCGGTGGAGCCAGACGTGTAGATGACGTAGGCGGTACTGTCCGGATCCACCCGAATCGGATCCAACGGAGTGCACCGGATCATCGACCCGATGTCGTGCGCCACCGGCCCCGCGACAACCACGTTGTCTGCCAACAGTTTCGAACCGATTAACCCCGACAGTCCGGACAGGGCGCAAATGCGGGCGAGCCGGTCGTCCGGCTGGTCCACACCAACCGGGAGATAGCTGCAGCCGGCCATCAACACCCCGAGCACGGCAACGACCTGAGCGGGCCCTTTGGGCAGCTGGATCCCGATGATCGAGCCCGGAGCGTGCCGGTCGGCCAGCACCCCCGCGACGCGGCGCGCGAGTTCGTCGAGTGCGCCGTAGGACAAGTTCGGGTTTGCGGCCGCGACCGGGTCATTGTAGGGTCCGCCGTCGAACTCGTCAGCCGCCCAGCGCAGCGCAATCCGGGTGGGAGCGACCTGCACCTGCTCGCGGAACGCGTCGTAAAGCAGCCCCGCGGGCCTCGGCGCGGTTGTGGCGTTGCGTTGTTGGCGGATCAGTCGTGAGTGCTGCGGCAGATCGACCACTACGGGGGTGGACCAGTCGCGGGCGCCCAGGCTCTCCAACAGGCCGACATAGGCGCCGAACATGTCCGCGACGACGTCGGGCGGGAAACAGCCGGCACGGTAATCCCACGACACGATCAGGCCGCCCGAGATATCGGGGACGGCGCCCACCTGGTTATCGATGATCACCTGCGGAGTCATCGAGGTCACTTCGCCAACAACGCCGAGCGTGTCCACGTCGCGTTGCTGCAGGACGGTGGTGTCCGCCGCGTAGGTGAACACCACCGGGGCGATTCCGCTGTGCCCGGTGCCGGCCTGCAGCTGGGCCGCCAGCAGCTCTGTGGATTCGGGCGCCGTCAGCGCCGCGCGCAGGCCCCGCTGCGCGCCGCGCGCCTGCTCGGCAAACCCGGTCGGCTGGTCGGCCGCGGCCCAATGGGAGGCCCGATAGAGGTGCGTCTTGGTGAAATCCCCGATCACTTCCGAGAGGCCTGGCGGGCGACCGAAAGTCGTCACGTTGATCAGGAAGTCGTCGGTGCTGCTCCAGTGTCGCAGCACCAGCGCGTAGGCGGCCAGGAACGCCGCGGCGCGGGTGACGCCGTGCGCCCGGCAAGCCCGATCGAGGACCGTTACCGCGCTGGCGTCCAACGTGTGCTGGTGACGGTGGAACACGATGTCGCGTTCTTCGGCCCGCGGTAGTTGTGGGCATTCGGGGAGCTGTTCGAGGGCTTCCGGCGACAGCCACGGCTGACGAGGGTCCGCACGGGCGAGGTCGCCGAATGTAGCTGATACGGGGGGCAGTTCGTCGCCGCGGTACAGCGCCGCCAAGTCACGAAGGAAGACGCCGATACTGGTCAGATCGGCGATGATCAGATCGAACGCGAAATGCAGGATGCAGCGGTCGGGCAGGCGGGTCAGCTCCACCCGCCAGGTCTCGCCCGTTTCGATACCGAATCGGTGGGTGCGCAGCCTGTTTCGGATATCTTCGAGGTGCCGGTCGCGCGCTGCGTCGGCGGCATCGGTCAGGTCGTGTACCCGCACCGGGGCGTGGATGTTCCGCGGCGCGATGCGACATCGGTCGGCATCGGGAAACATGCTACGCAGCATCGGGTGTCGGAGCGCCAGCGCGTCGAGCGCCGCGTCGAGCCGACGCGGGTCGACGGCGGCGGCGACGAGTTCGAAATATGTTTGGCAGCCCACTCCGCCGAGGGGTTGTTCGGCGCCGCGGCCGATCCAGTACGCCCGCTGCAGCGCGGTCGTCGCGAATGTGTCAAATCCGGCGGAGTTTAGCGGCGCGGCCGATGGCGCCGCGTCGAAGAGCCGTTGCCAGTTATCCAGTGTCGGTTGGGCATACAGGTCGGCGAAGTCGAGGCGCCGTGACCGTGCCGCGGACCATTCGACGATCTGCGCGGCCATGATCGAGGTCAAGCCCAGCCTGATCAGGTCGGCGTCGCTGCCAAGTTCCTGAACGCGCACACCGAGCAGGGCCGCGACGCGTTCGGCCAACTCGGTCACCGGGCGGTCAGCGCTCGACGGTTCCGGGCGGGTCGCGAACTGACCGAGGACGTCGAATTCCGCAGCATTGAGCATGTTGAGCGTCTTGCGCCGCCGGATTTTTCCCGACGTCGTCCTGGGCAGCACCCGGGGGCGGACCCACACGATGCGTTCGGGTGCGGTCTGGTGCACCGCGAGAATTCTGCGGCGCAGTATTCGGCTCATGTCGTCGAGGTCTTCGGCGGGGGCCGCGGTCTCCACGACCAGCCACCACTCGTCTGCGGCCGTGGAAGCCTGGACGGCGCAGGCGCCTCCGCTGTCAACACCGCAGCGCGCCTCTTCCACGGTCGATTCGATGTCGTTCGGGAAGTAGTTGCCACCCGCGACGATGATCAGATCGCGATACCTTCCGCAGATGTACATTTCGCCGTCGCTACGAAACGCCGCGTCACCGGTGCGAAGGTAGGGGCCCTTGCCGTCCGCGGTCGTGGCGCCGAAGGTTTCCGCGGTCTGCTCCGGCCGGCGCCAATACCCTTTCGGCAGACTGGCTCCACCTACCCACACCTCGCCGACTTCGCCGTCGGGCACGACGGTTCGGCGCTCCGGATCGACGATGCGCACATCCCACCCGAAGGTGCTGTCGCCACAGCTGACCAGCGTGTGGGCGCGCCGATCATCCCCGGACGGCTCGCTGACCTCGACCGCGCGGCCACGGTTGAGTTGCGCGGCATCGAAGCTCGCCTGGACCCAGAGCCGGGGGTGGCACGTCCCGGTGACCGCCAGCCCGGCTTCGGCGAGCCCGTATTGCGGCGCCATGGCATCGGCTCGAAATCCCGCCGGCCCGAACTTCGCCACGAAGTCGCGCAGCGTGGAGGGGCGGACGGGTTCCGCACCGTTCGTGGCCAGGCGCAGGCAGGATAGATCCAGGGATTCGATTGCCGCGTCTGGTGCAGCTCCGAAAGCGTCGATGCATCGCCGGTAACCGAAATCTGGTCCGGCGATCCAGTTTCCGCGCACGTCGCCGACGGTCTCCAGCCAGATCCGCGGGTTGCGCACGAAATCCAACGGCGGGATGACCGTCGCGGACCCGCCGGTGGCCAGCGCCAGCAGCACCCCCCAGAAGATGCCCAAGTCGTGATAGAGCGGCAGCCAGCTGACGGTGTGGATGTCATCGGGGCGACCCCACAGCGCCAAGCCGATGGCGCGCTGATACAGCATCGACTCGTGGGTGTTGACGATTCCCTTCGGCTCTCCCGTGGAGCCCGAGGTGTACTGCAGGAAGGCGACCTGCTCATCGGTCCTCGCCGCGGCGGCGGGCGGTCGCCGCGAAGCTTCGACGGTGGATTCGGGCGTCCGCAGGGCAATCCCGCTCAACAGGGAGTCGCGTTCGAGCGCATCGACGAGGCCGGCGCTGGTGTAGACGGCCGACGGCTCGCAGTCCCGGAGTATGTGCCGGGCCCGCCGGAGAAACCGTTCGGGCGCATCGGCGGCGGGCAAGAACAGAGGAACCGGGACGAGCCTGGCTTTCAGGGCGGCGACGAATCCCGCCACGTAGTCGGCGTCGCCGGCCTGGGCCATCACCACGCGCGACCCCAAGGGGAGGTCCGCGAAGGCGCCGGCGCGGATCCGGCAGACCCGGTCCCAGAACCGCCGATACGTCCAGACATCGGTTCCGGCCGTGTCGACTATCCGAAGGGCGACTGCGTCGGGGCGCCGCCCGACCCACTCGGCGATCACATCGTGGACACGCCGATCATCGATCGGCGCACTCGGCCGGTTAGCCCCCAACCGATTGCTCCGGGTCCCGGACTCCGGTGTCCCGGTCGCCGCGAACACCATCCCCTACCCCTCCGAACAGGCTCGACGCAGGCGAGCCGGCCAAGTTTCGGCCACATACACGCCTACCACAGACCACACCTGCGCGATGTGTCCCGTGCAGTTGACCGCCGGTGACTCCGGGTACCCGTTGCTACCTGCAAATGATATGCAGAACGGGTTCCTCGCGGCACTGGTGAGTCGGAGCCGAACAACTGCGATCGACCACCATCTACAACGCCTTGGCCGTACCGGCATCGAGCCAGAATCACCCGAGCAGGCTGCCACCGAGCGCTTGCCCGAAGATATCTACGAGACCCGCCGTGGCGGCGATCGGGCCCACCGGGATCCCCGCGACAGGCAGGGTGTCGCCGGCGCCGCTGTCCGGCGGGACGAGGCTGATGTCCATACCGAGGGAGTTGAGGAGCGAACCTCCGGTGCCGTAATACATCGGGCCGGTCACACCGGTGACCACCTGCCCAGGACTGAACAGCCCGCCGAAGGCCAGGCTGAGGCTGGTGAAAAACTCTCCACCGTTGTCGCCGGAACTGACGAACGGGTTGACGAGCGGTAGCAGCGGGTCCAGGTTGAGGGTAGCGCCGTTGAAGAAGGCGTTGACGACGTCGGCGGGCGTGTTGACCAACTCGGTGAGGGCGGCCGGGAGGTTGCCGCCGGTGACGTCGGCGACGATGGCCTGCGCGTTGTTGAACAGCTGCACACCGGGGCTGACGACGGGACCGAGGAATCCGATCAGCACGCCGCTGAGCGGTGACGCGGCGAAGTTGGCGAGACCCGCCACCAGCGCACCCACCGGACCGGTCGGCGGCGAGAAATCCCCGGTGCCAACAAGACCCTGGTAAATCTGGAGATGCACGTCGGGGATAACCGTGCCGTCATCCGGGCCGCCGACTACCGTTGTGAAACCACCCAGGGTGTGGTTCACGACGGCGGACTGGACGTTGGCGGGAGCGCCGACCAGTGCCACGGACTGTAATGCGGTCTGCAGGTTGCCGACAAACGTTGCAGGACTGGTGAACAGCTGCCCGACCCCGGCGGAAATGCCGCCAGACAGACTGTTCAGGGCCTGCTGGGAGGCGGCGAACACGGTCTGGGCGTTGCCGGTGGTGGTGGTCAAGACCTGCTGCCACGGTGCGATCAGGTCGAATGCCGCGGCGCGCGCCGTTGCGGCCGCCGCAGTGACACCGGCGCCGTTGAACCCCTGGCTCAGCGCGGAAGCCGCAGCCGACGCACCGGTGATCGTCCCGCCCAGCACGGCCTGTTCGGCGTTGGCGACCTCGGCGCTCAGGTAGGCCGCGGCGCTGGTGTTCATCGCGTTGACGAACTCGGCGTGAAACGCCTGCGCCTGGGCACCGAGCGCTTGAAACTGCTGCCCGACGCCACCGAACAAAGAAGCGATCGCGACCGATACCTCGTCCTCGGCCGCAGCCGCGATCCCAGTCGTCGGGCCCGAAGCGGCCGCCGTGGCTTCGGCCAGCGACGAACGAATGCCCGCCAAATTCTGGGCCGCGCCCTGCACCAGCTCCGGCGTTGCGGTCACGAACGACATCCGATACCTCCATGAATCCGGGTCACGTGCGATCGTTCAGCGGGGCCGCAGAACCCCGAACGCGCGCAGCCTTCAGCGACAGTCTTCCCATCGCGTTGATTAGTCGGCTCGAGTGCCGGGAAAGTTCCCGGCATCGGTGCGGGAGCATCCCAACCGAGTTGGCAGTTCTGAACGTATTCGGTCCCGAGTAGGCGCAAATCGGCCGCTGCGTGGCGTGGTTTGCCCTGACGAGTCGGATACCGCGGCGCTTTCGGAGCCAGCATGCGGTAGCTATCTTGGTCGGCATCGGTGCTCGTCGCCCGATTCAGGAGTTGGCGACTCGTCCTGCGATTTCGACGCGAACGAGGCTTAAGTCCGTCACCGTTCGCCGGCGATCGGATGCCAACGTCTGGCGGAAGCCTCGCCTGCGCGGCGTGTCCCGTGTGGTTGACAACCAGCGACTCCGCGGGCAAATTACTACATGCAAATGATATGCAAGAAGGCTTCCTTCTCGGCTGCATTTGTGGCGAGGCCCACGAAGAAACCGAGCCAAGGGGGCCGGGTATGTCGTTCGTGATTGCAACACCCGAGCTGGTGCACGGCGCAGCCCAGGATCTGGCGGGCATTCGTTCGTCGCTGGCCGAAGCCACGGCGGCCGCTTCGGGCCCGACGACTGGGATCGCGGCTGCGGCCGAGGACGAGGTATCGATCGCGATCGCCTCGCTGTTCGGTGATGTCGGGCAGCAGTTTCAGGCGCTCAGCGCCCAGGCGCAGGCGTTTCATGCACAGTTCGTCGACGCGATGAACGCGAGCGCGGGGGCGTATGCGAGCACCGAGGTCGCCAACGCAATACCTGGTGGCGGCGTCCTCGGCAACATCGGCCAGAGCTTCGGCGCCTCGACGAGAGCGATAGCCGGCTCAGGGGATGGGGCACCCACGCTGGCCCAGGGCTTGAACGGCTTCGGTGCCACCGTCGCCGCCCCCTACCAAGCACTCGTCAAGACGTCGGTCGCCAACGCGCAGACCCTGTGGGGTGCCAGCGGTCAGGCCCTGGGCGATCTGGGCACCGGCGTCGTCACCAACCTTGGGTTGCTTGTGACAAACCCCGCAGCGGCCCTCCACAACCTCGGTGCCGCAGTGCAATCCGTGGCGCTGATCGGCAACCCCGACGACCCCAATTTCGTCAACCTTGTTCAGAACGGCGGCAATGGGTACCTCACCGGGTTCGCGCAAACTGTCGTGCAACACACCACGGATGTTCAGGCGACGGCAACACCCGGCAACGGCGAAGAGTTCCCCGGGCAATACGTTCACATCAATTCCATCCATTACCAGATCTGGGCGGGCCTCAACGGCTCCGGTTTCGAGCCGGGAGCGGTTCTGCCCGGCCCTGCGGTCCAAGTGGTTGCCAGTCTCGCGGCGTCGCCGCTGAGCGGTGTGCTGATCGGCTTCGCGGGGCCCGTCGTCAGCCCCGGTGTGGCGCTAATGAACGAGACGGGGGCCATCGTCGACAACCTCACCGGCGCAAATCCGAATCCGGTGGCCGCCCTCGCTACGGTCCTGGACACGCCCGCCACCGTCACCAACGCCTTCTTGAACGGCGCCACCCTCAATCTGGATCCGCTGATTCCGATCGTCAACCCGTTCGTCAGCGCCGGCGACAGCGGTGGACAGAACCTCACCGCCCTCAGCATCGCCTTCGGCGGGCTGCTCAGCCCAGGGGAGACGACATACGGCCCCTTCGGCACCGGCGGCTCGTTCATCAACTCCCTCGGTATGGGTTTCGACTTCTCCCCGCCCGACGGTGACGCCGGCGCCACCCTGTCGTTCCAGGGAGCCCCAGTAGGTCCGATCGGGGCCACGGAGAACCTGGTAGACATCTTCGGTCAGCTACTGCAGGGCAACCTGACCAACAGCGACTGGCCAGCCGGCTACGGCCCCGTCTAGGTTGATGCCGACAACGGATCTCCGTTCGGCGGGGCCGGTTCGTTGCCCTGCGCTCCACCGCAACGCCGTCATGCAGGCCAATGTGGTGCGGCTGGTGTCCAACGCATTGGGGTCAGCCGCCGCGGGCAGCGGCGAATGGTTGACTACTGGAAACCCCATGCGTTGACGAAGGTGGCTGGATGAGCAGGACCGCGCCGGAACTGGGCGACGTACAGGAAACGTTGTTGATTCCGCTCTACGCCCGGGCCTGCGACGCCGTCTCACGTCGTCCGGTGCTCGGTGACCGGCGGGCGCGCGAAATCGTCGACGCCGTCGACTACGACTTCACCCGATTCGGGGGCACGTCGCTGTCCGGCTCGGTGTATCGGTCATCGGTGTTCGACGGGTGGGCGGCGCGGTTCCTCCGCGAGCACCCCGACGGAACCGTCGTCGAACTCGGCACCGGGCTCAACACCAGATTCGACCGACTCGACAACGGCCGGGTCCACTGGTTCGACCTCGACCTCCCCGACGCGATCGCGCTGCGCCGCCAGTTTTTCAGCGACAGCGAGCGTTACAGAATGCTCGCCAGCTCGGTACTCGACACCGAATGGTTCGACACAGTGGCGGCCTCACCTCCCCCATACCTGTTCCTCAGCGAAGCCGTCCTGATCTATCTCAGCGAAGATGACGCGCACCGCGCTCTCGCCCAGCTCGCCCAACGCTTCCCGGGTTCCCTGATCGCGTTCGACACCGCGGGCAAGAGAATGGTCTCCGGCCAGGACCGCAACCGATCAATGGCGCAGGTGAGCGCCCGGCTGCAATGGGTCTGCGACAACCCGCGCGACGTCGAGCCCTGCGGCCTCGAACTGCTCGACACCCGAACGCTGGCAACCCCGCAGCCCGAGATCGCCAAAACCTGGCCCCCGCAACGCCGCTACGGCATGTCGGTGCTGGCGCGGCTGGCGCCGCCGATCGTCAACACCTACAAGTTCAACCTGTTCAGAGCCTCGCCCCCGCAGTGATCGCCGGTGGGCGAACGCTAGCGCTGATGATGACGTTGTCGGGGCTGGCGCTCGTCGAATCGCTCAACGTCCTCAACCTGGGGGCCACCTCCGCGATCGTCTACGACAGCCGGTTGCGCCGCAGTTCCCCGCTGCTTGGCGGGCTCAGCTTCATCGCCGGCGTGTTCGCGGCGACCGCGGCCGTCGGCATCGCCGTGGTGCTGGGTGTGACCCTCCTGACCGAGTTCAGCGCCCTCCGGCCCACCCCGACGATCCGCTACCGCGCCGAGTTGGTCGTTGGCGCGGTCCTGGTTTGCCTGGCGTGCTTTCCAGCGGCGGCCCGAAAGGCTTCGCCGCGAAGGGCTTTGGCGGCCATGCGACAAAATCCCTGGCTGCTCGCATGGGGCGGCGCGGCACTCGGCTTCGGTCAGGCGGCGACCGACGTGGTATATCTGGGGGCGCTGGCCATGCTCGGCGCCTACCATCCCCGACCCGTGATCTGGCCGGTGATCGTGCTCGCATACTGCGCCATCGAGCTGTGGCCGCCCCTGCTGGTGCTCTTACTCGCGACCAGGCGAACGGCACGAGCGCGGCGGGTTCAACGCGGACTGGTGCGCCTCATCACCCGCTACGGCCCGAGATGGGTGCGTGCACTGTGCTTGGCAGCCGGAGCCGCACTCATCCTCGACGCAGTCCTGCACCGCCACAACCTCTGGTGAACCGGCTTGCGATTCAACGCAGTTGCCAACCGCGGGCGCGCAGGCGTTCTTCCCAGAACCGAGTATAGGTTCCGCCCGCGGTGACCAGCTGGTCGTGGCGTCCGCGCGCGGTGATCCGACCATCGTCGAAAACGAGAATCTGGTCGGCGCCCATCACCGTCGAAAGCCTGTGCGCGACAACGACAACGGTGCGGTCGCGGGCCAGTTCCCCGATGGCAGCCGTCACGGCCGCCTCGTTCACGGCATCCAGCGCGGCGGTGGCTTCGTCCAACAGCACCACGGGCGCATCCTTGAGCAACGCGCGGGCGATGGCAACACGCTGACGTTCACCACCGGAGAGTGCCGAACCCGCCTCGCCGACGCGGGTGTCCCAGCCGTCGGGGAGGCGTTCGATCACCTCGTCGAGGCGCGCGACGGCCGCGACGCGATCCAGCTGGCCTTGCGTTGCGCCGGGATCGGCCATCCGCAAGTTGTCGGCGATGGTCCCCTCGAAAAGGTAAGCGTCGTCGAAGACTTGCGCGGTCAGGTGCGCGACCCGACCGGTCCCGATTTCGCGCAAATCGTAGCGACCGAGCAAGATGCTACCGTCGTCGACATCGAAGAACCGGCCGATCAGTCGCAGTAACGTGGTCTTTCCGGAACCGGACGGGCCAACGATCGCCGTGAGACTGCCATTCGGGATGATGGCATCGACGCCGTTGATGACGGGTGCGCCGCCGTCGTAACCGAAGCGCACACCGCGCAATTCGATGTCGGCACTGGCTGGTGTCACCTCCCGATCCGGCTCGGGGAGGGGCGGCACCGCCAGCAGCTCGCGCACCCGGACAATCGCGTCGGCGGTGACCTGGACGTGGCCGGCGAGGTCCCCGAGCTGGGAGATCGGGTCGATCATGCGCAACGTGATGATCAGCAGACCGATCATCGTGGGCAGCGCCAGCTCGCCACGCAGCGTCAAGACGACGGTGAACGCAATGACCGTCGTCAAGACCAATTGCATCGTGCCGAAACATCCGATCAAACCCCACGCACCGCGGATGGTGAGCCGGGACTGTGAACGTTGTTGGCGGGCAAGCGATTCTTCAAGCGTGCCGAGCTCCCGGCGGGTGAGGACGCCGTAGGCCCGAAGTGTCGGCTGCAGGCGGGCGTACTCGACGATCCGGGACGCGGTGGCGCCGATGTCGTGGTCGTACTCGGCATCGTTGCGGTGCACGATGCCCATGTACATCCGCAAAGCCAGCGCGCAGAGCACGGCGCCCACGGTCAGCGCGATCCCGATCCGCCAGTCGCTGAGATAACTGCCGACGATGAGGGTGGCCGGCGCCGTCACCCCGACGACGATGTGCCGCAGCATGTGCGCCGGAAAGTCCGCCACGTCGACGGCGTCTTTGGCGACCAGACGTCCGACCGGTCCGGTGCGGCCAGCGCCGAACCAGCCGAGCGGCAGCGTGGCCAGATGATTCCCTATCCGGGTATGGAGGCCGGTCAGCACGTCGGTGCCGACCCGATAACCCAGCGACGTGCTCCACGCCAGCAATACGTGATGGACGCCTACGGTCACACCGATCGCCGCTATCGAAAACCACAGCTGACCCCAATGCGCGGGTCTGTCCATCAGAGCCCCGAGCAGGGGAACGACGAACAGAAATCCCAGGCCCTGCAGAACCCCCTGTGCGCCTTGTAATGCCAGCATCGTGCGCAGGCAACGGCGCCCACGGCCATCGAGTAGCTCGAGCAGGTAGCCAATGATGACGCTCACCGACCGGCCTCCAACTGCTCGCGGGCGCCACGTTCGGCGTTCCTTTCGTGCTCCCATAGCCGCGCGTAGATTCCGTTGTTCTCCAGCAGTTCGGAATGCCTACCGCGCTCGGCGATCCGGCCGCCATCGAGCACGACGATGACGTCGGCACCTCGTATCGTGCTGAGTCGGTGAGCAATCACCAGCACAGTCCGGCCCCGCGCGACCTCGCTGACCGCGTCTTGGATGCGGGCCTCGTTCTCCGGGTCGGCGCTGGCGGTGGCCTCGTCGAGAACCAGGATGGGACGGTCGGCGAGGATCGCCCGGGCGATGCAGACGCGCTGTCGTTCACCTGCCGAGAGCGCCGCGTCCACGCCAACCACCGAGTCCAGCCCGCGCGGCAACCTGTCTATCCTGGAGAGGATCCGGGCTTTGGCGGCGGCATCGCGCACCGCCGCGTCATCGGCCGCGGGGCGGCCGAGACGGATGTTGTCGCCGATGCTCATGTCGGACAACAGGTGCGAGTCCTGGAACACGAACGCGACCTGCTCATACAAGCGGGCGGGGTCGATTTGGCGGAGATCGACCCCATACAGCTCGACCGCACCGTCGCACGGATCATCGAAGCGGGGAAGCAGCTTGGCCAGCGTGGACTTTCCAGCGCCGGACGGGCCCACCAGCGCGGTGAGGGTCCCGCGCTCGAGGCGGAGGTCGATTCCGTTGAGGGCGACGGTTTCGCCGTAGGTGACCCGCACGTCGCGCATCTCCACCACCGGCCCGGCGGTCGTAGGGTCGAGGCCGACCGGTTCATCCGGCGTCGAAAGTTCTGGGGTGGCGAGCAATTCGCGGATTTCGCGGTACACCTTGAGCGCAGTGACCAAGGGATGCACGGACATCAGCACCGTCATCCACCCGGCGGTAATGACCGTGCCGAACACCAGGAATGCGATGAAGTTCTCCAGCGTGAGGTCGCCGCGGGCGGTCAAGACCCCGCCGGTCGCTGCGACGACGAGAAGAATGCTCGGGGGTGACAACAGTATCTCGGCGGAAACGCTTGCGGCGCTCGTGGATTTGGCCCAGTCGAGAAAGAAGCGAGCGAAATTGCGGGACACGTCCTGGAAACGGCGACTCGCCTCGCCCGGTGTGCCGAACGCCTTCACGACGCGGATGCCGTTCACGAACTCCACCGCCGCGCCGTTGAGGCGCGCCAACCAGTCCATGAACTCCGGATACTTGGTCTCCGCCCCGGCCATCGCACGCTGGTAGGCGGCGAGCCCGGCGAACACCGGAAGCAGCGTCGCCAACGCCATGCGCCAGTCCACAGTGAAGAGATAGACAAACGCCACCAACGGCGGCACCGCGGTCGCGCTGAGTTCCACGATCGAATGCGCGACGAGTCGATGCAACGCCGCGACGTCGTCCTCGACCGCCTTCTTGACGATGCCGGAGTTTCGATCGCCGAACCAGCTCAGCGGCACCTTGCTCAGTTTCACCAGGAGTTCGCGGCGGATCCGAAACGACACCCGGATGTCGGCCAGGTGTGTCATCACGCCGGCGACCAGAACACCCAATTGTCTGACGGCCAGCGCGACGATCGCCACGACGATGATCGGCCAGACGTTCTTGTCGCCCAACAGAAGTCGCCTGCTCACCTCCACGACGACAACCAGCGGCGCCATGCCGGCCAGGGAACTGAGTGCCGACAGCAGGCCGCACGCGACCAGGGTCGTCCGGGCCGACTTGAGGATCGCCGGTGCCTGCCCGGATCTTGGTGCCATGTGTGGTCGCACGCCCATCCCTTCGTCGCAACCGTCCTGCCGAACCTTCGTAATGATGCGCTATGCCAGAACGGCAGGTGCCAGTCCTAACGTCTGGTGGCGCGGTCGCACGCAACTGCGCTAACCTGACTCGTGTCGTCGACCTGCAAATAATTCGCAAGATCGTACATATCGCCCGCACGATTCTTCACAGCGTGTCCTTCCGGACGCAGTTGGGATGCGACAATGTCCCCCGTACGGCGATGACGACGCAGGAAGCCGGTGCAAATCCGGCGCGGTCCCGCCACTGTCATCGGGGAGCGACCCTCACAAACCACGGCCATCGGCTGGAAGGCGAGGCGAGCGGCGATCCGAGAGCCAGGAGACTCGCGTCATCGCGTCCTGCTACACCGGGGCGGAGCACCCCGGAGAGGGATGTCCCCGCATGACGCTGCTCGGCGTATCCGGCGGCCCCGGCGAGCGCGCCGTTGAAGCGCTGATCGCGCGCCAACGGTCCAAACCCCGGGACACGCGGCAATGACCGACCCTATCTGGATGGCCGCCCCGCCCGAGGTGCACTCTGCCCTGCTGTCCAGCGGTTCGGGACCGGGTCCGCTGCTGGCCGCCGCGGCGGCGTGGAGTTCGTTGAGCACCGAATACGCCGAGGCGGCCGATGAGCTGACCGCGCTGTTGGCCGCGGCGCAGGCCGGGGTCTGGGACGGCCCGACCGCCGAGGCCTACGTGGCCGCCCACACGCCGTATCTGTCTTGGCTGATGCAGGCCAGCGCCAACAGCGCCGCGACGGCCGCACAAGACGAGACTGCGGCCGCCGCCTATACCGTCGCGCTCGCCGCCATGCCCACCCTGGCCGAGCTGGCCGCCAACCACGCCACCCACGCGGCGTTGCTGGCCACGAACTTCTTTGGCATCAACACCATCCCCATCGCGCTCAACGAGGCCGACTATCTGCGGATGTGGATTCAGGCCGCCACCACGATGAGCACCTACCAAGCAATCTCCGCCGCCGCCGTAGCCGCGGCGCCACCTGCCAGCGCGGCACCACCGGTGTTGAAATCCGGCAACCCGACCACGGCCGCCGACCTCTCCGCCGTCAACATCTTCAACGACTGGGAGCAGTTCGTTCAGAACGTCATGGATCAATTGTTCGGGGTCCAGAGCCCGCCCTACCTCCTTTCGGCGCTGACGGCCTTCGCGGAAGGTCCCTCCCCGGCCACCCTGGCTGCCCTGCTTTTTGCATCGGTCTTCGAGGTCGCATTCGACTCCCTGTTCTTCTCGCCCGCGGCGCTGTTGAGCGCGCCGTTCGTGCCGTTCATCGGTCTGGCCGGTCTAGCGGGTCTGGCCGGACTCGCCGGCCTGCCTCGTCCGGGACCGCTGCCCGATACGGGAATCCGGATTCCGGAATCCCCCGTACCTCAGGCGCAGCCGGCTATAGGAATCGTCACGGCGGTCGCCACGCCGGCGACCGCCGCGCCGGCCGCGACGGGAGCACCGGCGCCGACATCGGCGCCGGCGTCCGCAGCGGCATCAGCACCGGCGCCCGCGGCCGGCGCCGCCGGCTTCGCGTATCTGGTGCCCGGCGGCGGACCAGACGAAGAAGAGGGCCCGACGCTGATCGGCCGCGGCAAGGCCACGGCGCCGGCCGCGGACATCGTCGCGGCCGCCGCAGCCCCGGCGCGGGCATCAACGCAGGAGCGAGCGCGGCGACGCCGACGGGCCGTGATGCCCGACCACGGCGACGAATACATGGACGCCGACTCGGGTCTGGAAGCGCCGGACAGCGCACCCAGCGCAACAGCTGCCTCGGGCCGCGGTGCCGGGTCGTTCGGATTCGCCGGGACGGTGACTGCGGCCGGCATGGCCGACACGGGCCGCCCGGAAGGGTTGATCGCCCTGGCCGACGGCTTCGGCGGCGGGCCGACCGCGCCGAGGCTGCCGCACTCCTGGTCCAGCGAGCCCAACGGCGAATCACCCGGATCCGGGGGGAGGGACCCCGGGGAAACAGCAGAGGCGTACGAATAAGCTTGCACCAATCAGGAAGCGTTGTGCTGCGGAGTCTTTCCTTCCCGGCTCCCAGCACACAGGCACCCCACGTCTGACATCGGACTATCCAGTGAGGACCGTGACGAATGACAGCTACCCCCCGCGCCGACCCGTACGCTCAGTCCGCCGAATTCTACGAAGTGATGGCGATCCCGCACTGGGATATGAAACGAGAGGTGCTGGTATCCGCGCTGACCGCTGGTGCGGTAGTGACAGAGCCAGTTCTCGACATCGGAGCGGGGACCGGGCTTTCGACGGCGACCATCGCCGACACCATCCCTGGTGTCGCGATCCACGCGGTCGAGCCGTCGGCGGCAATGCGGGCGGCGCTCGTTTCACGGATCCTCAGTCGCAATGACCTGATCGATCGGGTCACCGTGCATCCGGTCAACGTCGAGGAGCTCACCCTCCCCGACCGCATCGGAGCCGCAGTGCTGATGGGTGTCATCGGATTCCTTGATCGGGAAGCGCGGCAACGGTTTTGGGCGGAGCTACGTCCGCGGATCGCACCCGGGGCCCCGGTGGTCGTGGAGGTCATGGCCATCGACCAACCCCTGTCGCTGCCGGAGATGACGATCGCCCAACAGCGTATCGGCAGCCGCGAGAACGAAGTCCGCATATCTGGTGAACCCGCCGGCGATGACGCAGAGCACTGGACGATGCACTACCTGGTACGGGAAGGCGACGAGGTCATCAGGGATTTCACCGCCGATTACACATGGCACACCGTCGGGCTCGCCGAACTCGCCCGGGAAGCTGAAGCGCATGACATGACGTTTCAGCAACTGCATCCAATCATTGGTGTGCTGCACGCGCGCTGAACGCCGTTACGGCGGTGTCGTAGCGGGCCGGCCGTGCCATGCCTGGCTCACCACAAAAAGCTCCGCGGAACTTCTCACGCGCCTCGTGCGACTACTCAGGTATGGCGGCATATCGCGCTGGCGCCTGCCCGGGCCTAGTTACGCGGCCGGCGGCCGGTAGCTGGTATCCGATCGCGCCCGGCTGGCAGTGACCGCCCCGGTCTGGATGGCGTCCCCGCCGGAGGTTCATTCGGCGTTGCTGAGCAGCGGCCCGGGCCCGGGCCCGCTGCTGGCGGCGGCGGGGGCATGGCATTTGTTGAGCACCGAATACGCCGAGGTGGCCGATGACCTGTCGGCGCTGGTGGCGGCGGTGCAGGCCGGAGTATGGGAGGGCCCCAGCGCCGAATCGTATGCGGCCGCCCATGCGCCCTACATCGCCTGGCTGGCCCAGGCGGCCACCGACGCTGCCGCGAAGGCCGCACAACACGAGACCGCGGCCGCCGCCTATACCGCGGCGCTGGCCGCCATGCCCACCTTGGGCGAGCTGGCCGCCAACCACGCCACCCACGCGGGGCTGCTGGCCACGAATTTCTTCGGCATCAACACCATCCCCATCGCGCTCAACGAGGCCGACTATCTGCGGATGTGGATTCAGGCCGCCACCACGATGAGCACCTACCAAGCAATCTCCGCCGCCGCCGTAGCGGCGGCACCGACCACGTCGCCGGCACCGCCGATACTGAAATCCGGCGACCCAACCGCGGCCGCCGACCTCTCCCCCAACAATATCCTCAACAACATCCTCAACGCCTGGTCGAACGTAGTCCAGAGCATTGTCGATCAGCTGTTCGGCGTCCAGGGCCCGCCCCAATTGGATTCGCTCAGCACATTCCCTCAAGGCGTGATGGATCTCCTTGCGAATCCGTCCCCTGCGCTCTTTGCGGCCCTGGTATTTGCAGCGACCTTCGAGGTCACGTTCGACACCCTGTTCTTCTCGCCCGCGGCGCTGTTGGGCACACCGTTCCTGCCTTTCGTCGGGCTGGCCGGCCTTTCGGGTCTGGCCGGACTTGCGGGCCTGCCGCACCCGGGACCGCTGCCCGATACCGGCAGCCCGATCCCGGGACCCTCCGCACCCCAGGCGCAACCGTCCGCGGGGGTCGTCACAACAATCGCCATGCCCGGGACTGCCGCGCCGGCCGCCACGGGAGCGCCGACGCCGGCCTCGACGCCCGCCCCCGCGCCGGCACCGGCATCGGCACCCGCGGCCGGCGCAGCCGGTTTCGCCTATCTGGTGTCGGGCGCCGGGCCCAACGAGGGGGAAGGCCCGACGCTGATCGGCCGCGGCAAGGCCACGGCGCCGGCCGCGGACATCGTCGCGGCGGCCGCCGCCCCGGCGCGAGCATCAACCCGAGAGCGATCGCGGCGACGCCGCCAGGCCGTCATGACGGGCCGCGGCCACGAATACATGGATATCGACTCCGATCCGGACACTCCGCCGGACAGCGCGCCCACCGCGACAACTGCCTCAAACCGGGGCGCCGGGCGGTTGGGATTCACGGGGACGGCATCTAAGGCCGACACAGCACGCCCGGAAGGATTGATCACCCTCGCCGATGGCTTCGGCGCCGGACCTACCGCACCGAGACTGCCGCACACCTGGGCCAGCGACCCCAACGACGAATCACCAAGATCCGAAGGGCCGCAGGATCCCGGGCAGACAGAAGAGCGAGACAAATAAGCTTGCTGCGAAGAGGGAGGGGGCAGCGTGTCACTTCTGGTCGTGACGCCCGAGTCGTTGGTGTCGTCGGCAGCAGATTTGGAGAGCATCCGTTCGGCGCTGGATGCCGCTCATGCGGCGGCCGCGGCTCCCACCACCGAGTTGATGGCGGCCGGCGCCGATGAGGTATCGGCGGCGGTGGCGGCGCTATTTGCCGAGTACGGCCAGGAGTTTCAGGCGCTCAGCGTGCAGGCCGGCGCGTTTCATCAACAGTTTGTTCAGGCGCTGAGTGCGGGGGCTGGATCGTATCTGGCCGCGGAGGCGCTGAACGCGTCGCCGTTGCAGACGGCGCGGGGCGACTTGCTCGCTGCGATCAACGCACCCAGCGAGGCGCTGTTGGCGCGTCCGCTGATCGGCAATGGGGCAATCGGGACGGCCCTCAGCCCTGCACCCGCCAGCGTCGCAACGCTCATCATGGGCGGCACCGGCAACCCCGTCCCAAACGGCACCTATCTGACCAACATCTACAACACCTACATTGCGCCGCTCATCGCTCCCGATACCGCCATCCCGACCGGTTTGACAACCCCCGAGCAGGGCTGGCCGCTGACCGGTCTGCACAGTTTGACCTTCGATACGTCGGTTGCTCAGGGACTCGAGATTCTGAAGCAGGCGATTGCAGCCCAACCGTCGGGCACACAAACAGTCGTGTTCGGATTCTCCCAAAGCGCCACCATCGCCACCAACTACCTACAAGGCATCGCCAACGGTTCCATCCATGCGCCGCCCCCGTCCGATTTGAGATTCGTACTGGCCGGTGATCCCAACAATCCCGACGGCGGCTTGTTCGAACGCTTCGCCGGGTTCTACATCCCCGGCTTCAACGAGACATTCAACGGGGCGACACCCGATCTGGCCTACCCGACGTCCATCTACACCATCCAATACGACGGCTACGCCGACTTCCCCCGGTACCCGCTCAACTTTCTGGCAGACGCCAACGCCGTTGCCGGCATCTACTACGACCACCTGCTGAGTCCGATTCCCGGATACGAGAGCCTCACGCCCCAGCAGATTGCGACAGCGGTCGTCGCGCCGGTGTCTCCCGGGGCTACCGGCGATACCACCTACTACATCGTTCCGACCCAGAACCTGCCGCTGCTGCGGCCGCTGAACTTGCCGCAGCCGCTGCTCAACTTGATTCAGCCGGACTTGCGGGTGCTCATCGACATGGGCTACGGCGATATCGGCGGAGCCAATACCGAGTATGCGAATCTTCCCACCCCGGCCAGCCTTTTCCACCTGGTCAACCCGGTCACCGTCGGCACCGACCTGATCAAAGGAGCTGCGCAAGGCGTGCAGGCCGACTTGGTGTTAGCTGGAGTGCTGCCGCAGGCCGACATGCCCGACACGTACCCGTTTGTTCCGTCTCTAGATCCGGGTCTATCGATTAACCTGGGCCAGCCCAGCGTCACTGCGATGTCGGCGGTGACGAGCGGCCTCGGCTCTCTGCTGCGCGCTCTGAATATCCCGGCCTTCGGGAGTGGTTGAGCGCGGCCGAAGTGATCCCCACGCCTCATCGGTATCAGCTCCGCGGACCTGATCGACAGCTTCACCATTCTGGGTGTCCTCACCGGACAGGCCGCCGCGTGGGCAGCACAGCGCATCAGCCCACACGAACTCGCCGCGCTACGCGAACTCGCCGCCGAGGTCACCGCGCGAGCGGGGGACGAGAGCATCGGTGAAGCCAATTGGCGCTATCATCAGGAGATCCACCGTGCCGCTCATTAAGAGATCCACAGTGCCGCTCATTCGCCGCGTCTACTCGCCCAGCTCAGGCAAGCCGCCTGCGTGGTCCCCACCAACTTCCTGACCCTTTTCCCCGACCACGAGAAGCACTCACTCGATGAGCACGACGAACTGCTCCAAGCAATCGCCAACCACGACTCCGAGCGCACCCGGCAGCAGCCAATCGCTCACAGCCCAAGCATTCCCGATGCTGCAAACCCTGTAACCGGCCACGCCGGCCATCGGGCCCGGCCAGCTCCCCGATCACCGGGGGTTGGCCGGGCCCCCTTTTTCTTCCGCTACCCCGGCGCCCGGTTGCCGGACCGCCATGGCCCGCCACCACGGCGACACCCTCTCGCCAAACCAGCGATCCCGGTCGCTGCGGACCGCCGTGATCACCCGTGAAATCATCCCGGTTCCCCACCGGCGCCCCGGCACGTCGACAGCGCCCGCCAGCGCGCCACCAGGCCCCGCGCCCGACGCCCACCCCAGCCGCGCCGACCACCCCACACCGCACACCACCATGTCGCGCTGCGCCAGCATGCGCCAGGTCAATACAACGGTGGCTGCGTCGAACCCAACAACGCCGCCGCCACAGCGTCGGCGTCCCAACCGTGGCGCACCGCTTCGCGCAGCGCCAACGCCCGGGCCCGCCGCGCCTTCACACTGTTATCGCCGCGGCGCACCGCCAGGCGACCACCCCTACGGCCCGCGCGGGCCATCATCACCATGTTGTCGCGCTGGGAGCCGGGCACCACAGAATGCAGACCTGTCTCTCACCCGAACGCATGCTGTGTTATTGCAGCCGTGCAGCGCCCTCACCCACGGCGCCAGCAGTGCACCATCCATGGCTGCGGCCAACGCATGGCGGTTGGGCTGCATCACGATCAGCACACCACCGGGGCAAACCCAAAACCGACCGTAGCTATCGGCACCCAGCGCCGACCTCCAGACTGCGGAACATTTGGCTGTGGCCCGCGAACCACGTTGGCCTCAAAGCGCCGCAACTCCTTGGCCCGCAGGCGCGGACCCACCGCCGACCACTCACCACCCAGTCCACCGCGATTTAGGTCACCCTAATTTCACCGCCTCCTCGAACATCACACCTCTTGCACACAGGTCACGAAACGATAACGCAATTTCGTCTTTATGAAACTATTTAGGCTCTACTACCATGATGATTTGTGAAGGAAAGACGCTGTCCACGATGCGGTGGCGCGCTGCCCGCTGCCCCGTGGCCGCCCAAGCCTGGACGTCCTCCAGTTTGGTGCTCACAGCGATGTCGACGCGCCGCGTACGAGGAGCGCCGCGCCGCCAGGAACGGCGCAATCGGTGTGCGCGTCGAGATCGTCGAGAAACCCGTCGAGCGGCTCGTCGAGCGGGTACGAATCGAAACCCAGCGCGGACCGGTCAGCCCGGCGGAAGCGGCACAAGTCGTGCTCGGTTCTCCCCGTGCCTGCCGCACGGTCTTGGAGTCCCTGGCAGCGGAGGCTGACGCCGGCCGACTCGGGGCAGGAGTCCACGCCCCGACGCTTCGGGCGGCCACCCGGTTGCTTCAATCACTCAAGAAGGCACGTCTGATCGACGATCAATAGAGGCGGCTGTCCATGCCACGCCACGGCGGTGGCAGGCGTCCGTTCCGCGGCGGATCGCCGGCGACTTGCTGGCATATGATCAGCGCCGTGACCGACGACGAGCACCTGTTCGTTTGCCCCACGGCCCGGACCACGAGGCGATAGCGGTAGCTGACGTCGCACTGGCACTCGCTGGCGATGAGGTGGCGGATCACACCCGCCAGTCGGAACTTCGCATCACGCGAGACTACCGCCGAGGAGGCCGTCGCCGACATCATCGCCCGCTATGCCACCGGGCGTAGCCGAGACACTGCGCCGACGTAGCGCGGATCGGCGTCAGCTGCGAGTTGGAGCCAACAGCTTTCGATACTCGGACGAGTCCGCCAAGTTATGACCGATCCAACAGGCTGGACGGAAATAGTGAGTACTGAGGCGCTGGCGCCGGAACACGAGCGGGCTTCACGCGTCTATGACTGGTACGTGTTAGACCCACAGAGCCGCCGCTGGCCGCAACTGCGCGGTCCGGCTTCGGAATCGGGCACACCTTGAAGATGTCAAGGCAAGCGTCGATATCGCCTTGGGTCATGCGCCACTTCCGGCCGACCTTCCGCCCCGGTATCTTCCGGGAACGCAGCTGCGCGGCCAGCCACTTCTCCGATACGCCGCCGATGCGTTCGGCCGCCTCGGTGAGGTCAAAGGTCAGCGAATCGCCCACGATGGAATCCAGTAATAGTCAACAGACACAACAGATTCTGCTATTACAGTCGAGATGCCGCCATGTCCCGCAGCGTTCGGCAATCGAGCCATGATTCACGGTAAGCCCAGCCCAGTCCCTCCGCTACAGCCACCATCGGAAATCTTCACGGATTTTCGGAAAGCCCAGCGGTCGCCGCCAACCGAGCGCTAATCGCGGCGGCTGCCGCTTGGGCGCTACGCCGGTCCAGGTGCCCGTAGGTGCCGACCGTTGTTTCGATCGACTCGTGACCGAGGTGCCGCTGCACTACCGCCAACGGGATGTTATCGGCAATCATCCACGACGCACAGGTGTGACGCAGATCGTGAATCCGCGGCTTCTTTCCCAATTCGGCCCTCGCCACCGCCGGTGCCCACACGCGCCGTGAGAAGCCCTGTGCCCGTACATAATCACCGGCACGGTTGCGGAACAGCCAATCACCGTCGTAGTCCAGCTTGTCGAGCACACTGTGGGCAACATTGATCGTGCGCACCGAATTGTTCGACTTCGGCGGCCCGAGCTTCACGCCGCCGTCGACGACCTTCCAGGCACGCACGATGCGCACTGTTCCTTGATAGATATCGACATCGCCGGGCCGCAGTGCGGTCGCCTCGCTCCAGCGGGCACCCGAGGCCACAAGGAATTCCACGAAGGGGCGCCAGTACCCCGTCACCGCGTTGAGGAGTGTCGCGAACTCCGCCTCAGTGAGGAAGACCATTTCTCGTCGCTGCCAGCGCGGCAACCGAAGTCCACGGCATGGATTGGTGCCCAGGTGCCCTGCAACAACCGCAGCGTTCAACGCGCCGGAAAGGAAGCGTTGTTTGTTCGCGATGGTCTTGCCCGAAGCCTCATCGTCGGCCATCGCGTTCACCCAGGCCGCGATGTCGTCGCGCCCGAGGGCCACCAATGGCATCGCACCCATCACCGGCGCGATGTCGTTGGCAAGGTATGCCCGATAGCGCTGCACCGTACCTGCCTCCACCCCGGTCAGGTGATCCAGGTGATGGGTGATCCACTCCTCGACCGTCAGGGCCGCCGCAGCATTGGTCGCAGAGGCCAGAACGTCCATAGCCTTCGCCGGCCCTACCCGATTGACCAAGTCCTTGAACTGAACAGCCTTGGCATGGTCGTCGAACGACATCGAGGACTGTTTGCCCTCCGCGCGGAACAACACTGATGTGTACGCGCTGCCGTCCTTGCGGGTACGCAGCCGGAGGGTCGCCATGCAGGCACACAATACGCCCGATGTTGACGGGAGTGTTGACGAGGAATCCACGAAAGTCATCTGAGCTGCTGTTTCTCGGTGGAGCTAAGGGGACTCGAACCCCTGACCCCCACACTGCCAGTGTGGTGCGCTACCAGCTGCGCCATAGCCCCGAGAAGTTGTGCCCATCGAAGTTACACCACTGTCAGGTGGCGTTCAAAGGCGCTGGTCAGAGCCTGAACTAAGTGAGCGTCGCCCGCTGCCGCATGTGTCGCTTTTGGGATGTGCTATCGCATCTGATAGCGCATTCGCGAATCGGTTGTAGCCACCCGTGGAGGCTGATGTGGCTGATGTGGCGCAAGAGCCAGGGCTTTTACCCTATGACCGAGTTCACCACCTCGCGGGCCGTCTTCTGCACCTCGGCCAAATGCTCGGGTCCGTTGAAGGACTCCGCGTAGATCTTGTACACGTCCTCGGTGCCCGACGGGCGTGCGGCGAACCAAGCGTTGGCGGTCGTCACCTTCAGGCCGCCCAGCGGGGCGCCGTTGCCCGGCGCGGTGGTCAGCTTTGCGGTGATCGGTTCACCCGCCAACTCGGTGGCGGTCACCTCGTCGGGTGAGAGCTTGGCCAGCCGGGCCTTCTGATCCCGGTCGGCCGGCGCGTCGACCCGCGCGTAGAACGGGGTGCCGTATTCGTCGGCAAGCGCCTGGTAGCGCTGCGACGGCGTGGCGCCGGTGACGGCCAGGATCTCCGAGGCCAGCAGCGCGAGGATGATGCCGTCCTTGTCGGTGGTCCACACCGATCCGTCGCGCCGCAGGAACGACGCCCCCGCCGACTCCTCCCCGCCGAAGCCGATGGTGCCACCGATCAGGCCGTCGACGAACCACTTGAACCCGACCGGCACCTCGAGCAGCTTGCGGCCGATCCCGGCGACCACCCGGTCGATGATCGACGAACTGACCGCGGTCTTGCCGACGGCGATGCCGGCCGGCCAGGACGTGCGGTGGGTGAAGAGATAGTCGATGGCCACCGCCAGGTAATGATTCGGGTTCAGCAGCCCCCCATCGGGCGTGACGATGCCATGGCGGTCGGAGTCGGCGTCGTTGCCGGTGGCGATCTGGTAGTAATCCCGGTTGGCGATCAGCGAGGCCATCGCGTCGGGCGAGCTGCAGTCCATCCGGATTTTGCCGTCATGGTCAAGCGTCATGAACCGCCACGTCGCGTCGACCAGCGGATTGACGACGGTCAACTCGAGGTTGTACCGCTCGGCGATCGCGCCCCAGTAGTCCACGCTCGCCCCCCCGAGCGGGTCGGCACCGATCCGCACCCCCTCCTTGCGGATCACATCGACATCGACCACGTTCTGCAGCTCGTCGACGTAGCTGTCCATATAGTCGTGGCGGCGGGCGGTCTGCAACGCCCGAGCAAACGGAATGCGTTTGACCCCCGACCCATTACGCAGGATCTCGTTGGCGCGCTTGGCGATTGCGTTGGTCGCGTCGGTGTCGGCCGGACCCCCGTTGGGTGGGTTGTACTTGAAACCGCCGTCGTACGGCGGGTTGTGCGACGGCGTCACCACGATCCCGTCGGCGAGTGCGTCGGTGCGACCCCGGTTGTAGGTGAGGATGGCAAGGCTGACCGCCGGCGTCGGCGTGTAGCGGTCGGCCGAGTCGACGACGGCCACCACCTCATTGGCGGCCAGCACCTCCAGCGCCGACACCCAGGCCGGTTCGGAGAGGCCGTGCGGGTCGCGGCCGATGAACAGTGGCCCGGTGGTGCCCTGGGCGGCGCGATATTCGACGATGGCCTGCGTGATGGCCAAGATGTGCGCCTCGTTGAACGCTCCGTTGAGCGCCGAGCCGCGGTGACCCGAGGTGCCGAACGCCACCTGCTGAGCGACGTCGTCCGGGTCGGGCTCGATCGAGTAGTACGAAGTGATCAGGTGGGGCAGATCGACGAGGTCTTCGGGCTGGGCCGGCTGACCGGCACGCGGGTGGGCCATGGTTACCAATTCTGCCCGTGCCCGACGCCCCCCGCCGCCCCGGACTTCTTCGGTACTTCCCGGGTTCACCCGTTCGTAAGCCGCTCCCCTACGCTGCTAGGCGCACCACTGCATCGAAGGGAAGCGAACCGTGGCCCAACCCGACTATCGCGAGCTGGCCGCGGTTTTCGTCGGCGGAGCGGTCGGCGCCCTGGCCCGTGCGGCGTTGAACGCCGTCGTCATCCGCGACCCGGAGAGCTGGCCGTGGCCGACTTTCATCGTCAACATCGTCGGCGCCGTTTTGGTCGGTTATTTCACCACCCGACTGTTGGAGCGGCTGCCGCTGTCGAGTTACCGGCGGCCGTTGCTCGGCACCGGATTCTGCGGCGGGTTGACCACTTTCTCGACGATGCAGGTCGAAACCGTGACGATGATCCAGCACGGCCATTGGGTCAAGGCCGCGGCGTACACCACGAGCAGCATCGTGCTGGGATTGCTCGCCGTCTACCTCGCCACCGCTCTGGTTCGCCGAGCACGAGTGCGCTCATGACCGCCACCGCGACGACGGTCGTGCTGTGGGCCGCCGTCGCGCTCCTCGGCGGCGTCGGGTCGGTGCTGCGATTTGTGATCGATCGCGCGGTGGCGCGCCGAGCGGCACGGGCGTTTCCATTCGGGACGCTGGCGGTCAACATCAGCGGCGCCACACTACTGGGTTTCCTCGGGGGCCTGGCTTTGAGCAAGGACGCCGCCCTGCTGGCGGGGACCGCCCTCGTCGGCGCCTACACCACCTTCTCCACCTGGATGCTGGAAACCCAGCGCCTCGGCGAGGAGCGCCAGACGTGGACCGCGCTCGCCAACATCGTCGTCAGCATCGCGCTGGGCATAGCGGCCGCGGTACTCGGGCAATGGGTTGGGCACCAGTTCGTAACCGGCCGGGCCTGAAGCTAACCGTCTAAAAGCCTGGGCACGTCGTAGGGAGTGCGGGGCAGCGCATACAGCGCCATTCGCCGATTCGACATGTCGTGCTCGCCGAGGAAAACGCAGCCGCCGGCCTCACAGAACCGGCGCGCCGTCATGTTGCGGTGGTCGGGATCGAACATGATTCGACGACACTGCGGCTCGGCGCTGAGCACGCTGGCCACGAAGTGCGGCAACAGGAACTGCGCGATCCCCTTGTTCATAAGCTCGAGATCCGCGATGGCGGCGTGGATGCCCAGATCATAGGCGTCGCATTCGTATCGGGTGGCGATGGAATCCTTTGCCGCCCGGTATAATTCGACATATCCGTGGTCTTGTCCGTCCAGGCTGCCGACGAATGGTCGCGAGTAGTCGCCCTCGCATTGTTCACGGAGGTAACGCCGCCACCGCGACGCCGGCCAGACCGACTCCCACGCTTCGGCCAGGTGCGGCCGGCTCATCCACTCGGCGACCATCTCGGCGTCGGTATCGGGGTCGGCCAGACGAAATGCGTACGGCGCGGGCACGTCTGGCATGGGCGGCGGCGGCACGCCACGGACCTCATCGCTGATATCGATCAGTTCCCGCGGCAAGATCACTTCGGGTTCACTCATGTCAAATGCGCAGCCTACCCAAGCGCCCCAATCCACCGGTCGGCCAGCGCGGAAACCCAGCCGGTTGCGACCTCCGGACGGTCCGGCGGCGCCTCCACAAGCACCAATTCGTCGACGCCCGACTCGGCGAGCGCGCCGATATCGCCGACGCTCGGATTGCGCAGCGCCACGGACAACCGCAGCTCGGCACGCTCACGCCCGGACTGGGCGCACAGCCGCTCGAGTGTGTCGATCCGCTCACGCACCGCAGCCACCCCATCGAGGTTGAACCCGTACCAGCCGTCGCCCCATGCCGCGACACGCCGCAGCGCCACATCGCTGTTGCCCCCAAGCACAATCGGGATGCGACGATCGCGCACCGGCTTGGGGTTGACCCGGATCGCATCGAAGCCGACGAACTTCCCGTCGAACGAGGCGACGTCCTCGCGCCACAACGTGCGC
>Ga0335081_10002470_pt1 | contig 29124 bp, 26 predicted proteins | sample Lox_Sample_35_FD_206713 | JGI IMG/M metagenome (GOLD analysis project Ga0335081, IMG submission 206713) | Soil microbial communities from Loxahatchee National Wildlife Refuge, Florida, United States - Lox_Sample_3.5 | ecosystem: Environmental > Terrestrial > Soil > Wetlands | place: USA...
CGCACGACGTGCTGCTGGCGATCGGCACGGGCAAGGATCTCGATGACCCGAACCGGTTCCGGTTCACGGGTCAGGAGAGCTACGTCAAATCCGAAGCGGAGATGAAGCCGCTGTTTCCCGGGCATCCTGAGGTGCTCGCGGAAACCGTGCGCGTGGCGGACCGGTGCGAGTTCGACTTCGAGAAGCGGTATTTCCTGCCGCAGTACCCCCGTCCCCGCGAGTTCGCGTCCGACGTCGAGTTTCTGGTGCATCTCGCGCGCTCTGGGGCCCTCGCCCGCTACGGCACGCCGCTCACGCCCGCGGTCGAGCAGCGCCTGCAGTTCGAGCTCGACGTCATCGGCCGCACGGGATACGCCGGCTACTTCCTGATCGTCTACGATTTCATCCGTGCCGCCCGTGAGCGCGGCATTCCCGTTGGTCCGGGGCGTGGCTCGGCGGCCGGATCCCTCGTGGCGTATGCGCTCGGGATCACGAAAATCGATCCGCTCAAGTTCGACCTGCTGTTCGAGCGGTTCTTGAACCCCGAGCGCGTCTCGATGCCCGATATCGATCTCGACTTCTGCTTCGAGCGGCGCGGCGAGGTAATTCAGTACGTGCGGGAGCGCTACGGCCGTGAGTCGGTCGGGCAGATCATCACGTTCGGGACGCTGAAGGCTCGCGCCGCGTTCCGCGACGTGGCGCGAACGCTGCGCATCGAGCCCGGCGAGGTCGATCGCTTCACGAAAATGATCCCCGCGGGGCCGGGGTTCTCGATGTCGCTCGCCGAAGCGGGCGAGCGCTCCCCCGAGCTCAAGAGCCTCGTGCGAGCGGACGAGCGGGTCCGCAAGGTGCTCGACCTCGGATCGCGCATCGAGGGGCTCGCACGCCACGCATCGGTGCACGCGGCCGGCATCGTGATCGCCCCGGGCCCGCTCGTCGACTACGTGCCCGTGTGCCTCGCACCGCAGGAGCCCGACGCGATCATCACGCAGTACGACATGGTGGCGCTCGAGCGCGTGGGGATGCTGAAGATCGACATCCTCGGGCTCAAGACGCTCACTGTGCTCCACGACGCCGTCGTGATGATCCGCGAGCGGCACGGGGTGGCCATCGATCTCGAGGCGCTCGACTTCAATGACCCCGACGTGTACGCGTTGCTGCGTTCCGGCCGCACCGCTGGGGTTTTCCAGTTCGAGTCACCACTCGCGACCGACTGCCTGCGCAACATGAAGTGCGACCGGTTCGACGACCTGGTCGCGGCGAACGCGCTGCTGCGCCCCGGGCCGCTCGACACCGGGATGCATCTCGTGTTCATCAACCGCAAGCTCGGCCGCGAGCCGATCCGCTACCCGCACCCGGCGCTCGAGGAAATCCTCGCGCCCACCTACGGCGTCATCACCTACCAGGAACAGGTGATGCGGATCGCGAACGTGCTCGCCGGGTTCTCGCTTGCTGAAGCCGACGTGCTGCGCAAGGCGGTCGGGAAAAAAGACAAGGAGCTGATTCAGCAGGAGCTCGGGAAATTCGTCGCGCGGGCGGTCGAGGCAGGGCACGATCGCAAGGTCATCGAAGAAATCTCGGCACAGATCGAGACCTTCGGGCGCTACGGCTTCAACAAGTCTCACTCCGTCGCCTACACGGTACTGTCGTATCAGACGGCCTGGCTCAAGGCGCACTACCCGGCCGAATACATGGCGGCGCTGCTCTCATCCGAAATCGGCAACACCGACAAGGTGGTGCAGTACATCAATGAGGCACGCGAGCTGGGACTCCTCGTCCTCGCTCCGGATGTGAACGAATCGGGGTTCAAGTTTACCGTCGTTGGCGAGAGGCGGCTGCGCTTCGGGCTCGGCGCGATCAAGAATGTGGGTGAAGGCGCCATCGCCTCGATTCTCGAGGGACGCAAGAGCGGAGGACCGTACCGCTCGCTCGTCGATTTCTGCGACCGGATCGATCTGAGACTCTGCAACAAGCGCGTCATCGAGTCGCTCATCGATGCGGGAGCGTGCGACTCGCTGCACAGTCATCGCGCGCAGCTCGTTGCCGCCCTCGAGCATGCCTTTGCCGAGGCACAAGCCCGCCAGGACGAGCGCAACGCGGGCCAGCACGGCCTCTTCGCCGAGGAGAGCCACGCCCCGACGTCGGCGTCCCGACTGCCCGATATCGATCCGTGGAGCGAGCACGAGCGGCTGGCACGCGAGAAAGCCGTGCTGGGATTCTTCATTTCGGGCCACCCGCTCGCCAAGTTCCGTACGGAAGTGGAGCTTTTCGGAACCCGCACCACCGCGACGCTCGCCGAATGGAGCGAGCACAAGGTGCGCATCGCCGCCGTGGTCACCGCGGTCAAGCGACAGATCTCCAAGCGCTCGGGCGCCGAATACGCCCGCCTCGTCCTCGAGGACTTCCATGGTACGGCCGAAGCGCTGGTGTTTCCCGAAGCGTGGTCCGTGCTCAATCAGGCGATCCGTGCCGATGAGGCGCTGCTTCTGATCGGCGGCTACTCGGGACGCGACCGCGGCGAAGAGCAGGCGGCCTTCATTGTCGAGCAGGCGCGCCCGCTCGCCGACCTGAGAGGCACCGGGAATGTCGCCGTGCAGCTCTCGTGGTCGGCCGACAGCCCGCCCGACCCCGAGTCGGCGCGGGCCGCCGCGGCCCTGTGCGCCGCGCATCCCGGCCCTGCGCCGCTCCTCATCGAGTGGAGCGGGTCGAATGGCAACGGCGGGCTGGAACGCTTCCGCTCCCGGAGCATTCGTGTCGACGCCGGCGATGAGCTGGTCTCGGCGCTGCGCGCGCTCGTCGGCGCCGACCACGTTCGCCTGAAGGCCGTGTCCTGATGGCGACCCATACACTCGACTTCGAACGACCGTTACTCGAGCTCGAGAAGCAGATCGAGGAGTTGAAGCGGGTCGCGGCCGATACGGCGGTGGACGTGTCGAAGGAAATTGCTCCCCTCGAGAACAAGCTGGCAGAGCTACGGGTCGAGGTGTACCGCGGGCTCACCCCGATGCAGCGTGTCCAGGTGGCCCGGCATCCCAAGCGCCCTTACACGCTCGATTACGTCCGTTATCTCTTCAGCGATTTCGTCGAACTGCACGGCGATCGCCTGTACCGCGACGACCCTGCGATTGTCGGCGGCTGGGCGCGGCTGGAGGGCGGCAGCGTGATGGTGATCGGTCACCAGAAGGGGCGCGATACCAAGGAAAACCTGCGCCGGAACTTCGGAATGGCGCACCCCGAAGGCTATCGCAAGGCGCTCCGCTTGATGCATCTCGCCGAAAAGTTCGGCGCGCCGGTCGTGACGCTGGTCGATACGCCCGGCGCCTATCCCGGACTGGGCGCGGAAGAGCGCGGCCAGGCCGAGGCGATCGCGCGCAACCTGCTCGAGATGGCATCGCTCAGGACGCCGATCGTTACCGCGGTGATCGGCGAAGGAGGCTCGGGCGGCGCGCTCGCCGTGGGGCTCGCCGATCGCGTGATCATGCTCGAGAACTCCGTGTACTCCGTGATCTCGCCCGAGGGCTGCGCGGCGATACTCTGGAAGGACGCGAGCCAGCGCGAGCGCGCCGCGGAAGCGTTGAAGCTCACCGCGGAGGACCTGCTCACCCTCGGCGTCGTCGATGAGATCGTGCCCGAGCCGCCGGGCGGCGCGCACGCCGATCCGGAAGCCGCCGCCGATCTGCTCGGCGATTCGCTGCGCCGTCACGTTCGCCAGCTGCGGCGGATCCGCATCGAGAAGCTGCGCCGGCGGCGCGAGGAGAAATACCTCTCCATGGGCGCGCTGAGCGAATAAATCCTCGTGGAATCCGCCGTTGAAGTCCGTTTCAAGGGCAATCGCAAGGAGTTCTTCCGCTGGCCCGAGCCCGCGGCGGACGCGCCGCGGCTCGACCTCGCGGTGATCGTGCAGGTCGATCGCGGCGAAGACCTCGGGAGCATTTCCGCCATTGGCGCGACAGCCGCCCGGAAGTGCGGCGGCTGCACCGGGTGTGCGGTGGGAGCGGGGGGCAGGGACCCGGCGCCTCCCGAACGCACCGTGCTGCGGCTCGCGTCCGCCGAAGATCAGCGCGTCGCCCGCGAGCAGCGCCTGGACGAAGCGGCGGTGCGTCAGGCAGTCGCGGAACGCGCCGTCCAGCACGGCCTCGGGATCAAGGTTACGGACGCGGAATGGCAATGGGATCGGCGCAAGCTGACGGTCTATTTCACGTCCGAGGAACGCGTCGATTTCCGGGCATTGGTCCACGATCTCGCCGCGCGGTATCACACCCGCATCGAGCTGCGGCAAATCGGCGCCCGGGACGAGGCCAAGCGTCTGGATGGCATCGGCCGCTGCGGACGGCGGTTGTGCTGCGCGAGCTGGCTCCCCGAGCTTCGACCCGTGAGCCTCACGCTCGCCAGAGATCAACACTTGTCGCTCAACCCGTCGCAGATTTCCGGCGGCTGCGGACGCCTGCTGTGCTGTCTGCGCTACGAGCACGATTTCTACGTGCAGGCACGGAAGCGCTTTCCCAAGGAAGGGAAGGTGGTGAAAACGGCATTGGGCACGGAACGCGTACTCGCGGTGGACATCTTCTGTGAATCCGTGACGCTGCGCGCCGAAGACGGGAGCGCGCGCGTGGTGCCGCTCGCGCAGCTCGAACGCGAGCTCGAGGCGCACTAATGTCGAGATTCTACCTCACCACGGCGATCGACTACTCGAATGGCGAGCCGCACCTCGGGCACGCCCTCGAGAAGATCGGGGCCGACTGCATCGCAAGGTATCGGCGGTTACGCGGCGACGCGGTGCACTTCCTGATGGGCATGGACGAGCACAGCCAGTCCGTCATTCAGGCCGCGGCGCGCGGGTCGGTCACACCGCAGGCCTGGGTCGATCGCATGGCCGGCACGTTCGCCGACTACTGGCACCGCCTGCACTGCTCGAACGACGACTGGATTCGCACCACCGAGTCACGCCACGCGCGTGCGGTCGTGGGCCTGCTCGAGCGGATCCGGGCGTACCGGCCGAACGATCTCTTCGTGGCCGAGTACGAGGGACTCTACTGTACGGGATGTGAGGAGTTCAAGACCGACACGCAGATCGTCAACGGGCATTGCATCGAGCACCCAACCCTCGACCTCATTCCGACCAAGGAGCGCAATCAGTTTTTCCGCCTGAGCGCCTATCGCGATGACGTACTCGAGCGGATCACGAGCGGCAGCTTCCGCGTCGAGCCCGAGATCCGCCGCAATGAGGTGCTGCGCCTGCTCGAGCGAGGACTCGAGGACATTTCGATTTCGCGCCAGCGCCAGTCGTGGGGCATTCCCTTCCCCGGCGATCCACACCAGACCGTGTACGTCTGGTTCGACGCGCTGATCAATTATCTGTCGGCCACGGGCTTTCCGGATCCGGGATACGAGCGCCTCTGGCCCGCCGACCTGCACGTGATCGGCAAGGGGATCACGCGGTTTCATTGCGTCATCTGGCCCGCGATGCTGCTCGCCGCGGACCTCCCGCTCCCCCGCGAGGTATGGGCGCACGGCTACGTGCAGTGGGGCGGCACGAAAATGAGCAAGACCGCCGGCACCGCCGTAAACCTGAACGACGCGATCGAGCGGCACGGTCCCGACGCCCTGCGCTATTTCCTGCTGCGCGAGGTCGGGTTCGAAAACGACGGTGACTTCACCTGGGACCGCTTCGATGCCCGCTACATCGCGGATCTGGCCGACACGTTCGGGAATTTCGTGTCACGCTCGCTCTCCATGATCCAGCGGTATCGCGGCGGCACCGTGCCGGCCGATCCGGCGCGCTTCGACACGGCGATCGAGACAGACGCCCGCGCCGCGCTCGCGGCGTACACGCGCGCGATGGACGCGTTCGATCTGCAGGAAGGCGCGGCCCAGTTGATCGGCCTCGCGGCGCGGGCGAACCGCTACGTCGAAGAAACCACACCCTGGAAACTGGCGAAGGAAAGGCAGGATGGCGCGCTCGACTCTGTGCTCGCAAATCTCGCGCGCACGGTCGCGCGGCTGGCGCTCATGGCGCAGCCGTTTGCACCGGAGATCGCCGAAGCGATCTGGTCACTGCTCGCTCCCCCGGCGGGACATGCGCTCGCGCACGCCGGATGGCAAAAACTCGAGGCGCCGGACTTGGGCGGGCGAGCTATCTCGCGTCCTCCCATTCTGTTCCCGAAGCCCGCGACGGATGCCGCTTAGCCCAAAAATCGTGACTTAGCTCACTGTTGGTTGCATTGACGCCCTTCTTTGCGGGGCGTATTATGGCATTCCCTCGAGGGTTCCGGACGTTGCGCCCCCAGTCCGGGAGTCGGTCAGCAGCCGCAGTACACACCGGTGTTTGTGAGGTCTCCACGATGCGGAAGCGCGCGGAGCGGCGATGGACGGTCATGCTGGTGCCTCACGGCGCGGGGTCTTCCCGCGCGGTGGAGGTGTCGCACACCGTCATGAAGATGCTGCTCGGTACCGGCGGCGTGCTCGTCTCGCTGATCATCGTGCTCGGCATCGCGGCGCTGGTGCGCGGCGTGAGCATCACCCGAAATCGCGGACTCGAGCGGGAGAACCGCGTCCTCGCCGACGAAATCCAGCGCATGCACGAGCGGCTCGCCACGCTGCACGACACGCTGTCGCTCATCGCCCAGCGGGAGTCCGACATGCGGCTCCTCGCCGGTCTCCCGGCGCTCGACTCCACCGTGCGGCAGGCGGGGATCGGCGGACCGTCAGGACACTGGTCGGAGCGCGACAGTCTCGCCGCCGTTGGCGCGAACGGCGAAGAAGCGCTGGCAGTGCGGGTCGATGTCGATGCGATGCTGCGGCGCGCCGACATTCTCGTCCGCTCGGTAACCGAGGACTACGATTCGCTCCACAGCCACCAGCAGCGCTTCGCGGCAACGCCGTCGATCATGCCGACCAAGGGCTGGCTCTCGAGCGCCTTCGCAGCCGAGCGTGAGCACCCGATCCTGCACCTTGCCCGCCCCCACGAAGGCATCGACGTGGCCGCGCCGATGGGCGCCGAAATTCTCGCCCCTGCGTCTGGCGTCGTGGCTGACGTGAAGTGGGAGGACGGCTACGGAAACTTTCTCACGATCGATCACGGCTACGGACTCGTAACCCGCTACGCGCACTGCTCGAAGATCCTCGTCGTGCGCGGCCAGCGCGTGAAGCGCGGCCAGAAAATCGCGCTCGTGGGCTCGACCGGCCTCGCCACCGGTCCGCATGTGCACTACGAGGTGTGGGTGAACGGGCACCCGGTGGATCCGAAGAAATTTGTAATGCCCGACGCCCTGGTCGATTAGCGCGAGAAATCCACCTTGGGAGCCTCTGCCGCTCCCGGGGTTTGCAGCTCGAAATACTGCCGCGGCCCTTTGCCGATCACCTTCGCCGTCAGCACCTGTGGAAAGCGCCGGATGTACGCGTTGTAGCGATTCACGGCGTCGTTGTAATCCTGCCGCGCCACCGCGACCCGATTCTCCGTCCCTTCGAGCTGATCCTGGAGTGCGCGGAAGTTCTCATTCGATTTGAGCTGCGGATAGTTCTCGGCCAGCGCGAGCAAGCGGCCGAGCGGCGCGGTCAGCGCCGCGTTGGCCTGTGACATCTGCTGGACATCGCCCGACTGCACGGCGCCGGACAGCTTGGCGCGCGCCTCCGCGACTTCCGTGAAGATCGTCTGCTCCTGTTTGGCATATCCCTTGACCGTCTCGACCAGGTTCGGGATCAGATCGGCGCGCCGCTGGAGCTGCACCCGAATCTGCGCTTCCGCGGCATTCACCTGTTCATCGAGCGTTTGAATCGTGTTGTAGCCGCACCCCCACCCGGTGCCCGAGGTCACGAGTGCCAGGGCCAGCAGTCCGGGATGAAAACGTCGCGTCGCGTTCACAGTCACTCCGATCCGGTTAGGTCAGACGATCGACATAAGCGGCGGTCCGTGCCACCGCATCCAGGTATGCCGCGGCGCGTGAGTCCCGCGGCGAGAGCGCGAGGCGCCTTGCGCCCGACGCATGGGCGGCGACGTCGTCCAGCGCGCCGCTCGGGAAGCCCACGACCGCGGCGGTCTCGCGCACCAGCTCTTCGGGACCATGCGGGGCGGGACGCCCTACCAGGCGCAACAACGTCCGAAACATCGTGAACACCCCGGCGCTCGTCCCGGCCACGAGCTGCGTGAGCTGCTTGCCATCGCCGCGGAATGCCACAGCGGATTGCCGCAGCCGCAGCAGCTTGCCGCGTAGCTCGGCCTCGAGCTGCCGGCGAATATCCTCCCGGCGGATCACGATGCCGTCCCAGGGACTGCGGCCGGCAATCACCCGATGAGCAGCCCGCATGTCGTCGTATTCGATCGCGAACACGTCGCTCGAGTCGCGCCATTCCTGCTCGGAGAAAATGAGCGGCGGCTCGTGGCCTTGCCGCACCCAGCGCTCGAGCGGCGGCTCGAGCGACGCGTACAGCGCGTCATCGATCGTATCACAGATCAGCAGCGTATTGAGGCCGCCTGCCGGTTTCGCGCCTTCTCGCGCCGCCGATCCGTACACCAGGAGCGAAACGAGACGCGCACCAAGCGCCTGTTCGAGGTCCTGCGCGAACGTTCCGAGCGAATCGGCCATCAGAAATTCCCTCCCGCTCCACCGCCGGAAAACCCACCGCCACCGCCAAAACCTCCGAACCCGCCACTGAATCCCCCACCGCCGCCCCCACCGCCCCATCCGCCACGCCGCCCCCCGCCCAACAGGTTGCCGAGCAGAAACGGCCACAGGATGCGGCCGCGAGTGAGAATAAGAATCACGAGCAAGAACAACAGGAATCCCCACGGCACACCGCGGCGTGCTGGAGTGGGCTGCTGCTCGGGCGGAGGCCGCGCCGCATTGAGCGCGACGCCGAACTGATCCGCGAATGCCTGCGCGATCGAGTCCACCCCGACGACCAGCGCCTGCCCGTAGTCCTCGCGAGACAGCGCGTCGCCCATGGCGTCGCGAATCCGGCCGACGCGAGCATCGGGAAGGAATCCTTCCGCACCCCGACCCGTCGCCAGAAACAGCTGTCCTGTGCCCGGCTGATGATTCTTTCGCGGCACGAGCAGGATCACGACCCCGAGATTCTTTGCCGGGTCGCCGGCCGCCCCTTGGGCGCCGACACCCCATTGCCGCCCGATTTGCACCGCCACATCGCTCGCCTCGCGGCCGCCGAGGTCGGACAACGTGACAACGGCGATCTCTCCCTTGGTCTCGTCCCGAACCTGGCTGATCAGGTCCGTCAGTTGCTGGGCGGAGGCGGGATCGACCACGTGCGCGAAGTCATTGACGTAGCCAACCGGCGCGGGGACCGCGAGTTGCGCCAGGATGACCACGCCGGCCAGGACGGGCAGCATGGCAACAAGCTAACGTCGTGAGGCGAGTAGTGGCGCCTCCGAGCGCCACTCGCTATGGTACTGCCACCTTTCCCGGGCGGGGAGTTTAACGTGCTGGTCGTGGCAAGCTTGCGTGCAACCGCGCGCGTGGCACTCGTATGCGTGTTCGCAACGGCGCTCCACGCCCAGGGTGAAGGCGTAGCCACCCGCTCCAAGGGCCGCCTCACCGCCCCCGTGACGATCTACGAAATGTCGGACTTCCAATGCCCCTACTGCCGCGACTTCGCGCTGAACACGCTTCCCGCGCTCGAGCGCGAATACATTGCGACCGGGAAGGTACGGCTCGTTTTTATCGTCTTTCCCATGCAGAACATCCATCCCAATGCCATCGCGGCCGCAGAAGTGGCCCTGTGCGCGGCGCATGAGAACCGCTTCTGGCCCGTCCACGATGCCCTGTTCGCAAAGCAACCCGATTGGGCGCCGCTCAAGGACCCGAAGCCCTATCTCCTGGCGCTCGCCGATTCCGCGGGCGGCGTGAGCGAGGCAGTGCGCCAATGCGTGGACTCCGGGAGCGGCCGCGACGCGGTCGAGGTCGATATCGCGGCCGCGCAGCGGACCGGCGCGCACAGCACGCCCACGTTCTACATCGAAGGTGGCTTGATCGAGGGCGATGCCCCGGCTGCCGTATTCCGGCAGGTGCTCGACTCGGTGTACCAGAGCAAAACCGCCGGCCCGGCTCCGTCAGCGCGTTGATGTCGCGCCCTTCGATCCTGTATCGACTCAGTGTGAGCGTCGCGGGACGCGCGGCGCCGTTCGCCGCTCGGTTCGATAAGAAGCTCGCCAAGAGCCTCGAAGCCCGGCGCGGTCTCACCGAACGATTCCGGAGATGGGTGGAGGCCAGCCGCGACCCGAAGCGACCGCTCGTCTGGGTGCACGCGCCATCGGTGGGCGAGGGCCTTCAGGCCAAGCCGGTGCTCGAGACCCTCAGAGCCACCCAGCCCTCATGGCAGCTCGTGTTCACTTTCTTTTCGCCTTCGGCGGAGCGCCTGGCCCGCACCCTGCCGGTGGACGTATCCGACTACCTGCCGTTCGATCGTCCGCGCGACGTGCGCGCGGTGCTCGACGCTCTGAAACCCACCGCGCTCATCTATTCCAAGCTCGATGTCTGGCCGGAGCTGACCCTGAACGCCGCCCGGCGCGGCGTGCGTCTCGCGCTCATTTCGGCGACGGTCGCGCCCAACAGCTCGCGGCTGCGCTGGCCCGCTCGGCAATGGTCCTTCGGCGCCTACACTGCGCTCGACAAGGTCGGAGCAATCAGCGAAGCTGACGCGCAGCGGCTCGAGCATTTGGGCGCGCGCCCAGAGGCCATTCAGGTGACCGGGGACACGCGGTACGACAGCGTGGCGGAGCGCGCCGAGCGGTTTGACCCCAACCGGGAGCCGTTCGGGCGCTTACGGACCACGGCTGCGGGAGGGTTCACGATCGTCGCGGGGTCCACCTGGCCGGCCGATGAGGCCGTCGTTCTCGGGGCATTCGCGGATCTGCTGGTGCAGGCCCCGGCCGCGCGGCTGATCCTCGCGCCGCACGAGCCGAACCCGGACCATCTCGCGGGAATCGCCCAGCGGGCCCAGGCGCTCGGTCTGCCCCGGCCCGTCCGCCTGTCGCAGCTCGAGCACGCGGGCGACTCGCCACTCATCGTGGTCGACCGGGTCGGCGTGCTGGCAGACCTGTACGCGCTCGGCGACGTGGCGTTCGTGGGCGGAGGGTTTCACCGCGCCGGGCTGCATTCCGTTCTCGAGCCCGCGGTGTTCGGCGTCCCGGTCTCGTTCGGACCATTCTGGGAATCGAGCCGCGACGCGCACCTCCTGCAGGAGAAGGGCGGCGCGGTGGCACTCCCCCTCGACGGACGCCAGCCGCTGCACTCGCAATGGCTCGTTTGGTTCCATGACGCCGACGCCAGGAAGAAATCCGGCTCAGCTGGCAAGCGAATGGTGCGGGAGGGACGCGGCGCGGCCGAACGGACAACCGCGCTGGTGGAGCGCGTGGTGATGGAAGCTTATCGCGAGACGACGATCCCCTCGTAAGTCACCGACCGGGGCGAGATCAGCCCCAGCGTCAACCCCGTAATCACCAGGTCGCTCAGCCGCGCGCGCACATGAATGCGCAGGCTCGCGATGGAATTGCCGTTGCCGACCTGTCCTTCGAGCACGTCCTCAAGATTCGGCTCCGAGACCGCCATCAAGCCCCAGAGAAAGTAGACCGGATGCTTGGTGATGTGGAATTGCGCACCGGCCGGCTGCGCCTGCGCAGGCTCCGCCATCGTGGCCGCGACACCGAGATTGTGAGCGTCGAACGTCAGCGCGCAGCCGCTCGTTGCCAGCATGAGCGCCAACGCGATCGCGCGTGCCGTGGGAGAATTCACGCTGCTCCTCGAGAAAAGGACGTGAGAGGCGGAGGTGGCGCGCACCAAAGGTACAGGGTCGCCGGGAAGTTGTGAATCACAGTCCCAGTGCAGGACGGATGTCGACGTGGACCCCGATCCCCAGGGTCGAGGTGTGGTAGCCGGAAGGCAGCTTTTCGTAATTGTAGGCCGTATGCACCCCGAAGGCGCCGAACCCGAACGTGATTCCGGCGGCCCAGCCGAACTCCGTGTCGCTGTGCGCCGGGGTCGTACCGCTCGCGCCCGTTCGATTCAGGCGAACTCCCGGGGCCACCCAGGGTTCCAACGTCACGTAGGGCACGGGAACGTCGACCGAAATTCCCACGGCACCGGTGTAGCGGTTGTCCGCCCTCCCCGATTCGCTCCAGAAGGCCGCGCCGCCTTGCAGATTCACCGCGACGGGAATGAGCGAACCGCCCACCAGGCGATACGCCACCGTGCCGCCGTACTCGCCAAAACTTGAACCCACGCTCGGACTGCGGGAGCCGGCCGTCGCGCTCACGGTTAATCCCGAGAAGCCCGCGGCAGCGCGCACCGCGTAAACGCTTCCCTTGCCACCGATCGAGTCGGGGTAGCCGGCGTCAGCAGCAAAGAACAAACGAGAGCCGCCCCGAGGGCTGTTCCAGACGGGCATCCCCGGAATCTGCGCGCGCGCGCGAGCCGCCCCTCCGACGAGGGCGATGACGACGAAAATGAACGCGGCGCGATGCATGAACACTCTCCTCCTCGATTCCGGTGCGATCCGGGGGCCAACGCTAGAGCCGCCTGTGAGACAAGTCAACGGCTAGTGCACCCAGACGATGCCAAACGAGAGCCCGTGCAGGTCGCCGATGCCGGCGCTCAGGCGCAGGTCAGCGGTACGGCTTACGCGCACATCCGCGCCAAGCCCCATCGTAAAATCGAGGTTCGTATTCCCGTTCACCACGAGCAACGCCGTCGGCTGTGCATACGGCACGATGCTGACCGATGATCCTTTGAGGTCGATCCGGCGTCCGAGCGAGAGCCCCACCGGCACGAACATTTTCGAGGCGCCGCTACGAGCCTTCGATCCCGGTCCCGGTGCCGTTGGGAGAGCTCACGTCACCGCCGAACTCCGAATGCTCGAATGCTCGGTACGGCGCGTTAAATGACGGCATTCCCGTGGACTGCGCCCGAGCTACCGTCGTACCCACCACCATCCCTGCCACCACCACCCACCCCAGGTAACGAGGCATGACCCGGCTCCTCGGAAAGCGGAGAACGAACAACGCGTTGCACAGGTACCCGCAAACGATGCGGCCCGTTCCCTCGTGAAAGGAACGGGCCGACCCGAAGTGCCGTTTTGGCGCTACGACCTGCGCGAGGCGTGCCCGCCCGCTCCACTTCCCGCACCCCCGCCCGTCCCCTGGTCCCCCTCCCCGGGTCGCGCGGGCTCGCCACGATCTGCGACGGCGCGCACATGATCCCCGCGCACCTGCAGGAACCCTCCCGAGACGTGGAACGCTTGTGTGCCCACGACGCCGTCGCCGCTCTTGGCTCCCTCGATCGTGAGGACGCCTGATCCGAGCAGGGTGAGAAACGGCGCGTGCTGCGGCAAGATGCCGACGAATCCGTCGAATGCCGGTGCGACCACGGATTGGGCTTCGCCGTCGAACAGCGAGCGCTCAGGCGAAATGACGGTTACGCGCATGCGCTCAACCCTTCGCCAGCCGCTCGGCCTGTGCCACGGCCTCGTCGATCGCGCCGACCATGTAGAACGCCTGCTCCGGCAGCTGATCGAACTCGCCCGCCACGACGCGCTCGAACGAGGCGATCGTGTCCTCGAGCTTCACGTACTTCCCCTCGATGCCGGTGAATTGCGCCGCGACGTGGAATGGCTGCGACAGGAACCGCTGGATCCGGCGGGCCCGACCGACGACGCGCTTGTCTTCTTCCGACAACTCGTCCATCCCGAGAATCGCGATGATGTCCTGGAGATCCTTGTAGCGCTGTAGTGTGCGCTGCACCTCGACCGCGACCTTGTAGTGCCGGTCGCCCACATACTGGGCATCGAGAATCCGGCTCGACGACGCGAGGGGATCGACGGCGGGATAGATGCCGAGCTCGACGATCTGGCGCGACAACACGACGGTCGCGTCGAGGTGGGAGAATGCGGTCGCCGGCGCGGGATCGGTGAGATCGTCGGCGGGAACGTAGATGGCCTGCACCGACGTGATGGAGCCTTTCTTGGTAGACGTGATGCGCTCCTGGAGCTCCCCCATCTCGGTGGCGAGCGTCGGCTGGTATCCTACTGCGGACGGCATACGGCCGAGTAATGCGGATACCTCCGACCCGGCTTGCGTGAAGCGGAAGATGTTGTCGATGAACACCAGCACGTCCTGGCCTTCCACGTCGCGGAAGTATTCCGCGACCGTCAGTCCAGAAAGGCCCACGCGCAGGCGCGCGCCCGGCGGCTCGTTCATTTGCCCGTAGATCAGGGCGCACGAATCGAGCACCCCACCCTCTTTCATTTCCAGATAGAGGTCGTTGCCTTCCCGCGTGCGCTCGCCTACGCCACAGAACACGGAGCGGCCACCGTGGCCCATGGCGACGTTGTGGATCAGCTCCATGATGATGACCGTCTTGCCCACACCAGCGCCGCCGAACAGGCCGATCTTGCCACCCTTCACGAACGGCGCCAGCAGGTCGACGACCTTGATGCCGGTTTCAAAAACCTCGGTCGTCGGCTCGAGGTCGACGAACTCGGGCGGTGGCCGATGAATCGACCAGCGCTCGGCGTCGGGCGGAATCGGATCGCCTTCATCGACCGGTTCGCCCAGGACGTTGAGAATGCGCCCCAACGCCGGCTTGCCGACGGGGACCGAGATCGCTGCGCCGGTATCCACGGCGTCCATGCCGCGCACAACGCCAGCCGTCGAGCTCATCGCGACGGCCCGTACCTGATTCCGACCGATGTGCTGCTCGACCTCCACCGTCAGGTGCACCGGGGCTCCGCCATCGCTTTCGGAATCGATGCGGAGCGCGTTATAGATTTCCGGCAGGCGTTCGGGCTCGAATTCCACGTCCATTACGGGCCCGATGACCTGCACGACGCGGCCGATGTTTTTGGCCTTCGCCTCACCGGGTGCCTGCTTCGGGATGCCCTTCGTTGTTGTCGCCATGAAGTCCTCAGTATGAGGCTAGCCTTGCAGCGCTTCCGCCCCGCCGACGATCTCGGCGAGCTCCTGGGTGATCTGGGCTTGGCGGGCTCGATTGTAGGTGCGGTTCAGCAGATTGAGCAGGTCACCAGCGTTATCTGTCGCGTTCTTCATCGCAGTACGCTGCGAGCCGTAGAATGCAGCCGCGGTCTCGACCAGCGCGCGGAACATCTGATTCTCGACATACAGCGGGAGCAGCCGTTCGAGAATCGCCTCGGCAGACGGGCGCAGGATGTAGTCCGCCTGTTCGCGCTTGCCCCCGCCCGTCTCGGGCGGCGTGACCGGCAGAATGCGCAGCACGGTCGGCGGCGTCGAGAGGGCGCTCTTGAATTGCGCGTGCACGACCTCGACGGCGTCGAGCCCGCCGGCTTCGAACGCCTGCACGAGCGGCCCCACAATTTCGCTTGCCTGGGCGGCCTTCGGATTTTCGCCGACGTCGGTCCGCTGCGACGCGATCGCGCGCCTGGTGTGGCGAAAGAAGCCCACCCCCTTGCGCCCGATGATGTGGAGATCCACGGCCGCGCCCTCGCGTTCGAGCGCATCCAACCGGTGTCTCGCCTCGCGGATGAGATTAGCGTTGAATGCCCCGGCCAGCCCACGATTGGCCGTCACCAGCACGAGCGCCACTTTCCGGGCCCCGTGCGCTCCCGGCTGGCGCAGCAACGGAAACCGCTCGGCGAGCGCCGGGGAATACAGGTCCCCGATCACTTCCGCCAGGGCGGCCGCATACGGGCGGGCCGCGAACACGCGGTCCTGGGCACGCTTCAACTTCGACGTGGCCACGAGCTCCATCGTCTTCGTGATCTTGCGCGTGCTCTGGACCGACCGAATCCGGCGCTTCAGCTCGCGGGGCTTGGCCATGTCAGTGCGCGGCTTTCGCCTTCTGCTCGGGCTTCGCGGCTGACGGCGCCGCGCGCTTCCCTGGTTCGGGCTCGGCGGCATTGGCGGGCGTGACCGGCGCGGCCTGCGCCTTGCACTCCTCGATGGCGCGCTTGAGGCGCGCGGTAAGGTCGTCCGAGAGCGCCTTCTTGGTCCGGATCTCCTCGCCGATCTCCTTGTGCTGCGCCGCCATGAACGTGTGGAAGGCCTGTTCCCAGCCGCGGATGGCTTCGACGGGGACGTCATCCAGGAACCCGTTCGTGACCGCAAAGATGATCATGACCTGCTGCTCCACCGGCATCGGCTGGTATTGCGGCTGCTTGAGAATCTCCACGATCCTGGCGCCGCGCGCGAGCTGGCGCTGCGTAGCGGCATCGAGCTCCGAGCCGAACTGAGCGAACGCCTCGAGCTCGCGGAACTGCGCCAAGTCGAGCCGCAGCCGGCCCGCCACCTGCTTCATCGCCTTGATCTGCGCGTTGCCACCGACCCGCGATACCGAAATTCCCGCATTGACGGCGGGGCGCACGTTCGAGTAGAACAGGTCCGTCTCGAGAAAAATCTGGCCGTCCGTGATCGAAATGACGTTCGTCGGAATGTAGGCCGAGACATCGCCGGCCTGCGTTTCGATAATCGGAAGCGCAGTCAGCGACCCGCCGCCCATTTCGTCGGACAGCTTGGCCGCCCGTTCGAGCAGCCGGCTATGCAGATAGAAGACGTCACCGGGGTACGCCTCACGGCCGGGTGGCCGGCGTAACACGAGCGAGAGCTGGCGATAGGCGGCCGCCTGTTTGGAGAGGTCGTCATACACGAGGAGTGCGGCCTTCTTCTCATCGTACATGAAGTACTCGCCCATGGCACAGCCGGCGTAGGGGGCGATGAACTGCATCGGAGCGGGCTCGGAGGCCGACGCCACCACGACGATCGTGTAGTCCATCGCCCCGTGCTCCTTGAGGCGCTCGACTACCGACCCCACCGTGGAATTCTTCTGGCCCACGGCGACGTACACGCAGATCACGCCCGTACCGCGCTGATTGATGATGGTATCGATCGCGACCGCGGTCTTGCCCGTCACGCGATCGCCGATGATCAGCTCGCGCTGACCGCGCCCAATCGGGATCATGGAGTCGATCGCCTTGATCCCCGTCTGGAGCGGCTCCTTCACGGGTTGACGGCGGATGATCCCGGGGGCGAGCACGTCAACGTTGCGCATCGTCGTGGAGGCGATCGGTCCACGTCCGTCCACCGGCCGTCCCAGCGCGTCCACGACGCGGCCGACCATCGCGGGGCCGACCGGGACCTCGAGGAGGCGTCCGGTCCGGCGGACCTCGTCGCCTTCACGGAGCTGGAGGTAGTCGCCGAAGATGACGGCGCCGATGTTGTCTTCCTCGAGGTTCAGCGCCATCCCCGTAATCTTCTCGCCCGTCTCCGAGGAGACGAACTCGAGCATCTCGTTCGCCATCGCCTGGGTGAGGCCGTAGACGCGGGCGATGCCGTCTTTCACTTCGAGCGCGGTCCCGACTTCACGGACATCGAGCTCGGCGAGATCCGCGGACTGAATTTCCTTGAGGAGGATGTCTTTCAGCTCGCCGGGGCGTAGGATCGAATCAGTGGCCATGAGTTTGGGGATGAGAGATTGTGAAAAATATCACATGGCGACTCCACCGCAACCCGGTAATTTCGTCTCTTTCCGTCTTACCAGGCAACGAATTGGCGGCTCAACACCGGGGGACGGGGGCAGAGCAGCGATGTTGTATCCAGGGAGCTACATCCGGCACAACGGTCAGTAACGCGAGCGCGTCCGTCCTCCGAGGAAGCGCGTCAGCACGCCTCTGGGCCCGAGCTCGCGCAGCATGCTGGAGGGCACGCCCGTGAGGCGCCGCGCAGCGGCGGCGAGGTGACCGGCCGAGGCATAGCCGAGGATCCGAACGACCGCGCGCACGCTGTACCCTGGATTCCCGAGCAGGTCTGCCGCGCAGGCAAGGCGCGTGAGATCGATCACGCGCTTCAAATTGGGAGCCCCGCCAGCCGCGAATTCGCGCGACAGATGCTCTCGCGTGACTCCCAGCGCCCGGGCGATCTCCGCCGTGGTGGTCGGCGCGGCGACGCGGCTCAGGATCTCCTCCCATGCGGCGATCTGTACGCGATCCTGCAGCCTGAGCAGCGCGGGCGCGTCGGCCAGGGCTTCGTTGCGCGCGCGCTGGGCCGTGCGCGCCGCGATCCACGGCCCGGCCACGCCAGTATCGACACCCTCCACGAGCACGCCCGCAAAGCCGGCGCGCCGGCATTCGAGCATGAGCGCCCCGTCATCCGGCCGGAACACGGAGAGTGCGAACATCGGAATACGGGGGAACCGCGCCGCCAGCGCGATCGCGTCCGGTACGGCTTTGATGTCGAGTACCACGGCGTCCACGAGCCGCTGGGCGAGGAGCCGCTCGATATGCGTGACGCCCCGGCACAGGCGCACCGCTCCGGTCGCACGCGGGTAGCCGCGCTGCACCGCGCGACGGGCTTCGCGTCGCGGGTGAAACATGGCGACGATCGGCCGCGCGCCTTCCGTTCCCGGCGCGCGGCTCACTGCCCGTTTTCCTGTTCGAGCGCCTTGATCATATCCGCCGCGCGCTCCAGCACGCCGCGGGCGTTGTCGTAGGAAATCGTGCGCCGCGCGTCGTCGAGCGGCTGCCACACGCAGTCGGTGATGCCTTCTTCGACCTGGGGAACGGGATCTCCATGGGGAGATTCGAACAGGAAGAAATGACAGTACTTGTGGATGGTGCGCCCGCGGAACCGGAAATACCAGTCGATGATCTGAATCGGGCCGTGCAGCATGAGGTCGGACAATCCCGTTTCCTCGGCAATTTCCCGGCGCGCGGCGTCCGCCGGCGGCTCGCCCGCCTCGAGGTGGCCTTTCGGAAATCCCCAATTCTGGTAGGAATCGCGGATCAGCAGGAAGTGCAGATCCGCGGGCCCGGCGCGGCGATACACCACGCCACCGGCGCTCGTCTCCCGCTCCGCCCGCCTCGGTCCTCCCCCCCGTTCGCCCACGGTTGCCACTCAGAAGACGCTGAATGTGAAATACTTGCGCGGATTCGCCTGAATGTCCGCGAGGAGCTGCCGCAGCTGGACCATGGTCAGTGCGGTTTCCCGGTATAGCGTGGAGTCGGAGATCAGCATGCCGAGCGTGCCCGACCGGTTCGCGATGCGCGCCATGATCGTGTCCGCGTTCACGAGCACGCGGACGAGACTCTCCTGATTCTTGTGCGCCGTCTCCATCAGGTCGCGGAGATTTTGCGACGCTTCCTGCACGTTCTGGCTGGCCGTCTGCGAGTTGTTGAGAATGGTCGCGAGCTGCCCCTGGTTGGTCGCCGAATCCACCCGGCCGACGGTGGTCGACAGGTTCCGGGCCGCCCGCGTCAGCTGGTCCGAGCCCTGGCGGAGGTTGGCGCCGACTTCTCCGAACACCTGCGCTTCCTCGTCCGTGACCCGCAGGAGCCGATCGGCGATCGAGCCAAAGTCGCGTATCGAGCGCCGTAACTCGAGCACCGCCTCGGAATCGAAGGCCGATTGGACGCGATTGGCCACCGTCCCGATGTCGGTCGCGATCCGGCTCGCCTGAGCGGTGAGCTGGCCAATATCGGGGAGCGTGGCGCCGGGCCATTTCCCGCCGCCCGCCGCCTGCGCCTCCGCGATCGCCTGACGAATGTTTGGATCGTCCGGGAGCTGATCGAGCGGAACGAGCGTCGCGGCCCATTCGCCGAACAGCGAGGCCGAGGCGGCAATGACGGCGGGCTGCGAGGGGAGCGTGATCCCGCTATAGATCTTGAGGTCCGCTTCCACCCACGACCCCGTGGCGAGCCGGATGGCCTGCACCTGGCCCACGCGGACGCCGCGCAACACCACCGGCGCACCCGCCCCGAGCCCGCCCACCGTTCGGAACCGCGCCGTGTGCACCGATTCCGTTCGGCCGAGATGGGTTCCCGAGAGCCACAGTGCGCCAATCACGACGACCGCGAGCGCGACGATCACGACGACGCCGACCGCGAACTCGTTCTCGCGCTTCATGCGGCCCGTCCGTCCACGAACTGCCGCACGATCGGATCCGTGGTCTCCCGGATTTCGTCGACCGTGCCGACCTGGCGGATCCGGCCTTCGTACAGCATCGCGATCCGGTCGCCGACCGTAAACGCGCTGCGCAGGTCATGGGTCACGACGATGCTCGTGGCGCCCAGCCGCTCGCGTGCGCGGACCATGAGACGGTCGATCAGCGACGAGGTCACCGGATCGAGTCCGGTCGTCGGCTCGTCATAGAGGATGTAGCGGGGACGGAGCGCGATCGCGCGCGCGATGCCGACCCGCTTGCGCATGCCCCCGGACAGCTCAGCGGGGTCGCTCTCCTCCGCCCCGGTCAGGTCCACGAGCGCGAGCGCTTCCTCGACACGATTCTGGATCTCCGGCTCGTCGAGACTGCGGCGGCGCAATCCCAGCGCGACATTTTCGCCAACCGTCATGGAATCGAACAGCGCGGCGGCCTGAAACACATACCCGATCTCACGGCGCAGCGCATTCAATCCCTCCCGGTCGAGCGTGGATACGGCTCGGTCGTCCACGAACACGTCACCCTGATCGGGGTCGAGCAATCCGACGATATGCTTCAGCGCGACACTCTTTCCGGAACCGGAATAGCCCATGAGCACCGTCGTTTCCCCATCCGGTACGTCGAGCGTGAGCCCCGCCAGGACCTGCTTCGAGCCGAAGGCCTTCCACAGATTCTCAAATCGAATCACCTGAGGAGCACGGCGGCCCAGAAGGCGTCGAGCACGAGGATGAGCACGGCGGAGTAGACGACGGCCTGCGTCGTGCTGCGGCCCACACCCGCCGCACCGCCTCTCGTCGCGAGTCCCACCATGCAACCCACGACGGTGATCGTGAACCCGAAGGTGGCGCTCTTGAACAGTCCGAACCAGCTGTCCTTGAACACGTAAAACAGCTTCAGGCCCTTCACGAATTCGGGCGTCGTGAGATTGAGCAGGACGAGGCTCGTGAGCCAGCCTGTCATGATGCCCACGACGATCGCGATCGCCACCACCACGGGGAACATCGCCGTCCCGGCCACGACGCGAGGGAGCACGAGAAAGCTCTGGGGATCGTAGGCCAGCGTCTCGAGCGCATCCACCTGCTCGGTAACGCGCATGGTCCCGAGCTCAGCGGCCATGCTCGCCCCCACTCGGCCGGCGAGCGCGAGCCCCACCAGCATGGGGCCGAGCTCGAGCATCATGCTCTTGCCCACGAGTGTGCCGACGAAATAGAGGGGCACGGTGCCGGTGAAGGTATACGACGCCTGCAGGGCGAGGACGACACCCGTGAACGCCGCGATGTAGAGGGCCACGGGCAGGGAATCCACGCCGACCCGGCGCATCTGGAGGAGCGCGGGGCGTCCCCAGACCCGGACCTCGGGGAGCGCGCTCGTCATGCCTCGGAGGAACTGGCCGCAGCGTCCGACGGCCTCGATCATGCCGACGGCGGTACGGCCGATCCGTTCGATCATCGCGCACTAAACTACGACGCCACCTTGCACGACGCCATGTTGCACGAAAAAGAAAAGGCCGGGCAACTGACCCGGCCTTTCGTGCAATGTGGCGTCGTGGCGTCGTGTAATGGGTTACGCTGCGAAGCTTGCCAGCGCCTTCCCCACATCGCCGTCGCGCAACCGCTTGAGCGCACGGTCCCGCAGCTGGCGGACGCGCTCGCGGGTAACGCCGAGCATGCCGCCAATTTCCTCGAGCGTGTGCTCGCGACCGCCATCGAGACCGAAATACAGGCGCAGCACCTTGGCATCACGGCGCTGCAACGTGTTGAGCGCCGACTCGACCTCGTCCGACAGGAAGCGATCCATCGCCTGATCTTCCGTGTCGGGCAAATCTTCCGCGATGAACCGCTCGATCAGCGAGCGGTCGCCATCAGGGTCGAGCGGGGCGTCGAGCCGCACGTCACCCGTGTTCAGGGCCGCGAGCGACTGCACCACCTCGAGCGACAGCTTGGTGGCATCCGAGATTTCCTCGGGCGTAGGCTCACGCCTGAGCGTCTGGCGCAGATACTCGGCCGTGCGCACGATGCGCGACAGATCGGCGGTGCGGTTCAACGGAACGCGAACGGTCCGTCCCTGCCGGGCGAGCGCCGCGAGAATCGCCTGACGGATCCACCACACGGCGTACGAAATGAACTTGACCCCCTGGTCGGGATCGAACTTCCGGGCGGCCGTGAGCAGACCGACGTTGCCCTCACCGATCAGGTCGGTAAGCGGCAGACCGCGGTTCTGATACTTCTTCGCGACCGAAATCACGAAGCGGAGGTTCCGCTTCACGAGCTCCTGCATGGACTCCTGATCGCCGGCGCGCACCTTGCGGGCGAGCGCAATCTCCTCCTTCTGGGTGAGCAGCGGCGTCTTCGACACTTCGTGCAAATACTGATCGAGAATATCCCGCTCGTGCTCGTGCTGTCCCAATCCGGCGAGAAAGCCGCGGCGCCGGCCGCGCTTGCGGCCCGGCTTTGCCTTGGCGGGGGCGGTGGGTACGGACGAGCTCGGCGTCCCCTTGGCGGGGGACTTGCCGCGAGCGACCGCAACGGTCTTCTTCTTCTGGCTCTGCTTGGGCATTGAACTCTTGGTTCGGGGTTTTGCCCCTCATACGCCCGCGGGGCGGAAAAGTTGCACCGTACGGCGCTGGAATCGCTTGACATGGGTGAAACACGCCGATATGATCCCGTGTTCCCGCCCAGACGGCTGTCTACGGTACCTTCAGGAAGCGAAAATCGAGCCGCCAAATATAATGGGGGCGTAGCTCAGTTGGGAGAGCGCGTGAATGGCATTCACGAGGTCAGGGGTTCGATCCCCCTCGCCTCCACTGCAGGGCGGTTTAGCGGTCGGGCGGCCAAGGAACCTGGTCACACGACTCAGCCTCCAACCGCCTGACCGCCCTCGGCTGCCAAACCGCCTGGGGTGGTGTGGTTCGGGAAGGGTCAGTTAAATTCGCCGTCGTGCGGGAATAGCTCAGTTGGTAGAGCACAACCTTGCCAAGGTTGGGGTCGCGGGTTCGAGTCCCGTTTCCCGCTCTTGGAAGCGGAACTGAAGCCGCAGAGTACACGACGCGGGGTGGAGCAGTCTGGTAGCTCGCCGGGCTCATAACCCGGAGGTCGTGGGTTCAAATCCCACCCCCGCTATTGAACGCGGAACTCGGAACGCGGAACTCGGAACGCACGACGTCCACAGTTCCGACTTCCGCGTTTCGCGTTCCGCGTTTACCCCGGGCGGTTAGCTCAGTTGGTTAGAGCGCTACGTTGACATCGTAGAGGTCACTAGTTCGAATCTAGTACCGCCCACCTCAAGGTTGGTAATCAGTAGCTAAACTACAAGCTGTGATCTGATTCCAAGCATGTTGTGCATGAGCGCCCATAGCTCAACTGGATAGAGCGTTTGGCTACGGACCAAAAGGCTGGGGGTTCGACTCCTCCTGGGCGCATGAGGTTTCGGGGCGTAGCGCAGCCCGGTTAGCGCGCCTGGTTCGGGACCAGGAGGTCGGTGGTTCAAATCCACTCGCCCCGATTCATCACACGCGGCACTCTCGATAACTCGGATCTCCACGTCCGCTATCCCGCCAGCTGACTCGCTCCTTCTTCTCCATCGTCATCCTTGTCGTCACCCATGTCGAGCACGTCGCGGACTTTGCGCGCCAGAGATTCCGGAGTGAACGGCTTCTGAAGAAACGCCAGCCCGGGCTCGAGCACGCCGTGGTGCACCACGGATTCGTCGGCATACCCCGAGAGGTACAGCACTTTCAAGGTCGGCCGATCGGCCGACATCAGCAGCGCCACCTCCCTGCCGTTCATGCCCGGCATGATCACGTCGGTCACGAGAAGATGAATGGGCCCGGCGTGCTGCTCGGCGACGCGTAAGGCTTCGGCGCCGTTTTCGGCGCCCAGCACCGTGTATCCGCGTACCCGCAGCAGCTTCTCGGACAGGCGCCGGACTTCGGGCTGATCCTCCACCACAAGTATCGTCTCATCGCCTCCGGGAACCGGCGCGAGGGCCGGTACAGGCGCTGCGGCCGTCGCCTTCGCCTCGACGCGGGGGAGATAGATCTTGAAGGTCGCTCCCGCGCTCGGCTCGCTGTACACCCAGATGAACCCGCCGCTCTGCTTCACGATCCCGTACACCGTCGACAGACCGAGTCCCGTCCCCTTGCCCTTGCCCTTGGTCGTGAAGAACGGCTCGAACACGCGGGCCCGGGTTGCGGCATCCATCCCGATACCGTCATCGCTCACGGCCAGGAGCGCATAGTGTCCCGCGGGGATCGGGGCGTGCGTCGCGGCGTAGGAAGCGTCGAGCTCCGCGTTGGCCGTTTCGATCGTGATATGACCACCGCGCGGCAGCGCGTCGCGCGCGTTCACGACGAGGTTCATGAGCACCTGCTCGATCTGGCCGCGGTCGGCGCGCACCGACCCGAGCCCGGCGGCGCCCGCGGTGCGGAGCGAGACATCCTCACCGATCACGCGCCGCAGCATGGGCTCCATGCCGCGCACGACCTCATTGAGATCGAGGATGTGCGGCGAGAGCACCTGCTGCCGCGTGAACGCGAGCAGCTGGCGAATGAGATCGCCGGCGCGGAGACTCGCGGCGCGGATCTCGTCCAGGTCCGCGCGATCCGGATTGTCCGGTCCGACGTGTTCGCGCAGCAGCTCGCAGGAGCCAAGAATCGCGGTGAGCAGGTTGTTGAAGTCGTGAGCAATGCCCGCCGCGAGCCGGCCGACCGCTTCCATTTTCTGGGCCTGCAGGAATTGCTGCTCGAGACGCTGGCGGTCCGTGATGTCGAGGACCGTCCCGAGGAGCCGCAGCGGCGTCCCAGTAGCGTCGCGGATCACCGAGCAGCGCTCCTCCACAATCCGCTCGGTCCCGTCCGGGCGAACCACCCGATGCTGAACGACGTACGGAACGCCTTGTTCGAGGGTCCGGCGCAGGGCCTCCTCGACGCGCGGCACGTCTTCCGGATGAACCAGGCGGAAGAACAGCTCGCTCGAGACCGGCTCGCTGCGAGGCGTGTACCCGAAAATCCGGTAGGCTTCATCGGACCACCACAAGGGATTCCGATCCAGGCGCTCGAGACTGTGCAGCTCGGTTTCCCAGCTCCCGAGGTGCGCCGCCTCCTGCGCGCGCGCCAGCCGGCTCTCGCTCTCCCGCAGCGCGAGCTCGGCGCGCTTGCGCTCGACCGTCATCGCGATCTGCGTCGAAACGAACTCGAGCACGCGCTGCTCTTCCGGCCCATAGCGCACGTTCCCCGAGTACGTCTGCACCGCGAGCACGCCGATCGTCTTCTCGCCCCCCTTGAGGGGAACACCCAGCCATTGCAGCGATGGGGCGCCGATCAGCTCGGCCTCCCCGCGGCGCTCGAGGTCCTGGTGCAGCGTCTCATCCGCCAGCAGGGCCTGCCCGGTGCGGAGCACGTACTCGGTGAGCCCGCGACCCGGCCGCTTAGGCGGGCAGGGGGGGTCGAACTCGTCCACCCAATAGGGAAAGCTGATCAGGTCGGCCTGGGCATCATACAGCGCGATGTAGATATTCTCGGCGGGCATGAGTTCGCCCACGATCCCATGGATCGCGCCGTATAACTCGTGCAGCGTCCGGGCCGTGTGCGCGGCCTCGGAAATGCGATAGGTAGCGAGCTGGATCCGCTCGGCCCGATTCGGCGCGCGCGCGGACTGCTTCCCTGCTTTGCGTCCCGCCACAGCCCCTCGGAAGACGTTTGGGGACCCCCAAGCTTGGAAACAGGCCCTCGGCCCGCAAGTAGCCGGTGGGAGATGGGCCCGTTAAGTTGCTGTCTTCCCCACGCGCCAGTAGCTCAGCTGGATAGAGCGTCGGCCTCCGGAGCCGAAGGTCCCGCGTTCGAATCGCGGCTGGCGCATAGCTTTAGGCGGAGTGGAGGATCGGACCACCCACCTGCCGTACCCAAACGCGAGCCATAGAGGAGGGCTCCGGGCGTCCGGCTCGGGTCGGAGAAAATCCGGCAACTGATCGAGACAGGACAACGACTGTGCTACCGCGCGCTGAAACGGTCGAGCACGGCCCGCTCATCGGCGGTGAGGCTCGTCGGCCCGGACAGCGCGACCTTTTGGAGCAACGGCTCTACCACCTGGCGGTTCACCGGATGGAGCGCATCGAGACGAATGGTCGCCCAGCGCTGTGCGGCCATGTCGGGCGCGTCGGATGCACGGGATGGGGCACGAACAAATTCCTTGAGCACGCGGCCCCGCCGGTGGTCGAGCAAGAAGAGATACGCGAAGCCGCCGAGAAATCCGCCGAGATGGGCAAAGTGGGCGAGACCGGGATTCAGTCCGCCGAATCCGCCGAGCAGCGACAGCACAGTCATGCCGACCACGAACCAGCGCGCTTCGAGAGGGATCACACCCCAGATATAGATCAGGGACCGGGGCCAGTAGCGCGCGAATCCCAGCATCACGCCATAAATCGCGCCCGAGGCGCCCACGATCGCGGCGCCGGGCGTGAAGACCAGTGACGCGAGCGCGGCCATCAGCCCGCTCGCGAAGTACAGCCCAATGAAGTGCCGCTCCCCCAGCCGCGCCTCGACCCGCGGACCAAAGAAGTACAATGCGATCATGTTGAACACGAGGTGCCAGACCCCCGCGTGCACGAACATGTATGTCACGAGAGTCCAGGGTCGCTCGGGGATGAGTACCGGAACGAGCACCAGCTGCGGCACGATCTGCGGGAACGCATTCGTCAGCAGAAACATCCCGACGTTGGCGGCGAGGAGCCAGCGCACCCACGGCGTCACGAAGGCAGCTCTGTCGATACGGTTTGTGTATGGGCAACACCAATCACGCGAAGCTCTCGTTCGTCCGTCTGGTGAGGGCCGCGCTGGATGATCGCATCCTTGACCACTAGGCCTCACTCCCGGGACCGAGAGTGAAGGAAAACGTAGCGCCCTGCCCCGTGGCGCCTTCCGCCCAGACACGACCACCATGCCGCTGCACGATACGTTGAACCGTAGCAAGCCCGATGCCGGTTCCTTCGAATTCGGATTCGGTGTGCAGCCGCTGGAACGCCCCAAACAACTTGGCGCTATAGGCCATGTCGAATCCGGCGCCGTTGTCGCGCACGTAGTAGGCGCGCTTTCCATCCTGGAGGGTGGCCCCGAACTCGATGCGCGTGTGGGGGCGGTTCTTGGTGTACTTCCACGCGTTGCAAAGCAGGTTTTCGAGCACGATCCTGAGCAGGTGGGCGTCGCCGTCCACGACCACGCCGGGCGCGACCACGAATTCGGCCTCGCGCTTCGGATTTCTCGCGTGCAGCTCCTCCAGAACCGACTGCGCCATTGCGCTCAAATCTACGGGCGCGTGGTGCAGTTCCGCGCGCGTGACGCGCGACAGCCCCAGCAGATCGTCGATCAACCCTGCCATGCGCTGACTGGCCATGCGCACGCGATCCAGGTGCTCGCGGGCCGTCTGATCGAGCCGGTCGCCGTAGTCCTCGAGCAACGCCTGACTGAATCCGTCGATGCTGCGGAGCGGCGCCCGAAGGTCATGAGACACGGAATACGCGAAGGCGTCGAGCTCCGCGTTCGCCGCCTCGAGCTGCGCCGCGTATTGCTGCAGCGCCTCCTCTCCATGCTTCCGCTCGGTGATGTCTCGCGTGATTTTCGCAAACCCGAGCAGCCGACCTGCCGAGTTGCGCACCGCGGTCACCACGACATTCGCCCAGAACCGACTGCCGTCGCGCCGGATCCGCCAGCCTTCGTCCTCGACCCGCCCGTCGCGCGTCGCGGCGTTCAGCTCTTCCTGGGCCTTGCCCCGGGCACTGTCTTCGACCGGGTAGAACCGGGACGCGGATTCTCCGAGGATCTCCTCCGCTCGGTATCCGTGGATGCGTTCCGCTCCCGCGTTCCAGCTCGCGACCCGGCCCTCGGGATCGAGCCAGAAGATCGCGTAGTCTTTCACGCCCTCCGTCAGCGCTCGCTGCCTGGTCTCGCTCTCGCGGAGCACCTGCTCGGTCTTCTGCCGCGCGCGCAGCTCACGATTGACCTGGAACGCGGCGAGCACCGCAACGAAGAGGGCGAACATGGTACCTGCCAGAATGAAGCGCCGGGTGCGCCGCGTCACCCGCTCGAGCGTCCCCGTGCGCTGCTCGAGCAACAGCTGCTCGGCTGCCTTCATCTCGTTGACGGCACGCTCGAGCGCGGGCGGGTTGCCACGCCGACTTCCTCCCAGGTGCCGCGCCGCCGCCAGGCCTTGCGACCGCCGCGTGTCGATCAGCTGCTGGCTCCAGAGCAGGCGCTCCGTGACCAGGCTCGCCACCTGTGCCAGGCGTTGCTGTTGCGACGGATTGTCGTCGGTCAGCTGGCGCAGTTCCGCCAGGAGGGGTGGCGTGTCGCGGAACGCGCTGTCCGGCGCCGCCAACGATCGGGAATCCCCGGTAACGATGAATTCCTGATACGCCGCTTCGGTCTCGGCAACATGCTGGACGAGCGCATCGAGGCGATCGAGCACTTCGCGCGTGTGCGCCACCCAGCGCGCGCTGGCAATCGTATCCGCCGAGCTTTGATAGGAAATGATCGACAGCAAACCGAGCACGACGACGGCGAGCCCAAATCCGACGAAAATCGTCCTACGGAGCGTCATAGTGGCAACAAAGGCTCGGTCCCCGGCACGCGAATGCTCAGGACCAAAACCTAAGACGCTAAAACCCGATGACCAGCCCCATGCGCCCCCGCGACTGTTCGAGCGGCGCATCGGTTTCGGGACCGCCTCCCGGATGCGTCGTCCGGTCGAGCCGCTGAAAGGCGTAATCGACGAGCGCCGTCACATGACTCGAAAACGCCCAGTTCACCATGAGCCCGAGCTCGATCGCGAGGGGCGCCTCTCCGCCTCCGGAGAAGTGCGCGCCACCGAGATAGTCTCCCCGCAACGCAATCGTGGCGCCGTGCCCGAGGGCGTGTTGCGTCAGGGCCCCGATCCGGACGGCGCCGAATGACTGCGCCGCGAATTCATCGTCCGGCGCTTGATGTGTAAGACCCGCTTCGAGCGACAGGTAATCGGTTGCCTTCCACCGGAGCCATCCATCGAGCTGCACGGCCTGGAACCCCGACGTTGCGAGCCCGCCGTGCGGACTCATCGTGAGCCACGCCGCTCCCCCTTCGAAGCTGACACTGTGGAAACTGAAGTGCGCGATGACGCCGGGCCCGACCCCTTCATATCGCAGATCGGGCGAGACCTCCCGGTAATCCGCGAATACGAATGCGGGGCCGATGCTCGCGTGCTGGGCGCCC
>Ga0335081_10002471_pt1 | contig 29124 bp, 23 predicted proteins | sample Lox_Sample_35_FD_206713 | JGI IMG/M metagenome (GOLD analysis project Ga0335081, IMG submission 206713) | Soil microbial communities from Loxahatchee National Wildlife Refuge, Florida, United States - Lox_Sample_3.5 | ecosystem: Environmental > Terrestrial > Soil > Wetlands | place: USA...
TCAGTGCCCAGGCCACGATCCAGACCAGCAGGAAAAAGCCGATCGTACTCAGCGGGCTTACGCCCATGCGTTGGGCGTCGGGGCCAACGAACATTTCTCCCCAATACCAGAAGCCGACAAACACCGTGACGATGGAACTCCAGCGAAACCAGTTCAGGGCCGGCAGAGTCATGTATTGGAGAATTTTTGGTTTCATGACTGCGTCCACCTGCTTCATGAAGGGAATGTTGATCAGGTTGAAAAAGTACAGCAGGCCTACCCACAGAATTCCCGCCACAAAATGGATCCAGCGCAGCCACAGCGCCAGGGCTTCTTTCCCCGTGTGGCTGAGGAGAACAAACGACGCAAGAGATGCGAAAAAATCGTGCATGCAATCCTCCGCCAATTTCGAGTTTGCCGGCTGGTAGACGCTCCCTCCCAGACCGGTGTTTTCCGGTTGTCCTAAGAAGAGAACCGCCAATGCTTTCGAGCCATTTGCCGGAAGCAAAAATGATTTGGCAGAGCGCTGGCGGAGTCGAGGAAAGTGTCCACATCGAGCCGGGCGATGTCAACCGATCCGGTCCGTGGTCGTCTCGGTTGGGCACGAAGGCCGGCAGTTTCGCTACTCGCGACCTCAATTTGCGGCGAACGGGGAACAGCTTGAAAACTTGCCGGGGACGCCGTATCGTACTCGAAGCTGACTTGGCAGGTGCTGCGGACCGGTTTGGGATCCCGCGCGCCGGTCGACACCCCGAATTGGATTCCTCGCAGGAGAATGTCCGGCAGGAAAGGGCGAATTGCAGTTGGCCGGGCTGAAGATGCAAGCTCAACGAACTCAAGGAGATCGGCTATGGAAAGCAACAAGCCGGCGCAGAACATCCAGGATTCCTTTCTCAACACGGCCCGCAAGGAAAGAACCAGCATTACGATTTACCTGCTGAGCGGGGTGAAGCTGACGGGGCGGATTCGCTCCTTCGACAAATACTCGGTCGTACTGGAAGCAAATGGCCAGGAGCAGCTGATCTTCAAGCACGCCATTTCCACTATCGTTATGGGGCGGACGGTCGGCCACGCAGCACACTCTGGGCACGCCGAGGCCAGGCCAGCTGCTCCTGCCGCGCCAGCGGTTGCGGCGAGCGCCGCGAGCGCCTCTGGCACCGGTACTGAAGGGTGAGGCGTTTCCGGTTTGCGCGGTGCTGACTCCAAGATCTCTCACAATGCGCGCGAGAGAAGAGGTGTGCCCGCAGTTTTCGTTGCCGAGCAGGCCCAGCCTCATGGTGAACGCGCATTTCTCGTAGGTCTCGAGGTAACCTCGCGGAGCGGGAAAGGGCAAGTCACCGCCCAGGCACAGGCGGCACGAGATGCGGCTTCCGCAGCGGGTGAAGAATCTGCGAACCCCGAGGGTTCCGCCCAGAACGTTGGCCGGAGCAGATCCAACGGCCGCAAAGCCCACTCCAGCAAGCCTGAGATTCCCGAGTTTGATGCCCGGGAATCGCTCGCCGAGCTGCGTGCCTTGGCGGAGAGCGCAGGCGCAAGGGTGGTTGGAGAGATCCTGCAACGGCGCGAGCGGCTGGACCCGGCCACTCTGATCGGATCGGGTAAGCTTGCGGAAATTGCCGGCGCAGGCGCGTCGGCAAACGCGGATTTGCTTTTATTTGACCACGATCTCAGTCCTTCGCAGCAGCGGAATATAGAAAAGATCGTTCATCGGCGGGTCATCGACCGCACCCAGCTGATCCTCGACATTTTTGCCCGTCAGGCGCGAACCCGCGAAGGTCAGTTGCAGGTGGAGTTGGCGCAACTGCAGTACCTGCTGCCCAGGCTGGCTGGCCGCGGCGTAGAGATGTCACAGCTGGGCGGCGGCATTGGCACCCGCGGTCCCGGCGAAACGCAACTTGAGGCTGACCGGCGGAAGATCTACCGGCGCATCCGCCACGTCGAGCAGCAATTGGAAAATGTGCGCCGAATCCGCGCCCAACAGCGCCAGAGGCGGGAGTCGACGCCGATCGCCACCGTCGCCCTGGTGGGCTACACCAATGCGGGCAAGTCGACTTTGTTTAACTCCCTGACTAAGTCCAAAGTGTTGGCATCGTCGCGTATGTTCGCTACCCTCGATCCCACGATTCGCGCTGTGGAGTTGCCTTCCAAGCGAAAGGTTCTGTTGTCCGACACGGTGGGATTCATCCGCAGCCTCCCGCACACCCTGGTCTCTGCATTTCGCGCCACGCTGGAGGAAGTGCAGCGCGCATCGCTGATCCTGCATGTTTCCGACGCCAGCAGCCGGCTTTCCGCGGAGCAGGATGCTCAGGTGGAAGTCGTTCTGAAAGAGCTTGAGACAGAAAAAAAACCTCGTTTGCGAGTGATGAACAAGGTCGATCTGCTGGACGAGGAAGTGGCGGAATCGTTGCAGGCGGACGCGCTCCGTTCAGGTGCGAAGACACTCTATGTTTCCGCTGCCGTTGGAACCGGTCTGGACGCTTTGCTGCAACGCATTGACTCTATGATCGAAGAAGATCCAGTCAGCCGGATGCATTTGCGCGTGCCGCAGAAAGAGGGCAAGGTGCTGGCGATGCTCGAAGCCCGAGCCCGAATCTATTCGCGGACCTACAAAGATGGGGCGGTGGAGATGGAAGTCGATGCCCCCGAATCGGTGGCAAGAACGGTGAAGGAGTGGTGGTTGAAGTAAAACTCTGCCAACTGCCAGCATCTCTCAGCTATCGCCGATTTCGATGAGCCTTCTCTGGAAAGCGATTTGTCGCGGCCAACTTAAAAATGGCCACGCTTCCAGGCGTCACAAACCGTGCCATGCAGAAATAAAAAGGGCCGGCAACCAAGAAGCGGTGACATTCCTTGGCTATCGGCCCTTTCGATCCTGAATTGGATCGGAGGTGATACTTCTATGCTAGTCCTCTCCCACGGGAAGTCAAGGCCTAATATGCAGGTTTCTGCGACCTTCAATGCCACCATCAATGCCAGGATTTCGCCCCTAAGGCGAGGGGCCCGGCCCATTTCGGATCAGGAACACGGGCAGCTTCATCGTGGCTCTCAGCAGGCCTTCGCAACACCTGGTACTGGCTGAATTTGACTTTACTTTTGTACGGAAGGGTAGCAGAATTGCCTCGAAGTAGAGGCGCTCATAATGTTCGAGGGACTATTCCAACCCATACACTTGCTTGTAGGTGTGCTCGTCGTGGTTGGGCTGTTTGTCGTATTCCGGGCGCTCTGGCGTCTTGGTTCAAAGCAGAAATAGAACATCCCGCTTCCTAGGGCGGGCGGGCTTTTCTAACAACTAAGATTGTTCGTCGCGTCCTTCTCAGCCGCGCCTGAGGAGGAGGATTATGCCACATCAGACGCGAACGCCGATTATTTCTTTTTTCTGTGTTTGCCGTAAGCGCCCTTACGCGGTCAGCGCGAATGTCCTTGCCATACGCGGTGCGTTCCAGTGCCGGCGTTGTGGTGTGCACTGTGTATGCCTTGATTCCCTTATCACAGTGTCTGCTGTTTCGGCGACGCACGCGAGAGGCTTTCGACCACAAGAGCCACCCGGCCCACTTCCCGCACCCCGACTCCAGCGCGCCTGAAGCACCGAGTCTGGACTTGCTAACGCAGTAGTGAAGGCAATCGCTTTGCCACTCACACAACTGAGTGAAGTCAAATTCAGCCAGTACCCAGCACCTCTTCGCGTTGACATAAAATCCTTACAGATGTTAGATTTAACAGTTTTCATAGCCCTCATCATTCGATTCTGAAGCGGTGCTTTGGTTCGTCAGTCGAGTTCGGCAGTCTTTTTCACGACACTATGGACGAAACGCTGCATCAACTAGGCGAATTACTGCTCGGGTCCATACCCACGGTGATTCTGCTGACGCTGCTTTACGCCCTGTACACCTCGATCGTGCACCGGCCGTTGCAACGGGTGCTGCAAGAGCGGCGCAACAAAACCGAGGGCGCAGTCGAAAAGTCGAGGGCAGACATCGCCGCGGCCGAAGCTCGCACGTCGGAATACGAGCAACGCCTGCGCGAGGCTCGGGCCATTCTGTTCCGTGCCCGGGAAGCCCGGCGTCAGTCGGCGTTGCAAGCGCGGGCCAGTGCGGTCACCGAAGCGCGCAACGAAGCTCAGCAGCTGGTGCTGGCGGCAAAGGAAAACCTTAAGAAAGATCGTGGAGCCGCGGAGACGGCCCTAAGAGGAGAAGCAGAGGCGTTGGCGCGGGAGATTGTGCGGCGCGTACTGCAGCCGGTGGGACGATGATCCGGCGATAATGAGTATAGGATGACTTTGGCGAAAGCGATGGTTCGGGTGCTTGTGCTCATCTCGACGATGAACTGCGCCCTGTTCGCCTCGGTATACCTGCAAGGCTCGTCGGCCACGCAAGCGCAGCAGCCAAATGCCCCGGCCGCAAAGCAGTCAACAGCTGCCCAATCGCAGCAACCGGGAGCTGACGCTGCAAACCAGTCCCAGCCCGGAATCGCCCAGGGACTTGTGCATGAAACACGCGAAGCCGCGGGAGAGGAAAAGGACGAAACTGCGGAGTTTAAGCAATCGGCTTCCGTGCGCCTGATTTCGAAGTGGACGGGATTGAGTCTGCGGCACTCCTATTGGCTCAGCGCGCTGGCGAACTTCCTCATCATCGTGGGTGCGGTGGTTTGGGCCGGGCAAAAATACTTGCCAAAGATGTTCCGCGACCGCACGGCAGCGATTCAGATGGCGATGCGGGAAGCGCAAAAAGCCAGCGAGGAGGCACGGCACCGGCTGGCCGAAATTGAAACCCGCTTGATGAAGTTGGATGTCGAGATCGGAATGATGCGGGACGCAGCAGAAAAAGAGGCGGCCGCTGAGGAATCGCGCATCCAGGCTTCGGCGCAAGAGGAGGCGCGCAGGATTGTGGAATCGGCGGAGCAGGAGATTGCCGCTGCGGCAAATGCCGCCCGTCGTACACTGACCGCGTATGCCGCCGATCTTGCCGTCGCGCTCGCGCGCGAGCAGATTCACGTGGATTCGACCAGCGATCAGGCGCTGGTACGGAGTTTTGCTGGCGACTTGACGGCAGCGCCCGGAGGCCCTGGTTCTTCCGGCGACGGTGCGGGAAAGGACGGGCGCTAAGGGATGGCATCCATCGCCGGCATTTACGCCCGTGCCTTCGCCGACGTTGTTCTCGATACGCATCTCGAGTCCAGCCGGGCGAGAGCGGAGTTGGGCACCATCGCGGCCTTGCTGAATGAGAGCCTGGAACTGCGGCGCGTGTGGGAGAATCCCGCCGTTCCAGCAGAGCAGAAGCGCGCCCTGTTGGATGTGATCGCAAAACGGGATGGAATTTCGACTCCTGTGCGGAACCTGATCGCCGTACTGATCGATCACAGGCGCACACACTTTCTGGGATCGATCATTCAGCAATTGGAAAAAGAGCTGGATGCGCGCTTGGGATTTGCCGAAGCTGAAATCACCAGCATTCGCGAATTGACCGATGGAGAGAAGCGTACGTTGGAGGGTCAGGTGGAAAAGTTGACCGGCAAAAAAGTGCGGGCCCAGTATGCGCGGGATGCGTCTCTTCTCGGGGGAGCCGTGGTCCGCATCGGCAGCACGATTTACGACGGCTCGGTGAGGGGACAGTTGGAAAGGATTAAAGAAGCTATCAGTTCCTAGCTCGAAGCTGGTTCTATGGCACAAATCAAGGCAGACGAAATCACCAAACTGATTCGCGAGCAGATCGAGAACTATGAGTCCAAGATCTCGGTCGATGAAACCGGCACCGTCATTACCCTGGGCGACGGCATCGCCCGCGTCTACGGACTGGACAAAGTCATGGCCGGCGAGCTGTTGTCGTTTCCGCACGGCGTGGCCGGCATCGCCATGAATCTGGAAGAAGACCAGGTGGGCGTAGTGCTGCTCGGCGACTACACCGAAATCAAGGAAGGCGATGAGGTGAAGCGCACCGGACGCATCATGAGCGTCCCGGTCGGCGATGCCCTGATCGGTCGCGTGGTGAATTCGCTGGGCCAGCCCATCGACGATAAAGGTCCCATTTCGGCCGACAAGTTCATCGAGTTGGAGCGCCTGGCGCCGGGCGTCATCGATCGCCAACCGGTGCGCGAACCGATGGCGACGGGTTTAAAGGCCATCGACAGCATGATTCCCATCGGGCGCGGCCAGCGCGAGCTGATCATCGGAGACCGCCAGACCGGTAAGACCGCAGTCGCCCTCGATACCATCATCAACAGTAAAGGCAACGATCTCATCTGCATCTACAACGCGGTCGGGCAGAAGCGCTCTTCGATTGCGCAGGTGGTCAAGATTCTGGAGGATGCCGGCGCCATGGAGTACACGATCGTGGTCGCCGCCTCTGCCTCCGAGCCCGCGCCCATGCAGTACATTTCGCCGTATGCGGCGTGTGCCATCGGCGAATACTTCCGCGATAACAAGCGCCATGCCTTGGTCATTTACGACGACCTTTCCAAGCACGCGGCTTCCTACCGCGAGATTTCGCTGCTGCTGCGCCGTCCGCCGGGCCGCGAAGCCTATCCCGGAGACGTCTTCTACCTCCATTCCCGGCTGCTCGAACGGGCTGCCAAACTGAGTGACAAGAACGGCGGCGGATCCCTGACCGCGTTGCCCATCATCGAAACCCAGGCGGGCGACGTTTCTGCCTACATTCCGACCAACGTCATCTCCATTACCGACGGCCAGATTTATCTGGAGACCGATCTATTCAACCAGGGCGTGCGCCCCGCGGTGAACGTCGGATTGTCAGTGAGCCGCGTCGGCGGCAGCGCGCAAATTAAGGCCATGCGGCAGGTGGCCGGCACGCTAAAACTGGAACTGGCGCAGTATCGCGAACTCGCAGCATTTGCTCAGTTCGGCAGTGATCTGGACAAAGCCACGCAGGCGCAATTGAATCGCGGGCAGAGGCTGGTGGAGATTCTGAAGCAGGGACAATTCTCGCCCTTGCCCTTCTCCAAGCAGATTCTCATCATTTTTGCCGGCACAGGAGGGTTTCTCGACGACATGCCGGTCGATCAGGTGCGCGACTTTGAGAAAGACCTTTACAAATACGTGGACGCAACCAACCCGGGGATTCTGCGCACAATCATGGAGAAGAAGGTACTAGACGATGCGCTGAAGACTCAGATGAGCGACCTGATCAAGGAAGCGAAGCAGCAGTTTGTGGCACAGCGCGAAGCAGTGGCCAAGTAGAGAGCAGCAGTTAGCAATTGGCATCCAGTCAAGCGGGTTTCGTTTTGAGCACGCCAAGTGCAAGGTGCTGATTGTTGAGTGCCGAAGGCTGAGAGCGGACATTGCCAAATATTTTGGACATCCGTCGCCGCATCCGCAGCGTGATCAACACGCGACAGATCACCAAGGCCATGAAAGTGGTCTCGGCGGCCAAATTGCGCCGCGCCCAGGAGCGTGCGCTCTCGGCGCGCCCCTACGCGCAGATGTTGACCAGTGTGCTGAAATCGCTGGTGTCGCGCGCGGAGGTTTACGATCCTCAGACTGGAGAGCCTCGACATCCTCTACTGGCGCAGCGCGAGGAAAAGAACGTTCTGTTGATTGTGGTTACGGGCGATAAGGGGCTGGCCGGCGGCTTCAACAGCAACATCAACAAGGCGGCGCTGAGATTTCTGGACTCGAAGGCTGGAAAGAACGTTGACATTGAAGCCGTGGGCCGCAAGGGTCGCGATTTTCTCCGCCGCCGCTATCCCGCGGCAGCGGTGAGGAGTTTACCTCTGAATGAGCCGGAAGAATCCCTTGAAGCCGAACCGGAGCCCACGCCGCGCGTGGCCGCGATCCAAATCACCGGGGAACACATCGGCATTTTAGGAAAACTCGAATTCGCGAATGCCCGCAGGCTGGCGGAGAACGTGATTTCCCGGTACTGCCGCGAGCAGATCGATTCTGCTTATGTGGTGTTCAACGAATTCAAGTCGGTAATCGCGCAACGGCTCATCGTCGAACAGATTCTTCCGATTGAGGCCATTGGCGAACAAGTCGTACGCCTGGTCGAAGAAATGACGGAGGAAGAAAAGAAGAAGGCAAAAGAGGCGGCCATCAGCGCTGGTGTCGGCATGCGCGCTGGTGAAGCCGCAGGTGAGCAGGCCGCGGCGCAGTTTGGCACGGGACAGGTGGACTACATCTATGAGCAGGCGCCGGAGGAACTTTTCCGCGCACTATTGCCCAAATATGTCAGCACCCAGGTGTTTCGCGCTCTCCTCGAATCCGTCGCCGCCGAGCATGCCGCCCGCATGACTGCTATGGATGCGGCCACTAACAATGCCACTGACATGATCGATTCGCTAACCTTGGCGATGAACCGGGCGCGCCAGGCCAAGATCACGAAAGAGATCATCGAGATCGTCAGCGGCGCAGCGGCAATGTGATCGCACTTCGCGGATGTGAGCATAGCTGGATCCCCGCGGCGGTCATTCCGCGCGAAGCGAAGGATCTGGAGAAAGCGCGAAAGGCTTTTTGCGCAAGAGCATTCAACGAGGCTTTATGCCAGAAAACATCGGACACGTCATTCAAGTTGCGGGGCCGGCAGTAGATGTGCAGTTTGAAGAGGGAAAGCTGCCGCCCATTTATGAAGCCCTGAAGGTTGTCAGCGACGGCTTTACCGTTCCCGATCCCATCAATGTCATTCTTGAAGTGCAGCAGCATCTGGGCGAAGGCCGCGTGCGCTGTGTTGCCATGGAGCCCACCGACGGCATGGTTCGCGGCATGAAAGCCATCGACCAGGGCGGCCCGATTTCTGTGCCTGTGGGAAGGGGCACGCTGGGGCGCGTGATGAACGTCATCGGTGAGCCCGTCGATAACCTGGGGCCGATTGAGTATAAAGAGAGGCTTCCCATTCATCGTCCGGCGCCTGCTTTCGATGAGCAGGCCACGACCGCCGAGATGTTTGAGACCGGGATCAAGGTTGTCGACCTCATTCAACCATTCCTGAAAGGCGGGAAGATCGGGCTGTTCGGTGGCGCGGGAGTGGGGAAGACCGTCATCATCCAGGAATTGATCAATAACGTCGCCAAGCAGCACGGCGGTTTTTCTGTGTTTGCCGGTGTGGGCGAGCGCACCCGCGAGGGCAACGATCTCTGGCTGGAGATGACAGAATCCAAAGTGATCACGCCGGGCGATCCGGCGGAATCGAAAGCAGCTCTGGTCTACGGACAGATGACGGAGCCTCCCGGCGCTCGTCTGCGTGTCGCGTTGACCGGGCTGACCGTCGCGGAATACTTCCGGGATGCGGAGGGCGCCGACACCCTGCTCTTCATTGACAACATTTTCCGCTTCACGCAGGCTGGCTCGGAAGTTTCTGCGCTGCTCGGCCGCATGCCCAGCGCTGTCGGTTATCAGCCGAATCTCGCTACCGAGATGGGCGAATTGCAGGAGCGCATCACATCCACGAAGAAAGGTTCTGTGACGTCGGTGCAGGCGATCTACGTTCCCGCGGACGACCTCACCGATCCCGCGCCCGCGACTACCTTCGCTCACCTTGACGCGACCACTGTGCTTTCGCGCGCCCTGACGGAAATCGGAATCTATCCCGCCGTCGATCCGCTGGCCTCGACCTCGCGGATTCTCGATCCTCGCATAGTAGGCCAGGAGCACTACGATGTTGCCCAGGCAGTGAAGAAAACCTTGCAGACCTATAAAGATTTGCAGGACATCATCGCCATTCTCGGCATCGACGAACTAAGCGAGGATCAGAAGCTCACGGTTGCACGGGCGCGCAAGATTCAGCGGTTCCTTTCGCAGCCATTCCACGTGGCCGAGCAGTTCACGGGCGCTGCGGGCCGCTACGTGAAGATTGCCGATACCGTGAAGGGTTTCAAGGCGATCGTCGAAGGCAAGTACGATGACATCCCCGAGCAGGCTTTCTATATGAAGGGCCCAATCGAGGAAGTGCTGCAGGCGGCCGAGAAAATGAAGACGGCGGCTTAGAATACGACTCCCACCTTCGGCTCTCGGAGAGCATGGTCGTCAGAAGCTGAAGCTGAGCGCCGGAGACCGGTCTTATGGCTGAGACATTCCAACTCGAGATCGTGACGCCGGAGAAAAAAGTGGTCGAAACTCCAGCCGAGGACATCCAGATTCCCGCCAGGAACGGTTATCTTGGCGTTATGCCCGAGCACGCTCCGCTTATCACCGAATTGGCCGTGGGCGAGATCACCTTCCGCGCGGCGAACGCAATCCACCACCTCGCGGTCTCATGGGGATTCGCAGAAGTGCTGCCCGACCGGGTTACGATCCTTGCTGAAACGGCAGAGCGTCCGTCGGAAATTGACGTCGATCGCGCGCGCAAAGCAAAAGAGCGCGCCGAGCAGCGGCTGGCGAGCGGCGATCCCAATGTTGACGTGCAACGCGCGCTGGATGCGCTGCACCGGGCTGAAGCCCGGTTGCAGGTTGCCGGGAAGACAGCTTAGCCTTCAACGATTTCCAGGCCGATTCCGGAGACCTCATGCGACACTGTGTGCTTTCCCGTTCTCTTTTGCCGCTTGTGCTCTTAATCGTGTCCTTGGCCGCAGCCCAGGAGAAAAAAGCGGCCGAACACCCAGCCCCACAGCCTCCGCCGCTGGTCTCTCCCGATGTTCATGCTGACGGAAGTGTTACATTCCGGCTGCGCGCCCCCAACGCGAAGGATGTCAAACTCGATCGTGAAGGCGTCGATCCCGTCGAGATGCAAACCGGCGGCCAGGGTATCTGGAGCGTAACCACGCCTCCTCTTCCGCCGGACTACTACGGCTATTCCTTCATAGTGGATGGCGTCCGTACGCTCGATGTCTCTAATCCATCGCTGGTTCCCAATCTGATTGATCCTGGAAATTCTGTTCACGTTCCCGGCCCGGCATCTCTTCCCTGGGAACTCAACGACGTCCCGCATGGCGAAATCCATCATCACTTCTACAAATCGTTGATCGCGGGCGATGAGCGCGATTACTACGTCTATACTCCACCCGGCTACGATCCAACAGCCAAGCGGACCTATCCGGTTCTTTACCTCCTGCACGGCTTCAGTGACGATGCCAGTGGCTGGACGGCCGTGGGCCGCGCCAACGTGATTCTCGACAATCTGATTGCCCGCGAGAAGGCCGAGCCCATGATCGTGGTCATGCCGCTCGGCTATGGCACCATGGAAATGATTCGCTTGGCATGGGCTGCCTGGGAACGGCCCGATCTGCGCGATGAAAATTTCCGGAAGTTCATCAGGGCCCTTCTCACCGAAGTGATGCCGCAGGTTGAGAGCGAGTATCGCATCCGCCGGAATCGTGATTCTCGCGCCATTGCCGGGCTCTCCATGGGCGGCTCAGAATCCCTGCTGACCGGCCTGAACAATCTGGACAAGTTTGGCTGGATCGGAGCCTTCAGTTCCGGCGGTATCCCACGGGATTTTCAAGAAGACTTTCCGGAACTCGATGCCAGCGCCGCCAGACATCTTCACCTGCTGTGGATTGCCTGCGGCACCGAGGATGAATTGATCACCGGTAACCGCAACCTGCGAACATGGCTCAAAAGCAAAAACATTCCGCTAACCGAAATCGAGACGCCGGGCAAGCATACCTGGATGGTGTGGAGAAGGAATCTGGCGAACTTTGCACCGCTGCTGTTTCGCTAGAACCAGCCTCATGGATAATATCGGAGGTCACAAAGCCCCGCGGGAGGATAGAATGAGCCTTCAAAGGCGCCAATTACTTCAAGTCCTGTCCTATGCTTTCGGGTCCAGTTTCATTCTGGGCAAGAATAAATTAGCGATAGCGGCACAAAATCGCGCACAACCAGCGCGTCCTGCCAAACCTGCTGAGGCGGCTGCCAAACATGAATCGGCCAAACCTGAAATGGGAGGAACGGAAATGGAAAAAGTAGCCGGAATCGGAGGGCTGTTCTTCCGTGCTCATGATCCCAAGGCTTTGGGGGACTGGTACGAGCAACACCTGGGGATCTCGCTCACACCAACGAGCGAGGGCGGAAGTGTTTGGCAGCAAGAGGCCGGACCGACTGCGTTTAGTCCCTTTCCCGAGACGACCAAATATTTCGGCGATCCTAACAAGGTCTGGATGGTGAACTTCCGCGTGCATGACCTCGACAAAATGGTAGCCCAGCTACGAACGGCAGGAATTGAGGTCAAGGACCCGGAAACTTATCCCGGTATTGGGCGCTTTGCTCGTCTGCATGATCCTGAGGGAAATCCCATCGAATTGTGGCAACCCGCATAATTCGGCGTTACGGGAAAAGGAAGCGGAACTTCGCAAAGGCACATTTACTCGCTAAGGCACATTCACCTTCTCTCGATTCTCCGCCGGAACATACTTTACCGCCGCCGTTCGTTCCAGCTTATCCCAGGAGAATTTGCCGCCTTCGAGGGCGCGCTTTAGCGTCTTGAACAAAACGATGGAAAATAATTGCCGGTAAGCAAAGCGCTGCAACCAGACCTGGCTGAGCAGCCATGGGTCCTCTCTGTCGTCGGGGCGGCGCCGCTCCAGCGCGAACGCGATTGCCGAAGCCAGAAAGTCAATCACCAGGAATGCGAAAAAGAATGCCACCAGCTTGTGGAAGCTGGCTGGATCGGTGGAATCAGGATGGAAATATTTCTGGACGAAGTACCAGATCGCCCCCACCGCGAACATGATGTCAATCAGCGGAGACACCAGCGGCAGCAGAATCTGAAAGATCACGATGTTTGGCAGCGCGACCCATCCCAGCACGCCTTTTCGCGCAAAAACAGGGCTGTGTTTCCACACCGCCTGCAGAATCCCGAAGGACCAGCGGAAACGCTGCCGCATCAGGCCATTTGCATTGGTGGGCGCCTCCGTATAAGCCAACGCCATGTCTTCATACTCGACACGATAGCCCAGGCGCAGCAGAGCCATGGTCAGGTCGGCATCCTCGGCGACGGTGTCGACGTGGAAGCAACCGGCCTCCCGCACCGCCGATACTCGCCAAGCGCCGATGGCGCCCGGCACCACGCTCACCGCTCCCAGCACGTCAAGCGCGCGCCGCTCGAAGTTCTGGCTGGTGATGTATTCCAGCGCCTGCCAGCGAGTCCAAAGATTTACCCGATTGCCGACCTTGGCATTGCCCGCCACCGCGGCCACCTTGGAATTGATGAAGTGCGGCACCAGTCGAGAGATGGCGTCTGGCGCGATAATGGTGTCGGCATCGATGCCCACGAATAGCTCGGCATCTTCCAGATGCTCGATGCCATAATTCAGCGCTTCGGCCTTGCCGGAATTCGGTTTGCTCAGAATCAGCACCCGGCCGCTCGCTTCCTCCTGGGCAAAAGTACGGTACAGGACCTCCAATGTCCGGTCTTTAGACCCGTCATCAATCACGATCACGCGCATGTCCGGATAGTCGGAATTCAATGCCGCCTGGACCGTGCGCTCAATCACTTTCTCCTCGTTATAGGCGGGGACGAGAACGGCCACCTTCGGTTTGTAGAAAGCCGCATCCGCGGGACGGTTCGACATGTTTTCGCGCACGCGATCGTAGACGGCGAAGGTACCGATAAAAAGCAACCGGGCGGTCATCAGCAGGTCGCCTACGAAAAAGACCCACGCAATGCCGACATTCAACATGCTGAATAGCCAGAAACTTAAACGGTCCAGACGCGCAATCCACCGGTCGCCCGGCGCCAGTGGCGCCATTACTTCTTCCCGGGTTTTGCCGATGAGCTGATACACCGGAACGATCTGATAACCGCGGGCGCGGATTCCGTCAATGATCATCGGCAGGGCGCGCACCGTCTGTGCGCGATTGCCCCCCCCATCGTGCAAGAGAACAATGTTGCCGCAACGCAGGTCGCTGTCGGCGCACGGCGGAAGATGCGCCAGGACGTAGGATGCGATCTCATCGGCCGTGCGCCGTCGCGGCGTGTCGCTCCAGTCATTGGGATCGATCCGGTTGCCGACTGTGATGTATCCCATGTCCTGCGCAAACTCCAGCGGATGAACTTGGTCGGCAGTGTCAGGTTCTTCGTCTACGGCGTAGGGCGGCCGCAGAAGCGTGGTCCGAATGCCCATGAGGCTGGCGAAAAGCCGCTCGGTCAGATTCAATTCCAGCCGCATATAGCGTGAAGATATATTGCTGACATCGGGATGAGTAAATGTGTGATTCCCGATGGTGTTCCCGTCGTCGTAGATCTGTTTGGCCAAACCGGAGAATTTGTCGGCCTGGATGCCGATCAGGAAAAACGTTGCCGGCGCATGCTCGCGCTTAAGCACGTCGAGGATTTTCGGTGTCCACTCCGGATCGGGACCGTCGTCGAAGGTGAGCACCACTTCGTTCGGGCTGTAACCGTAGCGCGCGACGCGATAAGGCTCGGGCAGCGACTCAAAATTCTCGTCCGTGATCAACTTGGTGTTGGGATCGATGGTGAGATCTCGTTTGCCGTAGGTCGGGCGATCTTCAATCCGCAGGATCTCTCCCTTGCCCTCCATGTCGACGTCCTGCCCGGGGGGAACATCCCGTAATTTGTCGGCAGCGCCCACATCGCCGGGCACATCCCACACCTTCCACAATGAGCGGTCTTCGCCGCCCAGGCGCCAAAGCGCGAATGTCTGAATACCCAGCGTTTGGGCGGCGCGCATGTGATTGAGCGCGGTTACGGCATCCAGAAACCACACGTCGTGCTGGATGCCGCGCTCGTCGAGATAACCGAAGTGCGGATTGAGCGCATCGTCGTCGAAGGTGACGTCAACATCCGAATCACGCGCCGCCAGCCAGGCCTCCTGCACTGAGACGCTCACATCGCGTTCACCCGGAGGCAGCTTTCCTTTCTTAGGTTTCAGCGCCCAGTCGTATCCGTAGTTGGCGATAGCGCAAATCAGTTTGTCGCGCGGGATTACGCTCTCGGCAAACTTCAGATTTTGCACAAACCAATCTTGCGAGGCCACCGGGCCCGAGGGCGCGCTGGGATAGTGTTCATCGTAGTTCATGATCACGACGCCATCCGCTGCGGCCGAGAGGGCGGCGTAGTCGAACTCGGGGTTGTGCGGCGGGACGCTGACGTAAAGTTTCATCCCCCGCGCGTGCAGGTCGGAGGAAAGCTCATTCAGAAGGGCGGTGTAGCCAGGCTGACCGGCCGGCGGGAAGGCTTCGAAATCGATCATCAGCCCGCCATAACGGTCGGAAGCCAGAAATTGTTCCACTTGCCGGCGAAAGAGCGCCCGGGCCTGCGGGTCATTGAGGAAGTCAGAGATGTCTACCCAGTCCAGCCCGTCGAAATTGTTGACCATGGGAAAAACTTCCATCTGGGTGTCTTCGGCTTTAAGGAAGGGCATCACCCGATCGTCGACGGCCTGTGCCTGGCCGTTTTGCACGACGTCGAAAAACCTGTTGGTCTGGTCGTCCACCCCTTGCAGGCGGCCATCCGGAGTGAGCACGTGCAGCCAGTCGGGATACAGCATGTCGATTTGGCGCGCGAAGTCGCGTAAGGAGGAGAAGCTGGCTGCGTCCCATGGAACATAAAAAGCAGCGCGAATCCCTTCCGTTTGGTTGAGCTTCACCTCCGACGGCGCCAGCTTCGACTTGCGGTGAGAATGGCTGGCCAGCTTTTTCCGCCGCTCGCGCGCCTTTTCTCTCTCAGTTTCCTTCAGGCCTTTGAACGCGCGCTTCTGCGGCGAGAAAAGCAGTTCCGGAAGGGGTTCATCGCGCAATGCAGTGTAGACAAAAAATAGCACCAGCGAGGAAACGGTGACTGCCAAAACGTCGACCAGGCGACGGAGACGCTTCCAGCGGGCGCGTCGGGGATCGTAGAAAACAGGTCCAGCCATGGGGGACTAGAAGGTATCGAGCTTTCTCTCAAAAGCAGAAACGGTTTTGCCGCTAACGTTGTATCGTATGCTGCGCGCGGCAGATGGTCAATTCTCAGGAAGCAGGGTTTCAGGCAACGCCTGGCTGACTACTTAAGATGCGCCGCGGGACTCTCGGGTTAACCGCAAACGCGGTATATTCCCAAGCGTGCTGGAACTGGTGCAGAAGCACCCCCGTTTCTTTCTGTGGGCGACCCTGGTGGCTCTTGCCCTGCGGTTGTTATTCGTATTCCGTTTTCCCGCCATCGTCGATGACTCGCGCCTTTACGCCGATATCGCCAACAACTGGCTGCATCACGAAGTGTATGGAATCACCAACTCCGGGCGCATCATGCCCACGCTCTCGAGGCTTCCCGGATACCCCGCGTTTCTCGCGGCAATTTTCGCCGTATTCGGAACGAACAACTTTCGCGCGGTCCTGCTGATTCAGGTTTTGCTCGACTTGATGACGTGTTTGCTGGTAGCCGATACGGCCAGGCGTTTATTTTCTGATCGCGCTGCGAGAGCGGCTTTTCTGCTGGCCGGTCTCTGCCCGTTTCTCGCCAATTATGCAGGAGCAGCGCTCACCGAGACGCTGGAAATTTTCTTCACGGCTCTCGCCCTGGATGCTGCCATCTGTGGACTGCAAGCCCTGCATCAACGCACGGGTGCGCCGATGCGGCCCTGGTTTACTTGTGGCCTTGCGATTGGAGCAAGCATTCTTCTGCGGCCCGATGGCGGCATCCTGCTTGCGGTCTTAGGGGGATACTTGTTTTTTCTTGCGGTGAAATTTGCGGTTCGCGCGCGACCCACGACCGGCGGTTTGCAGCCCCGTACGATTTTTCGCGCCGGTGTCATTCTTTCGCTCAGCGCACTGGTTTTGCTCGTGCCGTGGACCTGGCGCAACCTCTACACTCTGCATCGCTTCGAACCGCTTGCGCCGCGCTATGCTAACGATTCCGACGAGGCGCTCATGCCCGGGTTCAATCGTTGGGTGAAAACCTGGCTGGCCGAATATGTTTCGGTGGAAGAGGTTTATTGGAACGTTCCCGGCGACACCATCGACGCTTCACGTCTTCCCGACCGCGCGTTCGATTCTCCCAGCCAGCGTCAGCAGACGGAGCAACTCATTGCAGACTACAACCAGGACCGCGAAATTACTCCCCAGCTCGACGCGCGGTTTGCCGCGCTGGCTGCGGAGCGAATTCAGTCCGCTCCCTTGCGCTACTACGTCTGGCTTCCCGCACTGCGCATTGCCGACATGTGGATGCGTCCGCGCACCGAGTTGCTGGGCTCTGATCCGCGCTGGTGGGAATTCAACGACGACCCGCGTTGGCTCGCGGTCAGCATCGGCTTCGGTGTGGTGAATCTAGTTTACGTGGCGCTCGCCACCGTCGGCCTGTGGCGGACACGCGCGGTCTTCGGCATCTGTCTGTTCGTAGTGTTTGTGCTGTTGCGCTCGATGTTTCTGGGCACACTCGAAAACCCGGAACCTCGCTACACACTCGAATGTTATCCCGTGGTCATATTGCTTGCGGCAGCGCTCTTCATGCGCAATTTTGATCCTCCGTATCGAAAATCCGTATAAGCCTGCTCCCGAATGTGGGACTTCGTATGTGAAAAACCGGATTCAAACGTTTTAACAGCGTCAACTCGTTGAAAATTCATCTTGCAGAAGATGGCTGCTTAGTTGCACAATACCGGCCCATCAGGTTCCCCAGGGTTTCGATCTCTCTCTAGTCGCCTGGGCAGAGACAATCCAACTGCAACGCCCTCTTGGGTGCGAGGAGCTTCCATGCGTTCTACCGCACGTGTACTCGTTCTCCTGGCTGCGTTTTTTCTTGCTCTTCAGGCTGTCAGCTTCGGGCAGTCGGCAACCTCTTCGCTGCGGGGCACAATCGCAGACGCCAAGGGGCTGGTCATCCCGGGCGCCACCGTAGTGTTGAGCAATGCCGCTACCGGCTTTTCGCGCACGACCATGACCGATAGTCAGGGCGTCTATCAGTTTCTTGAAGTTCCGCCCGCCACTTACGTGCTCACAGTCGAAGCTTCGGGTTTCGCCAAGGTGAAACGGGAAAACGTCGTTTTGCAGGTCAGCAGCCCAGCCACGCTGAACCTGGCTTTGGCCGTGAAAGGCGGAACGATCACCATCGACGTCAGTGGCGAAGCCCCCGTGGTCAACACCACTGACGCGACCCTGGGCAACAATTTCACTACCCGTCAGCTTACCGATCTACCCGCGTACGGCCGCGATCCCGCTGCCATTTTGAGCCTGCAGCCCGGCGTAACCTGGATTGGCAACGAGCATGACACTCAGCAAAGTTTCGACACCCGCGGCGGAGCCGTAAATGGAGCCCGTAGCGACCAGACCAATATCACGCTAGACGGCCTTGATGATAACGACCAGCTTCAGGGATATGCCTTCGAAGGGGCAATGCGCCCGACCATGGATTCGCTGCAGGAATTCCGCGTCACCACCGGCAATTACGACGCGAGCTCCGGGCGTTCTTCGGGTGCCCAGATCAATCTCGTAACCAAAAGCGGCACCAACAACTTTCACGGATCGCTCTACGCATATAACCGACCGACCTTCGGCGTTGCTAACGACTGGTTCCTCAAGCAGGCCGAATTGAGTGCAGGCCAAGCCAACATTCCGCAGCGAATACTGCTCAACACCTTCGGTGGAACCGTCGGCGGGCCGATCAAGAAGGACCGCCTGTTTTTCTTCATTGCTTACGAGGGACAGCGCCAGGCCAGCCAAATTCCGACAACACGGGAAGTTCCAACGCAGAGCCTTCGCGACGGGGAGTTGAAATATCTGTGCGACCCAGCACCTATCGATTCAAACTGCACGCCGAGCAATTCAAACGTCAACGTGGTAGGGGGCGGGACCCTGTTTCCCGGATTTAACGTTGCAACCTTGACTCCAGGGCAGGTCGGCTCACTTGACACCACCTGCCAGTCGAACGGCACTTGTCCGCCCACGCCAGGGAATCCTAATGGCGGAGGGCCCAACGGCCTGCTCGCCGATCTCAACGGCGCTAATCCGAATGCTCTGTTTACCAAGTATCCTCTGCCCAACTCGATTGCCGAGGGCGATCTGCTCAACTCTGCGGCCTACACTTTTGCCGGCAACGACCCATACAAGCACGACACCTACATTGTGAAACTCGATTACAAGATCAACGCCAGCGGCACGCACTCCCTGTTTGTGCGCGGAAATCTGCAGAACGACCACGAATCGCTTCCGCCCCAGTTTCCGGGCCAGCCTCCCTTTGCCTTTCTTACCAACAACAGCAAGGGAATCGCTGCGGGCTACACCGCTGTGATCCGCAACAACCTGATCAACAACCTGCGCTATGAGTTCATCCGCCAGGGATTGGGGAACGGCGGCTTGAATAATCAGGATTTCATTACCTTTCGCGGGTTGGACGACAGTCAGGGCCTTGGCTCGCAAACCACGCTTACCAACGTGCCGGTGCACAATCTCGTCGACGATGTCTCCTGGACCAAGGGCACGCACACCATCCAATTCGGTACCAACTGGCGCTTCATCCACAACAACCGGCAGTCAAACTTCGACAACGTTTCCTATGGGGAGACCAACCTTTACTGGCTGAACCCGTCGTTCATCGCTGGCGAGGGTGTGAGCCTTGATCCCTCAGTCGATCCCACGGGAACATTTCCTTTGGTGGACGAGAACTTCGGGACGTCGTACAGTTTTGCCGCCATGCAGGTCGCCGGAATTATCAGCCAGGTCTATACCGAGGCCAATCAGAACAAGCAGGGGCAACAGATTCCCAATGGCGAGCTGGTTCCTCGCCACTTTCAGAACTTTGAAGGCGAAATGTATTTGCAGGACAAATGGAGCGTGACCCCGAATCTCGTGGTCACCTACGGCCTGCGCTATTCCTTGCTGCAGCCTCCGTTCGAAAATACGGGTAACCAGGTTGCGCCCACGATCGACATGCATCAGTGGTTCACCAACCGTTGGCAGAACCAACTCAATGGCGATGTCGTTCAGCCGGATTTAACATTCGACCTTTCAGGTAAGGCCAATAACGGCAAACCCTATTGGAACTGGGACTACAAAAATGTCGCTCCGCGCTTCGCCGTCGCCTATTCTCCTCACGCTGACGGCGGCTTTTGGCACAAGGTTTTCGGCGATGCCGGCAAAAGCTCGATCCGCGCCGGCTATGGTATCTACTTTGATCACTTCGGCGAAGGCGTGGTGAACACTTTCGACAAGAATGGCTCTTGGGGCCTGACCTCCGCATTTAGCAACCCGGCGAGCGTGTATACCGTTGACGATTCACCGCGCTATACAGGATTGACTGGCCTATCCGTCTTGCAGGCGACCGGATTCCTGGCCCCCGCGCCCAGCGGTTTTCCCTATACCCCACCGAACGATCCGAACACCTACGGTCTGGCTATAGCTTGGGGTATTGATGATCATTTGAAGACTCCCTACTCGCATGTTGTAGATTTTTCTATTACTCGCGAGTTTCCCCACAACTTCGTGCTCGAAACCACTTACACGGGCCGCTTCGGGCGACACCTCTTGCAAGAGGTGGATCTGGCGCAGCCTTTGGATTTGGTCGACCCAAAATCGAAGACAGACTACTTCACCGCCGCCCAGCAGCTTTCCAAGGCCGGGGCTGCAGGGGTCAATATCAACAACCTTGCGAAAATCCCCTACTGGGAGGACATGTTCCCCGCCGCCGCCGGGAACCTTGGCTTCGGACCGCCGGGCGACCCAGACAACCTGGGTTGTGCGCCGGGCGACGATGTAAATGGCAACTACACGGCCACGCAGGCGATGTACGATATGTACTCCTGCTACGTAGGCAACGAAACCTCAGCGCTGGTGACTGCCGACGGCTACTGCCTGCCCGCTTGCGCCACAGCAAACCAGGTGCCGTTCCAGTACTTCCAGGACCAGTTCTCCTCACTCTACGCCTGGCAAACCCGCAGCAACAGCAATTACAACGCCCTGCAAGTTACCCTGCGTCACCCGGTAGGTGCGGGATTGGAGTTCGATTTGAACTACGTTTACTCCAAGTCCATCGACGAAAGTTCCAACGCTGAGCGTGCGAATGCGTATGAAGGTCCCGCCTCGGGCGGCGGCCTGTTTGGGGCTGGCTATAACGACCAGGCGATCAACGCCTTTTCTCCCGACCAGTGGCGCGCTGTTTCAGATTTCGATACCACTCATCAGATCAACGCCAACTGGATCTGGGACATTCCTTTCGGAAAAGGCCGCCGCTGGAGTTCGCACAGTAGCTTCGCAAATCAGCTTCTCGGAGGGTGGGGATTGACTGGCCTTTATCACTGGACCAGCGGTTTCCCGTTCAGTGTGCTGGCAGGGACGGGATGGCCGACGAACTTTGAATTAGAGGGCGATGCCGTGCTCGTCGGGCCGAAGCCTAAGACCGGAGTGTTCGTTGGTCCCACTGGCGCTCCCAATGTCTTCGACAACCCGATACAGAACGTCACCTGCGCCTGCCCGTATGAAACCGGAGGCCCAGTTACCTTCCGCGCTCCATACCCTGGCGAATCAGGCCAGCGCAACAACTTCCGCGGTCCCGGCTATTTCGACATTGATGCGGGACTGGACAAGACCTGGAACTTTAGCGAGAGCAAAGAATTGAAATTCGCGTGGGAAGTGTTCAATGTGACCAACGCCGTGCGCTTCGATGCTGCGAATGCCTTGCCGGATGAAGACCTGGTGGATATCACCAGCTTCGGCAACTACCAACGCACGCTAACCACGCCGCGGGAGATGCAGTTCTCGCTGCGCTTTGCATTCTGATGGGTGAAATGGAACTCTAGGAGTCCTACGCCAGCGGTGAGTCGCTCATGCGGAAGCGCGTGCGCACGTGCTCGGAGAGCAGTTCAATGGCGGAACGGTTTTTGATGGGGTCGGCCTGGGCCAGATATTTCATGGCCTCCACCAGCAGACGCTGGCCGTCGACGTAACGGGGATCGGGGTTGCGCTCACGTTTCCGAGAGCCCAACTTGGGGCGCGCTGGTATGGTGAAAACTTTGGCCATGATTTTAGTCAACGCAATAATCTGACGGCAGTATATCGTTTCGAGGACATTTCCCAGTACAGATTCTTGCGCTTTAGAGTCAATGACTTAGCCACGCGGCGAAACAAACTGCGTCTTGCCCGTGGTTTTCAAACGAAATACGTCGTGCGGAAGCTTTTCGTTGAGCCGGATGCCGGAATAATTCGCCTGCCGGTAGTCTCCTTCTCCCTGCATGAACTGCTGCTGGACGGAGATGCCACGCTCCAGATCAATCCACAAGAAGATCCTGGAGAAAGTGTTGCGCACCTTCTGCGACTTGGGCACCAACTGCAATTTGGCTGTCTGTACATTCCCGATGCGTTCCTCACCCACGTAACTGACGTCGAAGGCCTGAGTTAGCTCCGCGCCGCTTCCGCCAAAGCCGAGAACCAGATAGCTTTCGACTTCATTGCGGTTGTTTCCCGTGGCGTAGTTGGTCACCTGCTCGATCTTTGGTTGGTAGACCTGCAGTTTGCCGTCTTTGTAGAGCACGAACTTCTGATCCGGCTCCTTGATCTCGGCCATCATTTCGATGTCTTTACCTTTGCCTAAGCGGCGATAGTAAACCGTGCCTTTCTGGATGTCGTGCTCATCGACCACTTTCTGATATTGGTCCCAGACAAAATCCGCTTGCGCGCTCTGAAAGCCTGCCGCCGTCGTGTCTAGTTTTTGAAGCACCTTTTCCAGCGGAGAACTCGCCGTTTGCCCAACCGGAGAAATAGGCGCCACAAGGATACTCAGCAGAACGCTGGAGATGAGGAAGGTTCGTCGCACCTATTCTCGCCTCACCCAAACCCGGTAGTTCTGCACTTTGCCGTTGTGGTCCGAGACGGATTCGTATTTCACGATCGAAACCTCGCCGGAGATCGGCTCGATTATGCGCAGCAACTGATCTTGAACCGGTTGCGCCCCATCTTGCGACACCGCCGATGCTTCGATCTGATAAATCAGTCCTCCTTGGCCGTCGGGGGTAACAATCACTCCGGTAGGATGCGGGTTGCGGGGGACAGGTTTGTCGTTGAAGTTAATCCAGTAAGGCGAGAAAAACACAAACAGCAGAATCACTGTGACCATGATGTCGTAATGCAGCGTGCCGCGCTCATGTTGCCACAGGATATAACTGCGAATTGTGTGCCAGAAGCCGTTGGCAGGCGCCGGTGAGGCGCCGTCGGCTGCGGTGGTGATTTCCACCCTGCAAGTGTAGTAAGCGCTACTGTTCTTGGCAATGGCGAAGCAGCCAACGGCGCCCGACGGGCCTGAATGGCCGGTTGCGCTGCAGTTTGGCATTTCCCCCGCAGATGGAATTGCAGAATGGCTAACATTTCTTCGCGGTGATTCGGTCTGCTCCGATATACGGACGCAAGACTTCAGGAATGATTACGCTGCCATCTGCTTGCTGATAGTTCTCGACGATCGCCACCCAGGTCCGTCCCACAGCCAGCCCGCTCCCGTTGAGCGTGTGGACGAATTCCGTCTTGTTCTTTCCCGCCGGCCGGAAGCGAATATTCGCGCGCCGCGCCTGGTAGGCCTCGAAGTTCGAGCAGGAAGAAATTTCGCGAAATAGCTGCTGCCCCGGCAACCAGACCTCAATGTCATAGGTCTTCGCCGAAGACGCTCCCATATCGCCCGTGCACAAAGTCATCACCCGATAATGCAGGCCCAGTTGCCGGAGCACCATCTCGGCGTTGCGGGTAAGCTTTTCGTGCTCTTCGTAAGAATGGTCAGGGTGAGCGAACTTCACTAACTCGACTTTCTGAAACTGATGCTGGCGAATAATGCCGCGCACATCTTTTCCATAGGATCCTGCCTCGCTGCGAAAACACGGCGTATACGCAACAAGCGAAATTGGCAGCCGCGCCTCCTCGATCACCTCATCGCGATATAAGTTTGTAACCGGAACTTCCGCCGTCGGAATCAGCCACAAATCTTTTTCACCATGCGGGACGCGAAACGAATCCGCCCCGAACTTCGGCAATTGGCCGGTTCCGTACATCGAATCGGAATTCACCAGATACGGAGGCAGAACTTCTGTGTAACCATGTTCGCGCGTGTGCAGATCGAGCATGAAGTTAGCCAGCGCGCGCTCAAGTTTCGCGCCCAAATCCCAGTAGACGGCGAAACGGGCGCCGGTCAGCTTGACCGCCCGTTCCAGATCGAGCACTCCCAGCTCCGGCCCCAGGTCCCAATGAGCCTTGGGGGCGAAATCGAATTTCGGCGGCGTGCCCCAGCGCCGCAGTTCCACATTCTCTTCCGCGCTGCGCCCCACCGGCACGCTGCCATGAGGGAAATTCGGAATCCCCGCCAGAATATCCCGCAGGCGGGCGTCGAGATCCGCGGCAACTTTCTCTCGCTCCTGAATCCGCTCGCGCAGTTCCTTGGTTTCCGCCATCGCTGTACCGGCGTCCTGTCCGGCCTTCTTCAGCCGGGCAATCTGTTCAGAAGCCTTGTTGCGTTGGGCCTTCATGGTCTCGGCTTCGGTGATGGCGTGGCGGCGGCGGGTATCAATATCGTGGAAATCTTTCAGCACGGCGGCAGGATCCATGCCGCGCTGGCGCAGCATCTCCTCGACTTGGGGAAGGTTCTCGCGGACGAAGGCCAGATCAAGCATGGGAACAACTACTGTAGCGGAAAAGCGCGGAAGAATGCACGCGGCGCATGCGGGGCGAAGTCGCGTTTGCCGGCGGACCCGTGTTTATTTCTTTTCTGGGGCCAGCGACATTAAATAAGCCGCGACCGCTTCGGCATCTGGCCGGTTAAAGCGGTAGGCTGGCATGGGCGGCCGGGGCGGTAATCCGTTGTAGGCGATGCCTGTCATCAGAAACTTGATGGCCGCGTCTTTCTCCCATCCCGGAAGTCCGGCAATGGCCGGGGTTCGATCGGCCCAGACCGGCATCGCCATGATGGGCTTGAAAGGAACCATCGCGCCTTGCAGCCGCCGATCGGCGATGAATTCACCTTTCTCATCGCGCGGAGTGTGGCAGTCGTCGCACAGCCCGATCCCGTCGACCAGATATTTTCCTCGGGCCACCAACGCCGCCGAGGCAGGCCGCGATTTCGCTCTCTGTCCCATCGAGAGAGGTGCCAGGAGCATTGCCACTGCCGCAATCAAGATCTTCGTTGGCATAGAACCCTCCCCATTGAATCCAATTCGGTTGCTTCGAGGTTCGCACAGGAAAACCTTAATTCATCGCGCCACACATCTTATCAAGAATACGGGTAAGCTCCACCTAAAGTGGTCTTTGGCCCGGATGCCTCTCATGTGTAAACTACCTTCTCGATGGCATCCTCCCGGCGATTGGCCAGAACTCGACGTTGCCTTCTGCTCCTGTTAGCAACCGTTCTGCTCAGCCTTCCGTGTCCAAGTTCGGCTTCGGCTTACAACGGCCATCCCAAGCTGGTGGTGATCATTGTGATTGACCAGTTCCGCGGCGATTATCTGCAGCGCTACCACGACCAGTTCGGAGAAGGCGGCTTCCGCCTTTTTCTGGATCACGGAGCTTACTTTGCCGACTGCAACTACGATTATGCCAACACCCGCACTGCGCCCGGTCACTCCACCCTGTTTACCGGAGCCTATACGAACGGTCATGGAATCCTGGCCAACGAATGGTGGGATGCCGACAAGAAGAAGATGGTCACCTCGGTCGAAGACGACAACACCAAACTCATCGGGATCGCCGGCGATCAGCCGGGGGCCTCGCCCCACAACCTGCTCGCCAATACGCTGGGTGACGAACTCAAGCTCGCCACGCAGGGAAAATCGCGCGTATTCTCCCTGTCGCTGAAGGATCGCGCCGCGGTTCTTCCGGGCGGATTCGCCGCGGATGCAGCGTACTGGATCGAGCCGCAGACTGGCGCGTGGATCACTTCCACGTATTACCGCAACGACTTGCCACGCTGGGTGCAGGACTTCAACTCCAGCAACCGGGCGGCGAAATATTGGGATCGCGAGTGGAAAGACGCGGACGGCAACGTCCTCCGCACCACCGCGCATCGCAAAGGCAAAAACGGATCGGAAGCCAGCTTTTATGAAGTGATCGGCTCAACTCCTTTCGCCAACGATTACGAGTTCGAATTCGCCAGAGAATTGGTCCTCTACGAAAGTCTAGGCACCGGCCACGCCACCGATCTGCTGGCCATCAGCCTTTCCGCCAACGACATTCTCGGCCATCAGGTGGGACCCGATTCCCCCGAGATGGCGGCCATGGCGCTCGCCCTCGATCGCGAACTGGCAGACTTCTTCAACTTTCTCGGCCATCAGATAGGACTCGCCAACGTGTGGATCGCGCTCTCGGCCGATCACGGGGTTTCAGTTCTGCCCGAAGCCGGAATCAGAATGCGGATTCCGGCCGCAAATCTGGATTCCCGCAAGCTCAACACCGAGATCAACGATGAATTGACGGCAAAGTTTTCGCCCGGCCACGCCGCCGATTACGTCAGGCTCGACTATCCCGTGGCCTGGCTCGATTCCAATGCATTCACCGCCTTTCATGTGAAAGAGCGCGATGCCGAAAACGCCGCGGGTGAAGCCATGAAACGCGCCGGGCTGCGGGGCTATTTCACCAAATCTCAACTGGCCGAAGGCGAAGCTCCCGACACGCCTCTGGGCCGCCAATTCCTGAACAGTTATTCGCCCGAAGCGGGCTGGTACGTTCTGGGCATTCCCGCGATTTACACGGTAGGTTCGCTCCGCGGTACCGACCACGCCTCACCTTACAATTACGATACGCACGTGCCGCTGGCCTTCTACGGATTGCCCTTTCAGCCTGGCACCTACCGAGAGCACTCCGAGCCGGTCGATCTCGCTCCAACATTTGCCTCGTTGCTCGGCATCAACGCTCCAACGCATTCTGTCGGCCGAGTGCTCACCGAAGCGATCGTTGCTCCGTACCAGAGAGAGAACTCCGGGAGCGGACCACGATGAGCCCGGCTTCCGCGAGTGCGGATCGTCCCGCCAGCGATCTCAGGGTGGAGATTGCCGGGATCGCTCTGAAAAATCCCGTCATCGCAGCCAGCGGAACGTTCGGCTACGGCGTGGAATTCGAAGACGTGGTCCATCTCGGCAAGCTGGGCGGGTTTGTCGTCAAAGGCCTTTCGAAAGAACCGATGATCGGCAATCCTCCGCCGCGCTTGTGGGAAACGGCCGCCGGGATGCTCAATGCCATCGGCCTGCAGAATATCGGCGCGCGCGCTTTCCTGGAAGAAAAACTGCCGCGCCTGCGCCAGCTCAAAGACGTTGTCCTCTTCGCCAACGTTTTCGGCTACACCCGCGAGGACTATGAACGCACCATCGAAATTCTCAACGAAGGCGAGGGCATCGCCGCCTATGAGTTGAACGTTTCCTGCCCCAACACGGAGCAGGGCGGCCTGCAATTCGGGGCCGATCCCCGCGCGCTCGACGAAGTGGTCGCCACCGTGAAGCATTTCGCGCGCCGTCCACTGATCGTGAAGCTTTCTCCCAATGTGACCAGCATCGCGCAAATGGCCTATGTGGCGCAGGAAGCGGGCGCGGACGCAATATCGCTGATCAACACGTTCGTGGCCATGGCCATCGACCCGGAGACGCGCAAGCCGCGCATCGCCAACGTGACCGCGGGGCTCTCCGGCCCGGCGATCAAACCCATTGCGGTGCGCATGGTCTACGACGCGGCCCATGCGGTGAAGATTCCCGTCATCGGCATGGGCGGAATTTCAACGGCTGCCGACGTCGTGGAATTCATGCTGGCCGGCGCCAGCGCCGTGCAGATTGGCACCGCCAGCTACTGGGATCCCTGCGCGACCGAGAAGATCGTCGAAGAGCTGCAGCGCTGGTGCGCGGAACACAGCGTCGCCCGGCTCGGCGATCTCACTGGCGGGATGATGATCGAGTGAGATTCGTGCGGCGGCGATCCTGGTTTACTTTTTGATACCGCCTCCCCCTGCCTGTCTTTGAGCTGGGCGTACTCTTCTTCGACGGGTGGCCCGCCCTTTCCTTTTGTCCCGGTTCACCACGACTGAGGGTGCCCCGTCCTTGCGTTTTTTGCAAGGGCGGGAACCGCGGACCTATAGTCCCGCTCGCTTGCGGGTTGAGGTTCTTGCTTCCCACCCTTTCGCACAGAACGCGAAAGGATGGGGCACCCGGCCAACTATCTTCCGTGCCAACTATCTTCCGTGGGTGTACCAGATCGATCCGGGGGATTTGTAGTTGCGACCTTCGCCCCAGACGGCGTGGGTCGTGCCCTGGTTGTCGATGGCGATGGAGAAGAAGTTGCCGAAGGGAAACAGAAAGCCGTTGGGCTGGATGTAATCGTAGCCGCGCACGGGATCGGAGAGCTGGGATTCCGGCGACCAGGTCGCGCCGCCGTTGGTGGAAGCGCGGTAGAAAGTGTTCCACAAGGGATGGTCCTGGGCATCTTTCCTGCGCGTATCCATCCAGGCGATGCGCACGTCGCCAGCGCTGCCCGCGGTGATGGCGGGGAAGCAGTGCTCGACTGCGGGCTTGGCGGAGGAAACATCAGTCTTCGCGGTCCAGTTTTCGCCCGCGTTGGAAGACGAGGCGAAATAGATGCGTTCGGCTGCTCCGGTGGATGATCCGGCGTTCCACAAGGCATAGATGGTTCCGGCGTCGTCAGAAGCCAGCGCGATCTGCGAAGCGAGAAATCCTACGGAGCAGGCCTGTGCAGGGCAGCCGGGGGCGGCGCTGGAAACGTCCATCGTGGTTGTGTTCCAGGTGCGGCCGCCGTCGGCCGATTTGCTGATGTAGATATCGACGGGCTGGGTGAAAATATTGCGCCGGGCGTAGGCCATCCAGGAGAAGAAGACGTTGCCGTTGAGATCGACAGTAGCGCCGGCGGCCAGAGACCAGCCGGGCGGGGCATCGGGATTGACTACGGTCGAAGAAAAATTCTGCGCGTTATCATGCGAGGCGGCGACGGAAAGCGTCTGGTCGTGATTGAAGGCGACGTAGATATTGGGGCCGCGCACGGCCAGCACGGGCTTGTCGACGATGGCATCTTCTGGGGAACGCTCGGCGACCGCGAAATACCAGGAGCGGCCGAAGTCCTGGGAGCGGGCGACAATGATGTCGCGATTGTTATCCTGCAGCCAGGAAGCGTAGAGCGTCTGGTGGTCGACAGGATCAACTTTGATGGAAGCGTCGAACTGGCCGGTGGCGGAAACCAGCAGCGGCCGTGCGGGCTCCCAGCTGACTCCGTTATCGTTGCTGGTGATCAGCGCCATGGTGGGGACGGTGCAGGCGGCGCATCCCGGAACTGGGCCGTACTGGGGAAAAAGAATGTAAATGTGGCCGCGGCCGTCG
>Ga0335081_10002472_pt1 | contig 29123 bp, 22 predicted proteins | sample Lox_Sample_35_FD_206713 | JGI IMG/M metagenome (GOLD analysis project Ga0335081, IMG submission 206713) | Soil microbial communities from Loxahatchee National Wildlife Refuge, Florida, United States - Lox_Sample_3.5 | ecosystem: Environmental > Terrestrial > Soil > Wetlands | place: USA...
GAGTTAAACCTGCGCTAACGACAAGGGGAGCACTCTATGAGTATCGGCGCAACGCGGTTGTGTGTCTCAAAGCTAAGCACAGCACGAACGGTACTATTCACCCTGGTTCTGGTCGCTTGCGTGACCATTCCCAACTGGTTGAAAGCCCAAGCCGGCCAATCGACAACCGGTTCATCTCAGCCCGGCGATCTGCGGCCGACCTATCCTGGAGAACCTTTTAACAATCCTCCGGTGGAAACTACCGTCGGACCGGTCAAGCTTCGTCTCTATGGCACGATCTTGCTGAACCTGTCCTTCTCGGATTCCCCGGAGGTCGGCGAGGACGTGCCCATATGGCCCTCGCCTGCTCCCACGGTTACGTTGGCAAACGGTACTAGCAAAACAGCATCGTCCATTCACGACACGATCTTCACGCTGCGGCAAAGCGTTCTTGGCTTTGTGTTGAATCCGGCCAATGCTCCCGCGAACGGCTGGACGCCCTCGGCGGAGGTCGAATTCGATTTCTTTGGAAATACCCCGATCGATGCGGATCTCTCGGAGGACCGGGTTCTGAACCAGCCGCGCTTGCGCAAGGCCTTCTTCCGATTGCGTAAGGGCAATTTCGACCTGGTCGCGGGGCAGGACAACATCGTCATCTCCCCGCTTGATCCTGTGTCGCTTTCTCACGTGGCTATCCCGCTCGGGTATTCGGCCGGAGACCTCTTTGGCTGGCTCCCCCAGGTGCGAGTGGATTACAACCACAGCTTTGGTAAGACCGGTGCGCTGTTCCAGTTCGGAGTGCTGCGGCCCGCTTTCGGGGATCCTCGGTTGGGTGATCAGCCGACGGCGGGACTCACCCTCCAACAAGCGTCCCCTGGGTTTGGTGAGCGATCCGGCCAGCCCTTCTACCAGGCAAGGCTTGCTCTTTCACATCCCATGCAAAACTCCGCAGCCATAATCGGTGTCGGCGCCCATTATGGAGAGGAGCTTGTAGGCGGTACTCCTCAGAATGTGAACTCCTGGGCCGTGACGATGGATTTTCGCATACCCGTGCTTTCCCGCCTCGTCTTCCGTGGAGAAGCCTCACCGGCAGCAACCTTGTTCCTTTTGGTGGCGGCATCCTGCAGGGTGTCTCCGCGCTCTCCACAGCGGCCGGCAATCCTGGTGCAGGGGCGCCGTTCTCTTTGATTCGCAAGATTGGCGACACCGGAGGGTGGGCCGAGCTTACGATCCTGGCCTCGAGGAGGAACGTGTTCTATCTCGGCGCCAGCAGCGACGACCCCGTGCATAAAGATCTGCTGCCGGGCACGACGAGGGAGAGGAATTCCGTCTTCTGGGCCAGTTATTTCCGGAAGCTCACGAATGAGATAAGTGTGGCTGCCGAATGGAGCAACTGGGCATTCCACACCACCGGTTTCGCGCCGGTTACTAACGCACCCGATGGACGCGGAGCATTCGGAAGGGGCAACGTCGCCAACATCGCCTTCGCCTACCAGTTCTGACGCTGGAATAGCGACACACGCGCACCTCGCTGTCGCGCAGTTCGCCGCGCTACGACGAGGTGCACATAAGAATGTATCCGATTGCTGTTTGGTTCCTGCGCCAAACGCTAAGCGCGTTTGACCCGATTTTGCGGGACGGATCGCAGTGGTTAGGCCGCTTTCTTGTGGTCCGTGGCTGCCGGCAGCGGGCACACGTTTGCATGCCGCTCTTTCATGTGCAGATCAAGCAAGCGCTCGAACGAGATAAATCCCAGACCGGTATGCCGCCCGCCATTCCTCGTCGTAATGACCGCGCCGCAAAGCTCGCAAACGGCCTGCTCGGTCGAGCAGATTTCGCGGAACTCGCTGACACTTCCCATGTGAGGTATATGCTTTGTTTTCATCTGTCTCGCTCGCTAACCATTAGATGAGGCCAGGCCCGTCAAAGCTTCAAAGCAATCGAACGGATCGTATCCCAGAACTTACGGGTTTTGGGAACTGGAGTTCGGCGCCGCTCAGGCCGAAGTCAGTTTCTCATGGCGGATCCCAGTAGCTCGCGCTCGGCCGATGCGGCTTGCGAACCGGGTCCCAGACAAATTGTTGACAAAGAATCGAAGTAACGTTGGTCGAATTTATTTGACTGCGGTCTGAGCTTGTGTTATCAGGCACCCAAGTTCTGGCAGGGGGTAACCCGGTCGGCCAGGTCTCTACCTATCTTTCTTATTCGTTCTCATCTCTAGAAAGTGGGTGTGCACCGATGAAAAAGACAGTTCAGCTGCTTGCTGCAACGATGTGGATGGGCCTTGTCTGTAGCTCTCTGTTTTCACAAGCGACTCAGGGAACAATCCAAGGGGGAGTCTTTGACCAGACCGGCGGCGCCATCGCCGGCGCGGCTGTCTCGGTTACCGATGTGGCCCGTGGCGTCACGCGAGCCTTGATGACCGATTCCGCCGGGCAGTACGTCGCCAACCAACTTACTCCCGGCACCTACACCGTGCGCGCGGAGGCCAAAGGATTCCGCGCCGTGGAGCACACTGGTGTACTGGTCGAAGTCGGCCAGAACATTCGCGTCGATCTCACGGTACAGCCCGGCGAGCAGTCGCAGACCGTCACCGTGACGGGAGAAGTCCCGGCCATCGACACCAGCGACGCCACACTCGGTGGCACCGTCAGCAATCAGGCCATCAACGCGCTGCCGCTGAACGGCCGCAACTTTGGCCGCCTGATGCAGTTGCGTCCCGGAATTACCAGCACCATTGGCGCCAGTTCCGGCACGAATTTTACGCACGGTCGCCGAGGAGGCTTCGATCTGCTGGTCGTGGACGGCGTCACTGCGCTGACCTCAACGACGGGCGTGATGCGGCTGAACGGTGGGTATCGCGGCGGAGACTCCAGTTCGCTGCTGCCGATCGATTCCATCCAGGAGTTCAGTATTCAGCAGGACCCGAAAGCCGAGTACGGCTGGCGCGAAGGCTCCGTCATCTCGGTCGGAATCAAATCCGGAACCAACAGCCTGCATGGCACGGCATACGCATTCGGAAGGAATGCGGAGGCCACCGACGCTTCGAATTTCTTCACCAATTCCGTCACCCCGGCAGCGCTGGAGCAGTTTGGCGCCTCCGCGGGCGGGCGAATCATCAAGGATAAGATCTTCTGGTTCGCGAACTACGAAGGATTGCGGTCGACGGTGGGAGACACCTTCGTGGCCACGATTCCCTCGGACATCGCAATGCCGGGCTCCGTGGGCACAAAGAATGGCTGCACGTCGCTCGCTGCCGGCAATTGCGCCCAGAGCATGGTCGATGCGTGTAGCGATTTGAGAGCCCAAGGGAAGGCGATCAATCTCCTAAGCGCACAGATTGCGGGTTTGAATCCCAGTACATGCGTTGTGTCGCCTTCCTCATCGACGGTTGAAAATTTGTTCCCGTTCAATCCGACGGCTTCGAGCAGCTTCGCGCCCGGGATAACCAATAGCCAGCCGCTCGATAACGGGATTTTTAAAGGGGACTACGTTATTAACAGCCAGCATCACGTCAGCGGCACGTATTATCGCTCACAGTCATTCCAAACGGGTCCGGCTGGCGAGACCGCTCCAGGGGCTTTATTGCCCCAGTGGGTCTGGCAGGTTCCGCAGAAAGTCTGGTTGTTGAGCGGGGCCTGGACGTGGACTCCCACTTCCGTGTTGGTCAACAACTTCACGATCGGAGAAGTGGTGGGTGACGAACAGACCCGGCACGCCGATTATTTGACGCCAGTTGCGTCCCCGTGGCCGAACGGGTATGGAATGATCACCGGACAGGATCCCTCCCTCAACTCAGCTCCAATTGATCGAATCGGCGGTCTGCCAAAAATAAATTTCACCGGTTTCTCAGGATATTTGGGAGCCGATCAGCGTTCCGCTCGCCGCGGTCCAAAAGAAGGCGATCTGGACTTGTTGGATACAGTCTCCTATCTACGCGGCAAGCACGCCTTCAAATTCGGTTTCCAGTACACTGACCTGATTTTCATCGGCGATACGGCTGATTTCTCGCAGGGAGTCATCAATTTCGGCGCCTTGGAATCCTTCCTGCAAGGCACCATTAATACTGCGAATATTCAGCTGGGCAATCCCTCTTTTAACGCGCGGGGAACCTGGTACGGAGCTTTCGTCCAGGATGACTGGCGGCTTACGCAGAAACTCACCATCAATCTGGGTCTTCGTTATGAGTACGCGAGCCCTTTGACCGAAAAGAACAACTTCGTTGGGAACTTCAATCCGAATGTGAACCCGCTTACGACCCCGGCGATCCAGCAGGTTGGGCCGGGGGAGCCTATTCCCGCGTTCTATACGGGCAACAAGTTCAACTTCTATCCGCGGCTTGGCGCCGCCTGGGACGTCCAGGGCAACGGCAAGACCGTCGTCCGAGTGGGTGCCGGGCTTCTTGGCAATCCAGACATTCTGGAACACTGGATCAGCAATGCGCCGTTCGGAGCGAGTTTCCCCAGCGTCGGCGTCGGCGTAAATAACAGCGGGACGCCAGCAGCTGCGCACACTCCCAATCGCCCGAGCTTTCAGAACCTTACTTGGAACCAAGGCGTTTCCATATTCCCTGTCAGCGCCACGCAGGTCATCAACGGGAAGACCTATACGGGTCCCATCTGCACGCCAACGAGCACGTGCGATACTGCGTCCAACGATCCGAATTACAAAACCACATTTTCGGGTCAGTGGAATCTCGACGTTCAGCGCGCCATCACCAATAGCTTGACCATTGACGTCGCGTACGTAGGTGTCAAGGGCTGGCGCGAGACGCAGTGGAGCGATCTGAATTCGCCGCCGTTGGGCTCGGGATGGAACACTGCGATCCCTGGCTCCGTCACCTCGGGCACTACTACCGTCGTTTACAACGGACAAACAGCGGCAGCCGTCTGTCTGTCAAGCGTGGCGGCGGGATATAATTTGTGCTCCGCTAATGCGGCTGTTAAGAAGGCAATCGCAGGTGCGGAAGACTCCGTCCGGCCGTATGCCACGCTTTTTCCCTATCTGCATTACATCACGCAAGCCGGGAATGGCGGCTTTTCCAACTACAACGCGATGGAAGTCACCATCCAATCGCGCGGCTACCATGGGCTGCGCTTCATATCGGGCTACACCTGGGCTCATGCGCTCGATACGCAGACCTCCATAAGCCATTCCCAGCCGATTGGGCCTGACAAGAGGAATTTCAGCCTAATTTATGGAAATGGCGACGCAGACATCCGAAATCGATTCACCTTCTCTCCGAGCTACGCGATTCCCAGCAGGAAGGCGCCGGCGCAGATGCTGGAGGGTTGGCAGGTCAGTTCCATCATCACCCTGCAGAGCGGGTCGCCCTGGTACGCGAATGATTCCAAGACCGACGATTTCCTGGGTAACGGCGAGAATGCCGACCAATCGATCGTGGGCGGCGTCATTCAGCCTTGGAATTACACCGGGCCCCGCTCTGCATTCCAAGCCGGTCCTAATCCCATCCCTTGCTTTGGAAAACTCGCCGGCTGTACGGCATACGTGGGCGCCCCGCCCACGGAGTGTGTAACGGCCGCAGAGGCCCCCTACGCGGGGAATGCGCAGCTTCAACAACTTGCGCTGGCCGCGCTCTATAATTCTGCATGCTATGAGCAGAACGGAGGCATTTTGACGCCTCCCGCTTACGGTACGGTTGGAAATGCCACGCGCGGTTCTTTCCCCGGTCCCACCTACTACAACGTGGACTTCTCCCTGGCTAAGGACTGGAAGTGGAAAGAGCGGTTCGGTGCCACTTTCCGGTTCGAGGTCTTCAATCTCTTTAACCGTGCCGATTTCGCCTCTCCCACGTCGGACCCGTCCAGCGGCGTTAACGGGCAATTCGGGTGCGGGTGCAGCACACCGGACAGTTCCAACCCCGTGCTAGGTTCAGGCGGGCCGCGGCACATCCAGTTCGGTTTGAAACTGACTTACTAACCGAAAATTGGGCAAGTCTCACCGAGGACCGAGCTCCCGCTCGGTCCTCTTCGTTTTCTGCACAATACCCAAGGCTCGCTTAAGCATCGGCCGCCTAGCTTCTGCTCACCGGGCAGACCTGTGACCCGGTGAGACCTCCTCACGTGGACACGCACCGGTGCAGCGCGGGGCGCTCTTTTTATGCCTTTTTCAGCCGTTATGCGAAATGATGTCGGCTCGACATGGCAACCCGTCTCGTCGCACTCGCGTTCCTTTTCTTGGCTATGTTTCTCTGCTGGACGTGCGGAGGGTTGGTTATGCTGTTGGCTCCGGCTAGGTTCATCCGGTTCTGGAGCGGCAATATCTACCAGATGGATGGAAAGCCTGGGGTAACTGGCAAATTATTTGTTCGCGTGATTGGTGCAGGCTTTATCGCCTTCGCTATATGGTTTGCGCTGCGGCTACTTGAACTCACGGCGTAAGTTCTCCGAAAGAGAACGAAAATGGTTGAGGCGGCGGGAGTCGCAATATAACGACGTGTTGAAGACACGTAACTTACTCATTTCACATCACGCCTGAAACGCCCAAAACGCCCAAAATGCCAGTCGGAGGTACACGCAAGGTACACGGAACGGGAAGCGAGGTTGCGAAGCCATTGGTGCAAAGGCGTTCCAAGTTTGGACCAAGCTGTCCTGCACGCCTGACCGCATTCGCCAGATTGAGACTTTCCCCAGCCCAGCTCATCCGCGAGTTTGGAAAATATGCTCTGGGTACGCAGGACGTTCAGAAAGGCAGGGTGTTCTCATTCGAGATTATAAAAAAGGGTCCACATCGGGGAGCGGATCTTAAGCTGCCACTAAGATGCGCCGTAGTATATGTGCAATGCAGCCCCGAAAAAGCGGCCCTCAGAATGCCCCTGAGACGTCTTCAGGGACGCTATGAGCCTTCGTTTTTTGTAATGGCATGTATAGCCTGGCTTTTAAAATGGGCAGCCCCTACCAGTCTAAGTTTCCAGAGAGTGTACTCAGTGACTTGGTAAAGTATAGGGAACGTACACCGGCTCCCAGAAATTGGTGGCGATTTCGCGGTCCAGTTCCGCTTCGTCGGATACCTGAGCAAGCCCCTCGCGAATCGCCTGCTGCCCAACGGCTTTAGCGATCAAGCGACTCAATGTGCGCGCTTCCGACAGCGGAGGCAACAGAGGCGCGCTCTTGTTCTTCAAGGTCGGTAGGTTCCGAATCAGTTCTTCGGTGGTCGCTTTGATCATCGTGTCGCTCACGCGGCTCGCTTTTGAGGCAACAATCCCCAGAGCAAGTCCAGGAAAGATGTAGGAGTTGTTCGTCTGCGTAACAGCCACCTTTTTGCAGCCGACCTCCACCGGTTCAGACGGACTGCCCGTGCCGATCAGCGCGCGCCCATCGGTCCAGTTCATCAGATCTTGGGCGGTTGCCTCGCTGTTCGAAGTGGGATTTGATAAAGGAAGGATCACAGGGCGGGCCGTATGTTTGGCCATTTCACGGACGGCTTGTTCAGTGAACGCCCCGGGCTGGCCCGAAACCCCGATCAACACTGAAGGCTGGGCGTTGCGAACCACATCGAAGAGCGAGATGTCGCCGTTGCCTTGTCTCCAGGATTGCGCTTCCTCTTCCTTGCGTGCATAGGGCAATTGCTCGGGTCGCACACTTTTTCCCTTCTGGGTGATGAGTCCGTAACAGTCGATGGCGTATAGGCGGGCGCGCGCGTCCTCCGCCGAAAGCCCAGTGTCCCGCATGAATCGTACCAGCAGGTTGGCGATGCCGATTCCCGCGGTCCCGAAGCCGAGGATGGCGATCTTTTGCTTTTCCAGCGGCACCCCTGTCACGTTCATTGCGGAAATCGCCGTCGCCGTGGCTACGGCCGCTGTGCCCTGAATGTCGTCATTGAAGGTGCAGAGCTGGTCCCGATACTTGGCCAGAAAGCGCGAGGCGTTCGAGCCGGCGAAATCCTCCCACTGCAACAGGACGTGTGGCCAACGCTTGTGGACGCTCTGTACGAAGGCATCCACGAACCGATCGTAGTCGTCGCCGCGAACCCGGCGATGCTGCCATCCGATGTAAAGCGGGCTCCGTAATCGCTCTTCGTTGTCCGTGCCTGCGTCCAGCAGGATGGGCAGGCAGTACTCCGGATGGATGCCGCCAAGTGCCGTATACAGTGCCATCTTGCCGATGGGAATGCCCATGCCGCCGGCTCCTTGATCGCCGAGGCCAAGGATCCGTTCGCCATCGCTGACGACGATGCATCGCACATCGTCATAGCGGGGATGCGCGAGGATCTGCGCGACGCGATCTTTGTTGGGATAACTGAGAAACAGTCCCCGCGGCTTACGCCAGATCTCGCTGAACCGCTGGCAGCCTTCGCCGACCGTCGGCGTGTAGACCAGCGGAAGGAGTTGTTCGATATTCCGGACGATCAATGCATAGAACAGCGTCTCGTTGGTGTCCTCGAGGTCCCGAAGAAAACTGTATTTCTGAAACGAAGTGCCGAGGTCATTCAAAGCGCGCATGCGCCGGTCGATCTGCTCTTCCAGGGTCCCAATGTGCGGTGGGAGCAGGCCGTGCAGGGAGAAGATGTCTCGCTCGCGATCGCTGAACGCGGTCCCTTTGTTCCAGCGTGGAGAATTGAGCAGGTCGTAGCCTGTAAGAGAGAGGGCCTGGCTATTCATTCCCGTTCCTCTGCACGTTGTTTCAGCAAACCGCGAAGGCCGCTTCGCAATCTGCTGCGTGGGAAGACACGCGGCTGCCAGACTGATATGCCGACCTTGACCGCCGCGATCTAGCTAAGAACGATCATGATAGCTCACCATTCAAGAATCGCTGAGCTGGTGCGCTAGATATGCAAACGCGCCGCGTGGCTGAACTGAAGGGCATGAACTCTGCAGGTAGAAGCCGTGGGGCCGATTTTCCAAACCCGTACCCCGCATTTCTAAGATCCGACTTCCATAATAAGTGATTTTTCACTCCGTTTCGTCGTTCCTTGTCTCTCGAGTGTTCAGACGCAGCCCTTCCACGAATGCAGGTGACCCCGGCTAGATGTTTTAGATATATTCTTAGTTTCGAATATACTATATATATGAGCGACGCCTTGCGCCAGTTCAAGAGTGAGATTTTTCAGGGTCTCGCAAATCCTACTCGGATCGCGATCGTCGAGCTTCTACGTGAGGGCGAGCTTTCTGCCGGGAAACTGATCGAGAAGCTCCGCATTGAACAGGCTAACGCCTCGCAACATCTGGCAGTTCTGCGCGCCAAACAGATCGTGGTCAGCCGGAAGGTGGGCAATCAAGTCTACTATTCGATCCGCGATCACGCGCTGATCGAGGTCCTCGATATCCTGCGCCGTTACTTCTACGCTCAGCTAGACAACACCGTAAACATGTTAAGAGAAGTGGCCAGCGAGCAATCGAAATCGCGACTCAGGACGAATCGATGACCGATTGCAATCACCCCAAGCTGGCCCGCTTGGACAGATTACGTCACGCACTAGAACGCGCTGCGCACCTACTCCCCGCGCAGGGGCCGATTGGAGTCTTTGTTCATCACAATACGCTACACGCCTTTGAACAACTGTCTTTCGAAGAAGCTGTAATACAGGCCGCGCAACTGTTCGGCGCTGAGCCCTATATGAGCGAAGCGGCCTATCGGGCCGAACTGGCACGAGGACGGATTCAACTCGTGGATGTCGATGCAGTGCTCGACCTGGAACCCGATTCTCTCATCTTCACGCGCTTGAGCCGCGGCTCGCTGCGGAGAGCGATGATTACACCTGGGGTTAGGGAGTTCGATGCCGCTACCGTTATTTGGCGCACCGAACAGGGCGATTTGGCCAAAGACTTCCGTCGGCCGGCATTGCGCGCACTATTCGATTCCTGCTTTGCGCGCGCAGTAGCTCACGAAGAAGAACCAACTCCGCCCCGGCCCGTCGACGAAGTAATCCATCCCTGGCTGATTCGTCTCTGCTCTGTGTTCTTGGATCAGGGCACGGCCTATTGGCCCATGCCGAACCGCCAGAAGGGTTTTTACGAAAGCATCCGAACGCTATTTTCACGGCAGGGTGGGATCTTCCCCAAGTATCTTGTTGGACTAGACGACGAATTTGGAAGACAGGAGCGCCTCTCCTTTTCAGCATCAGACGCGGTCCTGGATTATCTGGACAGTCGGTCTTTGCGAGAAGCTGAATGGCCTGAAATTCTGGAAGCAGAGCTTTTGGCGCTACCTGGTTGGGCGGGCTTGATGCACAGGCTTGAGAAAGATCCCGCTCTGGCGCCGCACAAAGTCCTCCCCTGTTCGTTGATGGACTTCCTAGCGGTGAGACTGACGATGTCCCGCGTGGCATCGCGCAGGGGAGTAGAGGAGACTGTTCCGCAGGAGAGCCCACTCAAAACGCAAGAGAAGAGGCGTGTGAGCCGGGCGGCGCGTATCTATGACGCCGCTCGCGTACTGAGACTTTCCGCTCGCGAAATCAATCGCCTCTCGGAGCCCGAGTGGTCGGCGTTCGTCAATGAAGTCAAAGCCTTCAATGGTCTGGAGCGCCGGCGAATTCTCCACCTTGCCTATGAGCGATGGCACGAACGCGAGATTCTACGCGGCCTGGCGAGCCACAGGAAATACCGCGGCTTATTCAATCAGCAGGAAAGACCCCCTGCACAGGTCTTCTTCTGCATCGACGAACGGGAGGAATCGATGCGGCGCGCTCTCGAAGAAGCCGACCCACGGGTTGAAACTTTCAGCGCCGCCGGTTACTTCGGAGTAGCCGTGGATTACAAGGGAATTGACGATCCGCACGCCGCGGCGCTCTGCCCCGTAGTGATCAAACCCGAGCATGCGGTCGTGGAACAGCCAAAACCCGAGGACAGCGCGCTGCTAGAGAGCCGTCGTTGGCGTAGGCGAGTTCTTGGCGTGCTTATGCGCAATTCTCTTGTGTCATCAAAGACGTTGCTGCGGGGCTGGCTTTCGACTTCCGCGCTTGGCTTGCTCTCGGCGGTTCCTCTTATTGGTCACCTGTTGGCACCCCGACATTATGCCCTCCTTCGCGACTGGCTAAACAGGGAATTCCTCCCAGAGCCGAGGACCGAGCTCAGCTTGATGCGAAACACGAAGCAGTCGCAAACCGTGGTTGCAGGTTTGTTGACGGGCTTCGCTCCAGAAGAAAAGGCACAGCGAGTAGCGAGCGTGTTGCGTCCGGCTGGTCTCACGTGCGGATTCGCTCGCTTAGTGGTGATCCTCGGTCACGGATCGACGAGCCTTAACAATCCGCACGAGTCGGCACACGATTGCGGGGCCTGCGGCGGGCGTCGCGGCGGTCCAAACGCTCGGCTTTTTGCAGCAATGGCCAACCGGCCGGAGGTCCGCCAGCGCCTGCTAGACCAAGGCATCGACATTCCCGAGGATTCATGGTTCATCGGCGGTTATCACGATACTTGTAGTGACGACGTGGAACTCTTCGATCTCGATGCGGTTCCCGCCACGCATCAGTCCGATTTGGATTCGATTCGTAACTCTTTGGATCAAGCCAGAGCGCAAAACGCACTTGAGCGGGCCCGTCGGTTTGAACCGTGCACCACGGAAAAGGATGCGAACCTTGCGCTCCGCCACGTGGAGGAGCGCAGCGAACATCTTGCTCAACCGCGTCCGGAGTATGGACATTGCACCAATTCGATCTGCATCATCGGGCGTCGCAGCTTGACGCGAGGACTGTTTTTCGACCGGAGGGCCTTTCTGGTCTCCTATGACGCCAGCCAAGATCCTGACGATGACAGCCTTTCGGCGCTCTTGGCCGCAGCTGTGCCGGTCTGCGGGGGGATCAGTCTTGAATACTACTTTTCGTTCGTCGACAACGACAGGTACGGATGTGGGACGAAACTTCCGCACAACGTAACGGGCTTGGTGGGAGTAATGGACGGCCACGCAAGTGATCTGCGCACTGGGTTGCCATGGCAGATGGTTGAAATCCATGAGCCTGTGCGAATTCTTTTTGTAATCGAGACGACGCCCGACAGCCTGGAGAAAGTGATGAATGCGAGCGCGTCGCTGAAGCAACTCGTCACGAATCGTTGGATTCGACTCGCGACTATCGATCCGATATCGGGACGCATCCACGTTCGGAGGGATGGCGGATTTGAGGAGTTTCATGAGGCTTTGGAGCGTCTGCCAGTCGCGCTATCGTCGCATGAATGGTACACCGGCAAGCTTCAGCATCTTCCCATGGCCTGGATTCAAACGCCGCAGACGGCAGCAGGAGACAGCGCTACGTGAGCCTTTCGCAAGCCGTCCTCGTTTTTGTGGTGCTGGCTCCGGGCGTGGTGTTTGCGGTATTTGCGGTGCTGTGGCTGCTTGGTTGGACCCCGGGTGAACGCTTCCTTTCCTGGGTTACCGGCTTGACGTTCGCTGCTTCCGCGATTGCCATTGCGGCGATCGTCTGGAGCATCGCCTCTGGATCGACCGTTACGGTCACCTTCGGGAATTGGTTTGCTGTCGGGGACTACCATTTTCCGCTGGTGCTAATGGCGGATAGGCTTTCGTTGCCTTTCCTGGCACTTACGGTCGTACTGTCGGGACTTATCGCGCAGTTCTCGGCAACCTACCTTCATCGCGAGCAGGGATTCTTTCGATTTTTCCTATTGCTCCACCTGTTTACGTTCGGATCGTCGCTCGCGTTCGCTGCGGGTTCATTTGACCTGCTAGCCGCCGGATGGGAAGTGGTGGGGATTACTTCAGTCTTGTTGATCGGTTTCTTTCAGCTCAGACCAGCTCCTGTGGAAAATGGGCTTCGCGTGTTCGGCATATATCGCGCCTGTGACATTGGATTGTTTGTGGCCGTGTTCGCCATGCATCACTGGGCCGGAACAGCGTCGTTTGATCGCGGCTTCCCTACGCTGGCAGGCTCACAAGCGGTGGTCGTATGTGTTCTTCTGTTGCTGGCCGCGGCCGGGAAGGGCGCGCAGATTCCCTTTTCGGGATGGCTGCCGCGGGCTATGGAGGGGCCGACGCCATCGAGCGCAATCTTCTACGGAGCGATCTCCATCCATGCGGGAGCCTACCTGCTGCTCCGAGCGCAACCGCTGCTCGCGAGATCGGCCTTGGCTTCCGCTATGGTGATACTGACCGGTCTGGCTACGGCGATCCACGGCACCATCGTTGGACGTGCCAGCGCGGATGCGAAGACTTCGCTTGCCTATGCCACTCTCACGCAAGTCGGCTTGGTGTTTATCGAGATCGGACTCGGATGGAAATGGCTCGCGGTGGCACATATTTTGGGAAACGCTACGGTTCGTACGATGCAATTTCTGCGCGCGCCTTCGATGCTTCACGACTATCACCAAATGCACTCGGCGATTGGAGGCGAGGTTTCAGCGACTGGCAAACAAATGGAGGAATTGCTGCCCGAAGGCGTGCAGTTGTGGCTGTATCGTTGGGCTTTTGACCGCGGCCACCTCGACACAATTCTGGACCGTTGGGTGATTGATCCTTTGCTAGAGGTCTCCGCCTATCTTGCAAAACACGATCGCGCCGGATTGACTCGGTCCACGATCCGGCCCGGCAACGCGGCTCCGATTACCTTGCGCGATCCAGCGAAACAGGGGAGCGACTAGTGTCCGTGCCTGGATGGGTGCTCCATGAACCGTTTGTGACCGGCGTCTCCATTGGCGCGCCGTGGTTCGGAGCTGTCCTCGTAACCGGTTATCGCCGACACGCTCGCATCATCGGTTGTGCAACGGCATTCGTATCGATCTTCGCAAGTTCAGTGCTTCTAGCGGACGCAGGGAACAGCGAGTCCTTGTACCCAGCATTGATGCTGCTCTTTTCCTGCCTCACTTTCGGCGCGACCCTGCTGCTTCCGCTGCGTGATTGCACGCCTAAGACGGTCGGCGGAATCCTGTTCCTACTGGGTTCGACACTTCTCGTGTACTCGGCTGGAAATTTACTCGTACTGCTCGCCGCATGGATTTTGTCCATTGTTCCCTTCTTGCGGACGGGATGGTTTCGTGCGCGAGCATGGCGTCCGCTGGCTGGTCTTCTGCTATCAACTCTCGCCCTTGCGCTAGCTATCGGATTGATTTTGATCAGCACAGGCATCATTTCCATCAATCACCTGAAGGGTCAAAGCCCAGGTGGCGTGCTTGCGTTCGCGCTTCTCGTGATGGCCGTGATCTTTCGCAAGGGAATTTGCCCGGCACACGCTTGGGTTGCCGACGCGGCTGAAACCGGTCCGGTTCTTCCGACGGCGCTTTTGCTTAACGGACATTTCGGAGCACTGCTCGTTGCCAAGTTGATCGTGCCGTTGTTTCCGCGTACGGACAGGTTGTTTCCGGTACTTTCCTATCTCGCGATTGTGACCGCCGTTTATGTCGCGATCCGCGCGCTTACGGAGAATTCGCCGCGCCGCTTGCTTGCCTTTCTAGGGCTCAGCCAGTCCGCATGCATTTTGAGCGGATTGGAGAGTCGAACTGGTGAGGGAATTGCCGGTGCAATCGTGCATTGGTTCGTGGTCGCGATCTCCACTGTGGCCCTTTTCGGAATCTTGCGATTGCTCGAAGTTCGCTTTGGCGAGAACCTGACCGGAAGCAAGCACCTGGGTTTGGCCGAGCACGCGCCACGTCTCGCCGTATCGTTTGTGATCTTTGGGCTGGCGTTAGTTGGTCTGCCGGGCACACTGGGTTTCTGTTCTCAAGACCTTTTGATTCACGGAGCGCTCACATCGCACCGTCTTATCGGATTACTGCTGCCCATTGCCACAGCGATGAATGCCGTTAGCTTCTTCCGCTTGTTCACACGGCTTTTCCTGGGCAAGCGCCGAACCGGTTTCACGGTGATGGCGGATGCGTTGCCACGCGAGCGCTGGATTCTTGCTGCCGGTGTATTGTTCGTCGTGTTAGGAGGCTTGTTCCCAAACGCGATACTAATTCAGCGCTCGTCCGAGGCCAATATAGTGCAGGAGGCCATTCGCACCGCGGCGGCCCTGAACCCTGTCGGAAGGGTTGACGGCCAACCCAGGAAGCTACCAATCACTGCCACACGCTAACGCTGGGCGTAAGGCCGAAGTCAGTGGTCGAGCTCCATGTTGGGTATTGAGCAGCAGCGTTTTTCGGAGCCACTCGATGAGGAATGATAAGTTCGGCGCGCTTCCGTCCGGTAACGGTACAGGGCGCCAGGGCGTGGTGGTAAAAAAACGGTGCAGGAAAATGGCTCTGATGTACTCAAAGACCTAACGCGAATCCAACAGCACATCCGAGCACGCAGGCGCTGTGGAAATGAGCGTAGATTCGCGCACGAAGGGTAGACGGAAGGTACACGGAGATGGACGCCCTGCAACTGACTGAGAATACGTCAGTAAAAATGGTGGAGGCGGGGGGAGTCGAACCCCCGTCCGAAAAGCGCTACGGCTCGAAGCCTACATGCTTATCGCATTCGATTTGGTTCGCCAGCCTCGTTTGGAACGCGCAAGACACGCGACCGGCTAGTCCGATTAGTCTCGCCGGAAAACCACGGACCGAGGTCCGCCGGCCAGCCCACTGTGTGACGCCTCGATCCGAGCCCGTGGACGAAGCTCGGGGAAACGGGCTACGCTAGGTTTTTCTAGGCAGCCAAAGCCAACTCAGTGTTGGCAGTTCTGTTTTTCCACCCGATTGCGGGCAGGTGGCGCCCGGCATGCCTTCGAGTCGCCACAGCTTCCGTCGAAACCGTGTCGCCCCCATTTAACTCCATTATACCAGTCGCAGCCCTCCTCGGCTCATCTCGAACGCTCACTTGCGCTTCCGGCCCCTCCAGGCCACTAGCGCCTACCTGGCTACGCGACGCTAAGGTGCCTGTTGACAATACTTTTCCCGGCTCACAATAATGCCTTTATGCACTCATTTTGGCGGCGGTCCGCATGACGCCAGGCAAAGAGTCGGAAAAGGCTGTTTCTCGGACTGTGCGCGAGACCCTGAACACACTCCAGCGCACCGCCGACGAATTGAATCAAGCGCTGAACGACTTGGTTGCCGCCTGCGGGAGCACCCGTCCCTCCAATTCGCTGCCGCCCATTTTGCGCGCCCAGACGGCTGCCGCATCGTTGGCCGCATCGCTCGAGGTGCTGTCTCGATTCGTATCGAACTCCCTGCAGTCCGCATTCGGGGCCGGCTTCGAAGAGCCGGAACCGCCTCCCCCGCAGCCCAGCAGGCGTCCCGCAGCAGCCATTCCAAAGCCGTCCCTCCCGGCGGAAATTCCGCTCGAGGTGTCCCCGGCGGCTCCGCCGTCCGATCCAGTCGCCTTGCCGGACATGGGCGAAGACCTCTCCCCGGTTCAGGAACCTGCGGTCAAGGATTTTGCTACCACTCCCGTCGATGCCCCGCTACACTCCACTCCGGCGGAAGCGGTGGGGCAGCCTCAAGCATCTCAGGTGGCGGGGGATCCCGCGGGATATTTCGCGGAGATTGCGGTTGATTCGGCGGCGCATCCGCTGCCGAACCCCATAGAAGAGCTTCCTCCCGCGGCGGCTTCTTTCGATGTCTCGACGCTGCTTCCGGAGGAACAGGACTTGCATCGGCGAGCCAATCGCGTCGCCAAAGTTTCCATGCAGGATATCAAGATGCTCCGTCCCAACGAGGTTCGCTTGGGGCGCGAACATAGAGACATTTGCCTACGTTTGCGAGATGATATTGAAAAGGCTCACAAAGAATATGACCGGCGTTTTCAGTCGATCCTTGGCCACCCTGTCGATTACTTCTATGACTGGATGGTACAAATCTTGGCTGATGGCGATCCGCAGGCCCTCGGCGAATACCCGTATCCCTCTCCCGTTTCGCGGCGCTAGCTCGCCTGCGATCCCGTCGGGCTCGACGGAAGCGCACTTTCCTGTGCCCCCGCCTCGAAAGGTGATCCCATCGCGTTGGGCCAAGCCCTTATGGACGACGCTCTCGTTCGGCGCGTTCTGCTCCTGTTTCTCGATCCTCGGCATGGCGGCGCCACAGCAGACCAGCGCTCAAAAGAAGCCCGTCGTCAGAAAGAAGTCTGTCCCGGCTAAGCCTCCTGTCGCCATGCCCACCTCTGCGCAGCAACTGGAGCGCCTCGCGCGCGATCTTCACGACCACCCCATGGGCATGTCCTATGAGCGTCTGGTGCAGTTCGCGGATCGCGGAAAAGGCACAGCAGTCGGCGCGCGGGCGGCTCTGGCATTGGGCTACTACGATTACTCCCGCGCCCATTTCACCGAGGCAAGAAGCTGGCTGGAGAAAGCCACTGCGGATCCCTTGCTCCCTGATTACGCTTTGTATTGGGAAGCGCAGAACGACCGAGCCTCCGGAGCCTTGGACATCGCCCTCGCCGAATTAAAGCGACATCGGCAACTCTATCCCGATGTCGCCATGAACGATTCCGCAGTCGAGGCACTCACCCAAGTTGCTATCGCCGCAGGCCAGCCGGTCGAAGCCGTGGCCGCTTTGGAAACGTATCCGAAGATAACCGCCAAGCCTTCGCTTTTGCTCCTTCGTGCGCAGGCCGAGGAGAAGGCATCTCTCGCGAAGGGCGAAAAGCCCCTCGCCGCAGCCACGGACTATCTGAACGTGATCTACCGCTTTCCGCTAAACAATGAGGCCAAGATCGCCGTTGACCGCATCCCCTACATCCAAGCGATCCTCGGCGAGCAGTTCCCCGGCACGCCGGTGGAGACAGAGATCGCGCGCGCCGAAGCGCTCTACGACGCGAAGCGCTGGAAGGATGTCCGCGCAGCGTATGAAGGTTTGCTCCCCAAGCTTTCCGGCACGGCTCATGATCGCGCCACGCTGCGCCTTGCGCAGGTTCAGGTGCAGTTGGGCGGCAGCGCCAGCGTTCTCGAATCTTTGACCCTCTCCGATCCCGAACTCGATGCCGAGCGCCTCTATTCGCTTTCGCAGGTACCGCGCACGGCAAAGGTCGAGGCGGATTTGGTCGCCGCCGTCGAGCGGGTCGTCTCCGGCCATCCCCAAAGCCCATGGGCCGAGGAGGCGCTGTTCTCTGCGGCCAATTTTTACTGGGTGAATGTCGATCGCGCCCGCGCGTCCGAATATTACCAGCGGATTTTGTCCGCCTTTCCCGCGGGAAAATATGCATCGATTTCCCAGTGGCGCCTGGCCTGGACGGCTTACATGTTGCGGCAGCCCGACGCGGCCGGCCGTTTCGAGCAGTATCTAACGAAGTATCCGACGGCGCCCCAGGTGGCGAATGCGCTGTATTGGCTGGGCCGCTCCTACGAGCGTGCGGACAATGTTCCGCATGCCCGCAGCTTCTATCTCGCCGCCGTGCAGCGCTTCCCCCAGACCTATTTTGCCGAAAAGGCCGCCGAGCGCCTGCATCAAATCGGTTCCGAACCTACCAATCCTGCCGAGATCGTTTCCGTAATCCCTCCTCCTCCTCCCCTGTCTCCGCTGGACGGCCCGCTGCCGGCCGCCGCCACCGAGCGCTGGTCGCGCGCTCAGGCGCTGCAAAGCATCGCCTTTGACGGCTCCGCCGAATTGGAGCTCCGCGCGGCTTATGCCGACACGCATGCCAGCGCCTTGCTCATCGCCATCGCCAAAGCCGCCGAGCAAGCAGGGCACTACGGCGCGGGAATCGTCACCACACGCCAAATCGTCACTCAGTTTGAAGCGCGTCGGGTCGATGAAATTCCCGATGAAGCTTTGCACACCGCTTATCCTTTGCCGTACCGCGATCTGATCGAGCGCGAAGCCTTGCACTTCCATCTCGACCCCATGCTCATCGCAGGCCTCATCCGGCAGGAGTCGGCCTTCGCCTCCGACGTCGTGTCCTACGCCAATGCCGTCGGCCTGATGCAACTCGAGCCGTATACGGCCGTTAAACTGGCGCACACTCTCAAATACAGCTATGCTCGAGGACGCCTGTTCGACCCGGAGTACAATGTGAAGCTCGGGTCATTGTACTTGTCGCAGCTGTTTACGGCCTACGGGACGCCGGAGGCTGCGCTGGCGGCCTATAACGCCGGCGAAAGTCGTGTGGAGCAATGGACTGCGGGTCAGAATTATGAGGAGCCGGCCGAATTTGTTGAATCGATCCCCTTTAACCAGACGCGGGAATACGTCCAGATCGTCGCTCGCAACGCCGAGCTTTACCGCCAGATCTATCGGCGCGGCCCCGCCACGCTCGCCAAAGCTTCCAGTAACGAGTCCGACTCCGCGTCCTCCGCTTCACCCGCTTTGCCGGCAGGTGTTCGTCCGTAAATCCCTTCGTCCTCTCCAAAGCCAATAATGACCAGTTCCGCTGAAGCCCAACCGACTGCCCATAAAATCGCCGCAACCGCGCGCCTGATGCTTTCCGAAAAGGCCGAGTACTTTACCGAATCCGTGATTCGCGAGATGACGCGCCTCGCCCTCCAGCATAACGCCGTGAACCTGGCGCAAGGTTTTCCCGATTTCCCCGCACCCGCCGAAGTGAAAGAGGCTGCTCGCGCCGCCATCGCCGCGGATGACAATCAGTATGCCATTACCTGGGGAGCGAAGCCCCTGCGGGATGCCATTGTCGCCAAGTTTGCCCGCACCCAGGGCGTGACCGTGGATCCGGAGCGCGAGATCACGGTTTGCTGCGGTTCGACCGAAGCCATGATCTCCTCGCTGATGGCGATCATCAATCCCGGCGACGAAGTCGTTATCTTCGAGCCGTTCTATGAGAACTACGGCCCCGACGCGATCCTTTCCGGCGCCAAGCCCCGTTTCGTGCGTCTGCATCCGCCCAATTGGGAGTTCGATCGCCAGGAGCTCGCCAATGCCTTCGGCCCTCGCACCAAGGCCATCATCGTGAATACTCCCAACAATCCCACCGGCAAGGTCTTCACACGCGAGGAACTCGAATTCATTCGCGATCTTTGCGTGCGCTGGGATACCTTCGCCGTCACCGATGAGATCTACGAGCACATCATCTACGATGGCGCCCAGCACATCTCCATGGCCTCGCTCGAAGGCATGCGCGACCGTTCCATCACCATCAACGGCATGTCCAAGACCTACGGCGTTACCGGGTGGCGCGTCGGATGGGCTATCGCTCCGCCGGCCGCCACCGAAGCCATCCGCAAGGTGCACGATTTTCTGACCGTAGGAGCGGCGGCGCCTTTGCAAGCGGCAGGAGCTTTCGCCCTCAAGCTGCCCGATTCCTACTATCAGCGGCTCGCGGAAACCTACCGCGTCAAGCGCGATCGCATGCTCGGCATTCTCGAAAACGCGGGCTTTCAGTGTTTTCGGCCTCGTGGCGCCTACTACATCATGACGGATATTTCCCGCTTCGGATTTCCCGATGACGTGGCCTTCGCCCGCGATCTGGTTCAGCGCATCGGCATCGCCGTGGTCCCCGGATCGAGCTTTTACAACGACGAAGCCAACGGCGCCCGCCAGGTCCGCTTCACGTTTTGCAAGAAGGAAGAGACGCTGGCCGCCGCCGCTGAGCGCCTTTCACGCCTGCATCCTTCCTGACCGCCAGGGATGTGTTAAAATCCGCGACGCTTCGAGGAGAAAAGCTTAAATGTCCATGGAGTTCGATCTGATTCCTCTCGACACCAAGGTCGAGGAGAACGGAGGAGGCGAGAAGGTCGACATCAGCGCCACTTCCACGCGTACTTTCTTTTGCATCATGCTCATCACGGACCAGATCGAGCAGGAGTCCATCGACGTCTCCATTTGGGGCTCCGCCGACGGCGAAAATTGGGGCACCCACCCGATCCTCAAGCTGCCTCAGCGCTTCTATCGCGGCGAGACCCGCGCCGTGCTCGAGCTGGTTTTCCGGCCCGATGTGAAGTTCATTCGCGCCCGCTGGGACCTCAATCGCTGGGGACGCGTCGCTCCGCTGCCCATGTTCAGGGTCGGCCTTCACTTGCAGGAAGTTCCCGCCATGCCGCAGCAGGTCAGTCCCGCAAGCGTTACGGCTTAACCCTGGACGCTCGCCTTACTGGGCTCCATCGATCATCCCGCATTAAGATCGATGCTCTGTAGATAACTCGCTATCGTCACATTCCAGCGTAGTTCGGATTGCACCGCCCCTTGAAGTGCTTGTGCTGCAGCCGGCTCGCCGTGCACGAGAAAAATCCGGCGAGGTGGCGTCGGCATTCCGCTCAGCCAGCGCATCAACTCGCTGCGTCCGCCGTGCGCCGAAAATTGCCGCAGGTTCACCACCTCCGCCCGCACCGCTACATCCTCGCCGTGAATTCGGATGGACTCCGCGCCATCCTCCAGCGCTCTGCCCCGCGTCCCTTCGGCCTGAAACCCCGCCAGCAGCACGCAATTGCGCGGGTCCGGCAGGCGTTGCGCCAGATGATGAAGCACGCGGCCGCCCGTAGCCATCCCGCTGGCCGAGATGATGATGGCCGGTGTACGGACGCTATTGATCTGTTTCGATTCCTCGGGGGTACGCATCACGTGAATGGTTTGAGCGGAGGAAGCGATGGCGCGCAACTCCTCCGCTCCAATTTTCAAATCCTCGCGATATTTCCGGTAGATCTCCGTGACGCCGATAGCCATCGGGCTATCCATATAAATGGGCAGCGGAGGGACGCGTTGCGCTCGTTCCAGCCGCCGTATGTCGTAGAGCAGCAGTTGCGTTCGGTCCACTGCGAACGCCGGCACCACGATCACCCCACCGCGGCGCGCCACGCGATGGATCACCTCCGCCAAAGCTTCGTCGGGCGGCGGAACGGTCGGGTGATCGCGGTCCCCGTACGTCGATTCGCAAAGCACGAAATCGGCCCGCGGCGGGTTCTCCGGATCCTTCATGAGCGGCTGGCCGTAACGGCCAATATCTCCCGAAAAAAGTATCGTTGTGTTCTTGCCGTCTTCTGTAACCACCAATTCGAGACTCGACGAACCCAGAATATGGCCCGCATCATGTGAACGAATCAGGAACTCGGCGCTGATGCGGCATTCGCCCAGCCGCCGCAGCGGCGCGAATCGCTTCAGTGCGGTTGCTGCCTGATCCTCCGTGTAGAGCGGCAGGGCCGGCTTGTGCGAACTGTAGCCGTGCCGCGTGGCGTGCTCCGCCTCTTCTTCCATCAGGTGTGCCGAATCCGGAAGAAGCAACGAGCAGAGTTCTTGCGTGGCAGGGTTAGCAAAGATCGGCCCATGGAACCCATCGCTCACCAGCCGCGGCAGGTAGCCGGTGTGATCCAAGTGGGCGTGCGTCAGCGCCACGAAATCAAAGCTTGCCGGCTTTTGCGGCAGTGGTTGCCAATTCCGTTGCGTCAGCTCCCTGTCGCCTTGGAAGAGCCCGCAATCGATCAGCAGCCGCTTGCCCTTGGCCTCGATCAGATATTTGGAACCTGTAACCGTTCCTGCCGCACCCAGAAATGTGATCCTTGGCATAGGCGGGCTATTGTACGCGCACCATGCCATCGCAGCCGAAAGAATCCATGCTGTTTGACCTTATTGAAACCGGGTGCTATAAGAATTTGATCCCTCCGGTGGGGCCGTGGCGCAGTTGGAAGCGCGCCTCGATGGCATCGAGGAGGTCGAGGGTTCGAATCCCTTCGGCTCCACCAAAATCTCAACGCGCGCGCGTGGCGCGTCCCGGTGAAAACCGCGAAGGTCGAGAATCTCGCTAAATCGCCGGCCGCCTCCGGACCAGTAGGACGACAATCAGAATCAGCAGCAGAAGGCCCAACGTTCCGCTTGGGTAGTATCCCCAAGCTGCGCTGTAAGGCCATGTTGGCAAGGCCCCAAACAAGGCCAACAGAAGAATAATGAGCAGGATGGTTATCATGTCACGCTCCTCGTTATATATGAGATGGGCATGATCCGATTACGGCGACCCGGTTAGAAGCAACTCAATCCATTATTCGGCCATTACTCAACTACTTAAGCCCTCATTTTGCCAAGCCGGTCCGGTCAAACTACCCATTTGCAAATGCGCTCCCCCGGCGAGAAAATAGGTCGCATGTGGGGAACATCCCTGCCGTATCGGTGTCTAACCCAACAGGTGGAAAAGAGGTGGCTGCCGTGTCTGACGTGGCGCGCGTCCTAACCTGGCCTCAGGACGAGGCCGGGATGATGGAGGAGTTACGCAGCGGCTCCGAAGCGGCCTTTGACTGGCTCGTCACCTATTACCATGCTCCGGTCTACGGCGTTATCTTTGGAATCTTGCGCAATCCGAACGATGCCGCCGATGTGACCCAAGAGGTCTTCTTGAAGGCATTCCGCGGCATTCGCCGCTTTCGCGAAGGCAGCTCGCTCAAGACCTGGCTTTATCGCATCGCCGTGCGCGAGAGTCTGAACTACCGGCGCTGGTTCTGGCGCCATCTCCGTTTTCAGACTTCCATCGACGAGGAGCCGGACGGCTCCCTCGAAATCGAGGACTCCGGATGTTCTCCCTTCGAGGAACTCGCCACGCGTGAAATTCAGCAAGCCGTGCAGCGGGCGCTCGGAGAAGTCGCTCCCGTCTTCCGGGCCGCGGTGATCCTCCGCGATCTGGAGGGCCTCTCCTACGAAGAAGTGGCCGAGGTTCTGGACGTTTCTGTCGGCACCGTGAAATCCCGGATCCTGCGCGGCCGCCGTATGCTGCGCGAAATTCTCGAGCCTGTCCTGGTTCCCTATAAATCGGCGCCCAACGCGGCCTTTCTGTCGTTGCCCCGGATGAAGTGTGGAGATTAAAAAATGACCTGCGCACGAGTCCTAAGCTACCTGCCGGGCTACCTTGACGGCGCTCTGCCGGACCGTCTCGGTCCCGATGCGCATGCCATGATCGGCTCGCATTTGGATGTCTGCCCCGCCTGCCGTCGAGAACTGGAGCGCTACCGGCGCATCCAGCGGATGATGTCTGTGGCCCGTCGCCCGTCGCCTCCCACGGACTTGGCCATGAGTATTCGTTTGGCGGTCACCGACGCTCGCGCGTTAGGCAGTTTGCAGGGACGCATCCGCCGTGCCAAGGACCGCCTGGAGCTTGTGCTGAAGAACATACTCGAACCGCTGGCTTTGCCTGCGGCAGGTGTCGTCGTTTTTGCCTTATTGGTTTTTGCCGTTGTTTACCATCAGGTTCTGACGCCCGGAATGCCGGTCTCCCCTGCCACACCCGATTTACCTACAAACTTGCTGCAACCCGCCCGCCTGGAGACTCTGGCCGGTTTTGAGATGTCCAAACTGGAAGAGATGACCCCCACCAGCGGAGAGCATCCTCTTCTCGTCGAAGCTATGGTGAATGCCGATGGCCAAGCCGTCAGCTATCGCGTCATTTCCGGGCCAGTCGATTCCAGCATGCAGCACCAATTGGATCAAGTTCTGCTTTTCTCCCGCTTTCGTCCTGAGATGAACTTTGGCCGGCCCACATCCGGCGGCCGCGTGGTCTTGAGTTTCAGCCAAATCCGCGTCCGCGGCTAAGCACCGCCTTTTCCTCATTGCATACAAGGCTGTTCCGCTCAGGATTCAAGGCGAACACTACGTTTTTCTGCTCTTCCTGTCTTCCCGAATCCACTTGCGCCTCCTTCCGGCGTCGTCATCACGAGGTCGCTTTCTGGCCGAGGGATCTGCTTTTCGCCGCTGAGCAAAAGCTCACCCTGCGGTTTGCTAAGAACGCAAAATTCAAGCTGACGCAATACCGCTGTTCCGCGTACCTTGACACGCCTTCCTCCAAGCTGCTAGCTTGAATTGTTCTTGGTAGAGGTGCGGAGGCCACCAGTAGCCGGGCCGGCATTTCCGAGGCGCTTCGGAGGCCCGCGCGAAAGGGGCTGGGATGCAGCTAACTCCTGCTACCGCCTGAGGTTCCGCCGAAATCGCTGCCGGAGGTGCGCTCCGCGGCGGTTGGGAGACGAGTCCAAGGCTCGTCGACTGTCATCCGGCCTGCGGCTCGGCCGCTGTGCGGATGGAGCGCTATCGGGAAGCAAAGACCGCGACTTCGCTCTCCTCGCCGGCTTTCCTTCTCTATCTCCATCCCCGAACGCCCTGGGCTGGTAATTTGCGACCTTACAGCTGAAAGAGCCATGACGGACATTCTCCAGCTCACACGGGAACTCGTGGACATCGAATCGGTGACGAATCACGAGGCTCCTGTCGGCGAGTTCCTCTTCGAGACGCTTTCGCGTCTCAACCGCCGCTTTTCGGGCCGCGTCGAGCGTTGCCCCGTCAAGGCCGATCGCTTCAATGTCTTCGCCCACTGGGGAGAGCCGCTGGTCACGCTTTCCACTCACATGGATACCGTTCCGCCTTTCTTCGCCTCTCATGAAGATGCTGACTTCATCTGGGGACGCGGCTCCGCCGACGCCAAGGGCATCATCGCCTCCATGATCGGAGCCGCTGAAGGCCTCCTCGAAGGCGGTGTCCGTAATTTCTCCCTTCTCTTCGTCGTCGGCGAAGAGCGCAATAGCGCGGGAGCCTACGCCGCGGCTCGGGATCCCCGCGGATCGAAATTCCTGATTAACGGCGAACCCACCGAAAATAAGCTGGCTTTGGCGAGCAAGGGCGTCCTGCGTTACGAAATCGAAGCCACCGGCAAGCTCGCGCACTCCGCCTATCCCGAATTGGGCGAATCCGCGATCGATAAGCTGCTGGATGCTCTCGGCGAGGTTCGAAAGTTGACTCTGCCGAAAGATGCGCTGCTTGGACCAACCACCGTCAACATTGGTGTCATATCCGGCGGGCGGGCGCCTAATGTCATTCCCGATGCGGCCAAGGCCGAAATTGCCATCCGGCTCGTTGGCGATCCCGCCCCGGTTCGTGAGGCTATGACCCGGGCCGTCGGCGATCGCGCCCAGCTCCGGGAGATTCTCTGCATTCCCGCCATCACGTTTGACGCCCTCGACGGCTTCGAGACCTCCATCGTGGCTTACACCACGGACGTGCCGGCATTCGGCCTTAGCTGGGGCAAGCCTTTCTTGCTGGGCCCTGGAAATATCCACGTCGCGCATACGAACGAGGAGCGCGTATCCAAAAAGGAGCTCTTTGCGGCCGCAGGCATTTATCGACAGATGGTGACGAAGCTGCTCTCGAGTGCATGAGGATGCTCGAAGCGAAGGTATCGGCCACGGAGTAACGGGAAGATGATCGTAATGAAATTTGGCGGCTCCTCTGTGGAGTCTGCCGCAGCTATTGAGCGCGTGGCGGGAATCGTCGCGCGCGCCCTTGCGCGCAGGCCCCTTGTGGTGGTATCCGCGATGGGCAAGACGACCGAGCAGCTTCTGGCAACGGGCGAAGAGGCTGCGGCGGGCCAGAAAGAGCAGGCGCTGGCACGGCTGCATCGACTCCGCGAAATGCACGAACGGGAAATCGGCCCCCTGCTTCCGCAGGCAGCCCGCGAAAATCTCCGGCTGATTCTCGACTCTCATTTTCATGAAATGGGTGACTTAATCGCGCAAATCGCTGAGCGGGGCGAGTTTTCGCCCGCGGTCTCCGACGCACTCGCAAGCTATGGCGAGCGCCTCTCGAGCCAATTAGTCGCCTTGGTCTTTGCGAATTTTGGAATGGATGCGGAGCATGCCGACGCACGCTGTGTCGTGGTTACCGACGGCCGCCATAAAGCCGCCACGCCGCTATACCCGCAGACTTACTCTCGCATTCGGGATAAAATTTCGCCGCTGATCGAAGCCAAGAAAGTGCTTGTCCTCGGCGGATTCATCGGCGCCACCGAAACGGGCGTGACCACCACGCTCGGCCGCGGAGGTTCCGATTTCAGCGCCGCCATCTTTGGCGCCGGCCTGGCCGCGGAGGAAATCCAAATTTGGACCGACGTTGATGGCGTAATGACCTGCGATCCCAAGCTGGTGCTGGAAGCGCGTCGTGTGAAGACCATCTCCTTCGCCGAAGCGGCCGAACTCGCCTATTTCGGCGCCAAGGTCCTTCACCCTTCGACGCTGCTGCCGGCCGTCGAAAAAAATATTCCCATTGTGGTCCTGAATTCACGCCGCCCCGATGTTCCGGGCACTCGCATCGTCTCCGAAGCGGTGCCTTGCGCCAATGTGATCAAGGCGATCTCGTGCAAAAAGGGCATCTATATCGTGAATATCCGCTCCACGCGCATGCTCATGGCGCATGGATTCCTCCAGCGCATCTTCGAGAGTTTCAGCCGCGCGGAAACGGCCGTGGACATGCTCGCCAGTTCCGAGGTGAGTGTCTCCTTGACGATCGATAACGCCGCGCGCTTGCCGGAGGTTTGCCGGAACCTCCGCGAATTTTCTGACGTCACTGTGGAAGAGAATCATGCCATCGTGTGTCAGGTCGGCGATAATGTTCGCCACACGCCCGGCGTTGCTGCCCGCGCCTTCGGCGCTTTGAAGGGAATCAACATTCGCATGATCTCTCAAGGTGCTTCGGCGCTGAATATCGGCTTCGTTGTTGCCGCTCCTGACGCCGAAAAGGCTGTAAAACTGCTGCATCAGGAGTTCTTCAGCAGCGTGGATCCGGCGGTCTTCGACTAACGTTATGAACCTGGCGATCATCGGATACGGCAAAATGGGCCATCTCGTGGAGCAGTTCGCTCCCGAATATGGTTTCGATGTTCCCTTGCGGCTCGATATCGCGGAAAATGAAAATGGCCAGGGCATTACGCGCGAGCGTTTTCAGGGCATCGACGTCGCTGTCGATTTCTCCGCTCCTGATGCGGTTTTGACGGATATCGAACGCCTCTCTTCCGCCGGGGTCAATGCCGTGATTGGCACCACGGGTTGGACCGACCAGATGGATCGGGCCAAAGCGGCCGTGGAAAAGGGAAAGATTGGGCTCGTTTGGAGCCCGAACTTCTCCATCGGCGTTAATATCTTTTTGCGCCTGGTGGCGGAGGCTTCCCGGCAGTTTGCTCCTTACAAGGAGTATGGTGCGTGGGCCTGGGAAATTCATCACATTACAAAAAAGGATGCGCCCAGCGGCACGCTGTTGAAATTAGTGGAAGAGATGAAAAGGGTTGATCCCAACCGGCACGTGGACGTCAGTGCCAGCCGCGCGGGCGCTCATCCGGGTATGCACGAAATCGGCTTCGATTCCGCGGCCGATACCATCACGCTGCGGCACACGGCACGCAGCCGTGAGGGTTTCGCGCGAGGCGCGCTCAGCGCCGCCAGGTGGGTTATCGGGAAAAAAGGTTGGTTTGAGTTCGGCGATGTGTTATTCGACGGCCATTGAAGGAGGCGCCAGATGTTTTCCGGATGCGGCACAGCCTTAGTCACTCCATTTCGGCGCGATCTTTCGCTCGACGAGCCGGCCATGCGCAAGCTGGTGCGCCGCCAGATCGATGCGGGAATTGATTTCCTGGTGCCTTGCGGCACGACGGGTGAAAGTCCCACGCTCACCGAACGCGAGCATTTGCGCGTGGTGGAGATCACGCTGGAACAGGCTTCGGGCCGTGTGCCTGTGCTCGCCGGAGCCGGCGGCTACAACACCGCGGAAGCCATCTCGCTGGCAAAAGAACTTCAATCCATGCGCGTCGATGGCATTCTCTCTGTCACTCCTTACTACAATAAGCCCACGCCCGAAGGGCTTTACCAGCATTTCCGGGCCATCGCCTCCGCCGTTTCGCTGCCGATCATCGTTTATAATGTGCCGCGTCGCACGGGCACAAATGTCGACCCGGCCACACTGAAAAGGCTCGCGGAGATCGATAGTATCGTCGGAGTGAAGGAAGCCTCCGGCGACCTCGCCCAAATCGCTTCCATCCTCGCCCACTTGCCGGAAGCATTCACGGTGCTTTCCGGCGACGATGCGCTGGCGTTGCCCACGATTGCGCTCGGCGGCAAAGGCTTGATCTCCGTGGTCTCCAACGAAATTCCCGCGGAGATGACCGAACTGGTGCGCCTCTGCCTGCAAGATAATTTCGCGCAAGCGCGGCATTTGCAGCGCAGATTCCTTCCCTTGATGGAAGTGAATTTCATCGAGTCCAGCCCGATTCCCGTGAAAACGGCCATGGCCGCGATGGGTTTGCTCGAGCCGGTCTGGCGTCTTCCTCTTTGCGCGCCGCGGCCCGAGAACGAAGAGAAGATCCGCGGGGTTCTGGAATGTCTCGGCCTGGTTGGAGAGAGGCATGTTGCAAGAGCAAATTGAATCCCTCTTCGATAAGCCTCCCGACCGTTACGGCGAAGAGCACTCGCGCCTTTTCCAAAAACTAAAGGATGGTTTGAACGACGGCAGCATTCGCGCCGCCGAACCGGATTCCGGCTCGCCCACTGGCTGGCGCGTGAATGGCTGGGTCAAGAAGGGAATTCTGCTGGGATTTCGCATGGGCGCAGTTGTGTCCATGTCGCACGATGGCGATGGGCAAGCGTTCTTCGAT